>ERZ1023830.315-NODE-315-length-11559-cov-200.956885_pt1 | contig 11559 bp, 4 predicted proteins | sample MGYA00380381_ERZ1023830 | MGnify/ENA primary metagenome ERZ1023830 (study PRJEB33179, sample SAMN07449067) | human gut metagenome | biome: Human-gut; feature: Human associated habitat; material: Faeces | host: Homo sapiens | place: India:Kasaragod | collected... | reverse complement strand
CGGTTGAAGAGGTTCTCGGGATAGAGTACCTCCTTCAGCCGCTCATAGTCGTAGGTGTAGGTGATGCAGCCCTTCTCGGAGATGCTCTTTCTGAGCTGTGCGGTGAGCTTGGTCAGAAGGTTACCCGCCGCATCATAGGTCATGTCCGTCTCGCCCGCATCGGGGTGGTTCACCATCAGCTTGCGGCCTAACTGGTCGTACTCGTATTTCGTCTCCCTGCCGTTGGGGTGCGTCACGGTCGTCACCTCATTCACGGGATTGTAGGCATATCTCACGGTGATGTTCTCGCCGCCGGCATGCTGCACCGTCTCCCGGTTGCGGCCTTTCTCATCGGTGTAGCTCTCTGCCGTTCTGCCGAGAGCATCCGTTACCTTCGTCTCCAGCATCGGAACGCCGCCGTGGCTGCCGATGGCGTAGGCACTCCTGGTGGTGCTGCCGTCGGCAAGGGTGACGCTGACGGTGCGGTCGTGGGTATCGTATTCGGTCTTAGCCTGCAGGTCGCCCGTGGCAGTGTTGTAAGTGCCGATGTTACCGTAGCTCTCCGTCGTGGGATAGTAGGTGACGATATTCCTGCCGAAGGCATCGAGCACGGCACGTCCGCTGACAATGCTCACCTTGGAAGCACTGCCGCCGTTCCATACCACGCCCGTCCACTTGGTCTGGATGGCACGCATGAGGGAGTCGGCAAAGGTGTAGGTGTCGATGTTGCCGTCCTGCGTGTAGTGGATGGTATGCGCTTTGTGCTCCTTGGGGAAATATTCGAACTTGATAGTAAAGGGCTGGCCGCTTTCTATCTCGTAGGGCGCGCGCACGGTGGCCTGTCTGCCCAATGCGTCGTAAGTATATTCCATCCGCTGCCCATTGAGGTCGGTGGTGGAGGAGGGAGCGTTCCACAACCCGTCATAGGTCGTTATGGAGCTGTAGCCGTAGGCATCGCTGACCTTTGTCACAAGATCGTGGTAGAGGTCATCGTAGGTGTAGGCGTAGAACATACGCTGGTGGTTGTAGTTCTCCGGCTTGGTCATACGGGTGATGTTGCCGTAGCTGTCGTAGGTCATGTCGTAGACGGACGGCTTGTCGCCGTTGTGGAGCGTTATCTCCGTGATCTCGCCGTTGCCGTCCACCTTCGTGCTGCGCTCACGGTAGGTCCTGCCGCCGCTGCTGACAGTGATATGGCTCGGTACGCTGACGATGTACTTGTCCGTCAGCCTGTGGTAGTCGATTCTGGCATCGAGCTTTTCTCCGGCCGCTGTCTCCTGGTAGGTAAGAAGGTTGCCGAAATCATCATAGGTGTTCTCCACCTTCGTGGTCAGGCTGTCACCACTCGCCTCGTCGAAGTTTGACTGGACAAGGGAGGTCAGGGCCGGGAAGAGTACCTCAGTGTTGTCGTGGTGGCTGCCGATAGTACCTGCACAAGCGGGCGCGTCCTGTACCTTCACCGTCTCATAAGTATAGGAGGCCCCTTGCAGCTTCCTGCCGGCCCCGTCATAGAGGCTCTCGTCCGTCACAAGGCCGTGAAGGTAGTAATCCCTGTTGTTGGCATAGGTGTCCACCGAATAGCGGTAGATGTCGTGGAGTCCTTTCTCCGTGTCTATCTGCCGGGTCGTCACCTTGCGGAAGCCGTAGAAGTCCCGCTCGCGGCGGTCGCGGTAGCCTCCCTCGTAGGTGAACTCGTTGCGTGTACTTGTGGCACCGTTCTCCTTGTAGCCACCGGTGGTCTCCACGCTGGACATCACCCAGCGGCGGCCGGGCATGTCGAAACTCGGCTCTGTCTGCTGGTAGCCAATATGGATATGGCCGCCGAAGGGCAGCGTCACGGTTCTCAGCAGGTTGGTACGCCCTGTGAGGTTGCGGTGGACAACGAGCCGGCTGTCACTGTTGCTGTAGACCAGGTCGGGCAGTCCGTCTCCGTCTATGTCCATCAGCGAGGCTACGGTGCGGTTGACACTCTCACTGTGCGAGGCCTGAATGCTCGGAGTGATATTGATCCTGAAACCGAATGGGAGATGGATGGTAAAGGTATAGGCGGTGCTGCCATAATAGGCAACGGAAGATCCTAAGTTGTCGGAGACATTGTGATTCTTGTAAAGCTCATCCTCCTGCATGAAACCGTCACCCGTATTGAGGGTAACCTTCAGGTCGCTGCCGTCAAGACGGAGCAGGTCGGGCAGACCGTCGCCGTTGACATCCGACAGCATGGTCTGTGTGGAGGTGAGGTCCTCGGTGTCGTTCTGTCCGGCATTGATGCTGAAGAGACCAAGAACAGGGACGCAGATGCCGAGTCCGTCGCCGAAGTTGCTGTTCTTGCTCGACTCGAGCATGGCAAGTCCGGATTCTGTCTCGGCCGAATAATTATAGCCAAGGCCGTAGCGCACCTTGCCGGCGGTCACCATATCGGGCAGTCCGTCGCCGTTGAGGTCCTCCCAGCCCTGAACGGTCTCGGAGGTACCGCTGGAGAAGTTGCCGCTGGCAGCGCAGGAAAACTCGGACACGATACCTGAATGGCTGGCCCCCTGGCTGTTGGCCTGCATACTGCTCATGATCTCCTTGTCGGTATTTGCCTTGGCAAAAGCTGTCTTGGCCACAGCCATCTGACCATTGAAGTTCTTGAAGGAATAGTCGTCCGGATTTGAAGACAGTCCTATATCGCCCCCGATATTGCTGGCCTCTCCCTTTGTGGAGGCCTGCGCCACGTCATATTGCAGTTCCTCATTGCCCAGTGTTCCTGTCGGTGTCGTCAGCTGTGCCTGCACTTTTCCGTCATGGTCGCTCAGCCAGTCGGGATAGCCGTCGCCGTTCAGGTCCATAGTCGAGACACGGGTATAGGACTCCTGCTTGCTGTGGCTCTTGTTCACACCGATGCTGGCGCCCAACGAGAAACCAAGATTGTAAGTTTTACCCTTCGACTTCGATTCCGTGAGCAATACCGGAGCAGGCAGTCCCTCTCCGTCCAAAGCATAATCGACGGAGTCCACCACGATGTCATCCTCGCCGAGACGTGACGGACGCATGGTGTCAAAGGTGATGAACGCGCTGTCGGTGGCACTGACGAAACGGTCAGCCTTGGGCTGATAGGACATCGTAAAGAAGTCCTGCCTGTTGATATCCATGCCATTGGCCTCCACGGCGTTCTCGTCGATGTGCCCGTCATGGTAATAGGCGTTGCTGTCCTGTACTTTCATCTGCTCCTTGGGAATGGCGGCGAACCGCCGGGTACCGTTCCATGCGAACTCGCCCCAGCCCTTGTAGAGCAGACCGACATCAAAACGGTTGTAGCTTGAATAGACCGAGGCATTGACGGCCGCTATCTTCACCTGTCCCAAAATGGCCGGCACGGCGAGGCCGGCACTGTCCACGGAATCCCGCAGTACCTCCAAAGTGGCCGAGGCCGAGCTCAGCTCGTTCAGCAGGGAGAAGGTCACCTGCACCTTGCCGGCTGTCATCTTACGGGCAAGTTCAGTACCGTCATTGATATGGATACCGGCCGAGGACAACCGGTTATTGCTGCCCAAGGAAAGCTCCTCCCTGTAGAGCAGGGATCCCTTGTCGTCCTTGATGGTCAGATGAACTGTGGCAGGTTCCGTATCTTTATCTGAGGTGCGGCTGACGGAAAGATGGGGCGTGAGCGTGAGGCCTTTCCCAAGATGGGGGGCATTGGCCGAAAGCCTTGCGCTTACGATGGTGTCGGCGGCAAGGACGATATTCTTGTTGAACATCATGCGCTGGGGAGAAAGCACGTATTTTGTGGTATCGGTGTAGAACACCGGTGACCAGTCAACCTGCTGCCAGTCTATCGGGCTGCCGGTCTTGATCATGAAGTCGACATTGGCGGCCTCTCCGGCAACAGCCGTTATCGCACCGGCGAAAGTGCCCGAGGCGACAACGGTGTCGGCCTTCAGCGTCAGGCTGTCGAGCACGGTCTGGTTGCCATCCTTGTCGGTCTTGATGACAGCTAATGTCACGTCATCGGAGGTCTTTTGCTTGCTGAAGGTTCCGTCGAAGCGGTTCGTCCTGCCCTCGGCGACGGCTGCCGTGGAGTACTCGCCATGGATATAATCCTTGCTGCTCTGATAGTGCGTAAGGTCAGCCCCGGCATACCTGTCGGCCTTCATCGAGGTATAGGTAATGGCCGGATCCCACTCCACCTCGTCTCCCACGCCGGAGTAGCGTGCGCCGACCCTGAACGTGATGTAGTCGCCCTGACTGACGCTGCGGGTAAGGACCGGCACATCGACCGCGCCGGACTGCAGCAGCGTGTCCTGCCAGACAATATCACTGTTAAACTGCATGCTCAGGCTGACGCCGTCGCCGGTGTCCGAGCGTTTGCTCACACGGCTCGTCACTTGTATGGTACCTGCGTAGGGCGCTCTCCATACCCTGACGACATCATGCAGGGGATATTCCTGCTCCAACGAGTCGCGGATGGCCTTATAATCGGGGACAAAGGCCTTGACTATGGACGGCTGGGCAGCGGAGAGGATCTGGTTCTTTGTGTTGGCACTGGACGGCAGGAACCTGACTGTCTTCCCGTCGCTGTGGTTGAAGTATACCGTACCGTTGCAGGCTATGTCTATCAGGCCGTCACTGTTGAAGTCCTGGAAATAGACTTTCGTCTTGCTCTGGTCGGTTGTCTTGTCGACAGCATAGCCGGCACTGCCGGGGCCGAAGCCCGTGGCGACATTGGCATTAAGGGAGTGACTTGTCACCGTGCCCTGGGAGAAGCTGGATATGCCTTCTATGTCTCTTTGCTCCCCGAAAGCGGGATGACCGAGGTCATGGTTCTGGTTCAGGCGATAGTGCAAGCCGTGCCGGTCCTTCCATACCTTGTCGGGCATGCCGTCGCCATTGATGTCCACAAGGGCCACTCGGCCCTCATTGCTTGACTTGGTATGACTGTAGGAAGCTCCTGCATTGACAGACGCCGGTCCCCAACCGGCTCCGACCATGACACCACCGCCTACGGTGTTGCCCTTGGCGGAACCACCGCCCAACAGGGACAGCGTCGGCGTGAAATTGCCAACCACGGACTTGACGAGCCTGCCATAGTTCTCCTGCTCTGCCGTATAGACGACAGCGTCTTTGGAGAACAGGTTGGAAGGGCCTGTCACATCCTGGTAGTAATTGAACTTGTGCTTGTCGACCGTATCGTTCTTCGAGTCAAGTTCGGTGATACCCGCCAGCATGGTCTTGCCGAAGACACCGGAAGTGTAGTTCATGAGGTAAGCACGAAGCTGCCTGCCGTTGTTCTTGACAGTGACACGTTTCAGTAGGGCTTTGTCGGTCTGCAGAATGCCTAAGCGGCCGCTCCTTACAACGTCTTTTCGGAAAGAACCGGTGGAGTCCACGTCAAACTCAATGCTGTAAAGTCCCTCCTCAGAGCCGTAGCCGGTATAGGTGTACTTCGTTGGATAGAGGTTGTTGCCAGTCTTCGTGTAATGGAAGGCGGCGAAGTTACCGTGTACGTCAGTAATGCGCTGAAGGACCCACTTGATGCGATTTCCCTTGCCGTCGGTCAGCGTCGTCTCGTCACTCACCTGACCATTGTAGCCGCCATAGCAGTAGGTGGTCCCGTCCTTGGCGGTAACCTCCCAGTAGTAATTCTTCGGACTGCTTCCCCGGCGGACAATCTTGCTGAAGCTGCCCTCAACCATTGGGTGGAACGTCTTGTCGGCCTGTCTTGCAAGCGAGTCAGTACGGCGGTAAAGACGGTCGCTGAGCTGCTGTCCCATGAGAAGGTAGCTCTCGCTCTCGTATTTCTCATCAAAGCGCGGTACGCCCCAGCGGGTCTCTATGTCGATGCTCTGTACGGGTAGGCTCCAGCCATAGCCGACGAAGCTGCTTCCGCCATCGCTGCTGTACTGTAGTCCTGCACCGGCACTGATGTCATTGCGTCCCGCCGGTGTCTCAAAAGGATAGGAGAGGTTTGCCGTACCGTTCTGATTGGCAGTCGGTGCCTCTATCTGCTGGATGCCTGCGGAGGGGTCTGCGGCCTTCAGCTCGCTGATGCCCGTGGGGACATAGTTCTGCGTCTCCGGACTCTCCGGCACCTTGATGATGCCGTTGATGACATCGGTGAAATGGGAGGTCTCCGCCATCGCCACCTCACGTCGGGTGTCAACGCCCTTTGACTGGAGCATCGTCCATCGCTGGTGCAATCCGTCATAATAATAGGTATGGATGTCATCAGCCGTATAACCCTTCGGGATGAGGGTGCTGTCGTAGGGTACGCTGATGCTGGCCAGATGATGGACGAAATGGTTGCCATGAGGGAGAAAACGATAGCCGGAAACGGTATCTGTACGCGCCATCAGCGTATCACATCCGCCCGTGACGTTCACCATGCCCGTGGGTAGTTCAGGCAGTTCTCCTCTTCTGAGTGGGGTGATGCTGAGAACCTTGCCGTATGCCATGGCTTCACGAGGCACGGCAAGCTGGGCACGTCCCACACAGAGCGTGTCGCTGTCGGCGTTGGAGAAGAACTTGCTCACGGTACGTCTGCTAAGGTCAGCAAGAATGCCGTTGGATAATCTCCGGACTTTGTGTGTGGCTGTACACGCACTTCGGCTTGTGATTATACGACTGGCCGGCTTCTTGGAAGAAGTACTGTCAACGGCATGCTTTTCCTGCCCGGCCTTGTCCGTGGCGCGAGAATGGATGGGATCTTCTGACGCATTCGCAGATACCGCCTCGACTGCCGTCCTGTTCTCAGAACGGCTCCCCTGCCTGTTGCAGGATGTCAGGGCGAGACCTGATAACAATATCAGTGAGAGGAAAAGGGTATGCGTTGAATACTTCATCGTTTGCTCTGTCTTGTTGACAATTCCAGTGGCTGTTTATTTTCTTATCAGTTTTACGGTTCTCTCTTGCTTCCCGCTGCGAAGGGTCAGGAGATAGACACCCGGTGAGGGCAGGTAGACCTTCGTGGCGAAATAGGTGTCAGGGGCGTAGAAGCGTGTGCTGACCGTGGCGCCGCCGGTGGTATAGAGCGTCATATCCAATGGGGCGGCCTCGCCAAGCTCCACCTGCACATCGGCATATCCGTCCGTCGTCGGAACAGGGATTACCTTCACATGGGCGAAGAAACTCCCATCATGACCTGTCGTGCCATCGGAAGGTATCTCTGTAATGCCTGTCGTGGAGACCTGAAACTCATTCTCGGCGACATTGCCCATACGGTCGGTGGTGGACAACAGGTATTTGCCTTCGGCCAGTCCTTCGGCTGTCTGGAGACTGTCGCCGCTGGTGCGGTCGAAGACGGAGAGCCGCTCGCGGCAGAGCTTCATCCTGTAGGGAGGAACACCACCTGTCACCCTCACGTCGAGGCTTCCGGTACTTCCGTTCTTCTCGCCGGGCTGCCGGACCTCAATGGTGGTGAACATATCCTTGGCGGCTCGGAGAGTGAACACATCTTTGGCTCCGGCCACGATATTCCTGAAGACGATACTGTCCCCGGCAATGGCATCGGCCTTGTGATATTGCAGCGTCTTAGCGGAGAAGCTGCAGGTACCTGTCGGGTCTACGGCAAGATAATAGCTTTCCCCGTCAGAAAGGGGCTGTATCTGACGGAGCTGACGGCTGTCTGCCACAAGGTCTACCCCTGTACCATCCATGTTGGTGGCGGATGTGCTCCACTTCCTGCCGAGCCATTTGCCGTATGCCTTGCTCGTAGCGAAGGAGAGTGTGCCGTTGTTGTCGCCCCAGAGAAGACTCTGTCCGTCAGAAAGACGCGTCCTTGCACTTACCGTGAGGAAGGCTCCGTCCTCACAACTCCTGCCCTTACCGATATGAAGAGCGGACAGCGAGTCGGAGATGACTCCGGCAATACGGTGAGCGTAGGCCTTGTTGGCATAGGCGTTCCAGATAACCGCACCCCGGGAGTTCAGATAGCTGCTGCGGAGGGATATGCCGTATTTCAGGGCGAGACAGCTCTCCACACGCTGCCGCTCCACATCTGATAGCTGGCGGTCATAGACGACATACTCCTCTGTGCTGCCGTCAAGATTCCTTACAGGCAACCTGCCATTGGGAGTACGGCCGATGTGCAGTGTCTGTCCACTTCCCGTGGCGGATGAGGTGGTGTAGCTGTACAGGCGCATCTCCGGAAGGGAGTCCTTGACGTAGTTCATGAAAGTGCCGTGGCTGAGGTCTGCCGCACGCTCTGTCGTCTGTATGCGTGTGGTATTCTTTTCGCTGCCTAAGCTCCAGATTGTCTGCTCCTCTGGCCCAAGGACACGACTGACACCTACGTATGTAAGGCCTGTTCCTGGTGCAATCCGTACCGATGCGGTGTCACGGGTCCATATCTCCGGCTTTCCCACACCTCCCGGTGTCTGGGCGGCGGATGATAGCGCAAGGGCGAGAAGGACGGCTGTTATGAGGTATCTCTGTTTCATGAAGTGACGCTTTAAGGTTATTCTTTCTTGTTCAGCGGCAGGCTGTAGCCAATGGTGAAACTGACATACTGCACGTTATTCTTACGCTCCTGATAGCTGTAGTCATTGGGGCGTGTGCGGAGCAGGTCATTAAGACCGAAGCCATACTCGATACCGGCCTCCAGCCCGCTTCTCGGGTCTGCAAATCCGATCTTGACAGAGGGCATGAAAAGTACGCGGGCTTTGAGCGACTCCCTGAGATGGTCCTGCGTGCGCTCTGCTTGTTGACGGTACACCTGTCCGTTACGGTCATTGCTGAAATCTATATGGCGACTGCCAAAGGGAATGGCTGCGCTGATGCCTGCGCCCATATAGAATTTCGGGAAAGCGTAGAAGCGGAACATGAGCTGCGGAGTAAGGAAGTCATAGTGGAACTTTGTTGTCTCCGTGACATCCTGCGGTAGCTTATGCTCGGTAATCTTGCTGGAGAACCTCATATAATCCACACCTAACTCTGCACCGAGGCGGCGGTACTGCCAGGTGCCAAAGATGCCTATACGGGGGACGATGCCGCCTTTCTCCTCCATCGTGAACGTCGGACGCACGTTGTAGCTCTCAACAATGCTTCCCAGTCCCGTGATCTTGGAATATCCGGCCCCGGCCCTGAGACCAAGGCGGAACAGGTGCCTGTGACAGAAGCTGTGCCGCGGGCCTGTCGGGGAACCTGTAGCTTCGGTGCTGGATGTCGTTGTCTCCGTATTTTGGAGATGTCTTTCTTCCTGCTTCTGTGCTGGCTGGCGGTCGGACTCGGCATTCCGGTTGTCCGCATGACCTGTGTCGTTACCAGCGGATGAGGAGACGGATGAAGATGAGGTTGTTGGAAGGGATGTTGATGTATTGATTCCTTCTGAGACGGCGGACTTTGTCCTGTAGTGTGCCCTCGTGTGAGAAATATGGGGTCCCCAGCTTGCCACCTCGTCCGTATGGGGCTCTCCTTTTCTTCTCACCTTGCTGGATATGGCATCCTTATCATATATACGCTTGCCGACCTCTTGCTGTGGGGAGCCGACAGCCTTGCGTGTGGAAGCTATTGGGGTGCCTGTGCCGGAACGCACTGTTTGATGCCGTGCGGGAGGTTCTTCCTCCGGACCGTCCTGCGTACATCGCTCTATGCCGAAAGCTACTGCCACGACGATGAGGACTCCTGTCAGGATATACCGATTGCGTCTGTTGTCTCTGTGTTCCATAATGTCTGGGATTGTGGAGGATGACTACAAATCGAAAAGGTAGCTGACGCTTAGCTCGACAGTGTGGCTGTGAGTGGACTTCTCCACCCAGTTGTAGTCGTTGCGTTCCGTTTTGATGGTGGAGGTGACACCGTAGAAATACCGAAGGTCTATTCCCCAGTGCCTTCCAATCTCATAGCCGAAGCCGCCCCCGATGGCCACATCTGGCTTGCCGGTCAACTTCTCCTTCATTAGGCGTTCTGTCTCGGCTACTGTGGCAAACTGATATTTGGAGAACCGCTCTTCTTCCTGATTGCTGTCATAGGAAATGCCCTTGCCGTTGAGGTTGGCTCCGGCCCTGCCGCCAACGGCGACGTTGAAGCCTTTTCTCCATGGATAGACCTTGAAGAGGGCGGTGAGACCAAGGTGGTTGTAGCGGGGTGTCACCTCGTAGTGCAACCCTCCCTTGTCATCATAGACCAGTTGGGAGGCCTTCTGCCAGTAGCTGATACCTCCCTCTATACCTATAATGGATTCTGGAGCGTGGTATTGTACGAAGATACCTGCCGTCGGTACTACCTGCCATTTGTCCTTGAAAGTGTAGTTGGAATAGTAATCCTCCGGAACGAGAATCTTGTCCATGCCCGGGTTGACAGACATTCCGCCACCCAAGCGAATGCCTAACTGGAAGGAAGATTCCTGTGCTGAAAGGTCACCTCCTAACAGAATTAGTCCTGAGAATATGACTGCCTTTAATAAATGGTCCATATTTAGCGGCTATTACTTTTTTGCAAAAGTATATAAAATAGGATAAATAAAACGATATTTTTATGGTTTTAACATAAATAAATAGCAAATCTATGGAAATATCTGTAAGAACGTGTGAATTTGGAATATTTTCTGTATAAAACACTATATTTTGAAATTAAAAATACTCTCTCAAGATTATGGCCTCGCTTAAGACCATATGGTGCTGCACAGAACGTAATTACATGGATATGGGCGTTGATGGAGATATGAAACGGATTACATTTGTTCTATATTGCCGTGGATGGCATCCAACTCAGCCTTGATACCTCTGATTACTTTCACTGCAGCCTGAGCCTCCGGCATGATGACCTTATGGAAGTAGTTCTTGCTAAGCTTGTCATCAATGGCCAGCTCATTGGCACGGTGCATGACTTGGTTGAAGTTGCCGCCGAGCCATGAGAGTTGCTGCTGATACTTGGTGTAGAAGGAGAGCAACGTCGCCATCGCTTCTATCCTTCCTCTTGTCCGCTTGTCGTCGAAGCGGGCGACAGCATCACGCACCATCGCACTCATATTGCCGCCGTAGTTCTGCGCTTTATACTGGAACATCTGAGACTCATCAGGAGTGAGACGGATTTCTAAGCGGATACATTTTTTCTTCATAGTTTGGATGGATGGTTATGGTTCATCTGATAAGGAATAGGGAGTTGCGACCGTTTCTTCTCCCCAGCTCCGCTGGCAAGTGACATTTGAAGTGCGCTGAGGTGGTAACCGAAGTGTACGTACAAAAGTACAACTTGCTATTCCCAATTGACTGCCGTAGCGGTAGGCTTTGCGATATATATGGCATCATGTCTGTTTTAGGTGCTAAATGAGGTATTTCCCGTAGTTGTTGAGCGATCGTGATTAGTCGCGGACTCAGTATTTTACTGGCTCAGACTATGCGATTGATTACTTTTATCACGTGATAACCATGATAAGTATGATAACCTTTATCATGTGATAACCGTGATAAGTATGATAACCTTTATCATGTGATAACCATGATAAGTATGATAACCTTTATCAATTGACCCAGATAAACTCTAACTCAAAGATGGGGAAAGATAGATTAGATAGATCAGATAGAATCTATCTGCGGATTGCTCTGATAGATCGTAAGCGTATCGGCATTCACGTATTGTCATAAAAAAGCTGAGCAAGGAAAACTT
>ERZ1023830.306-NODE-306-length-12106-cov-14.838437_pt1 | contig 12106 bp, 9 predicted proteins | sample MGYA00380381_ERZ1023830 | MGnify/ENA primary metagenome ERZ1023830 (study PRJEB33179, sample SAMN07449067) | human gut metagenome | biome: Human-gut; feature: Human associated habitat; material: Faeces | host: Homo sapiens | place: India:Kasaragod | collected... | reverse complement strand
CAAGGTTCAGGGTTCAGGGTTCAGGGTTCAGGGTTGTGGTGGCGGCTTCGCCGCATTTTAGATGACGGTATTCTCGTATCGTCCGCCTTCCCCAATGGGGAAGGCTAAGAGGTGCGGCGCTTTGCGCCGATTTTTGTAAACGGCGATGCCCGAAGGTGGTAAGTAGTCACCAGCCACCAGCCACTCGAAGCCACTCATCCCTGCTTTCAAGCTACGGGGTTCAACGGGTTCAGAAGGTTCTAAGGGTTCAAAGGGTTCAGGTGGCGGCTTCGCTGCATGTTAGATGACGGTATCCTCGTATCGTCAGCCTTCCCCTCGAGGGGAAGGTGCCCCGAAGGGGCGGATAGGGCACTAGTGGTATGAAAGAGAGTGGGGGAAAAGCGTCTCAAGTGTGCTGTTTACGAAAGCACCCTATCCACCGCTCTGCGGTCCCCCTTCCCCAATGGGGAAGGCTAAGAGGTGCGGCGCTTTGCGCCGATTTTTTTTGTAAACGGCGATGCCCGAAGGCTGGAGGATAGAAGTCAGATGTCTCCTGATCCCCGTCCTTATTTCACATACTTGGCAAGCTCTTCGACCGTCACTTCCTTCAGGAAGCCCTGACCGATCTCCTTCATGAGGGCGAGCTGGAGCTTCCCTTCCTTGACATGCTTGCTTCTTGCCATATCCGCAGCGAGGATCTCGGGAGCGATGTGTGTCTCCGTGGGGAGGGACAGCGATTTCAAGACGTACTCGAGACGGCTCGTGGCGCCGCGGGTGGTGAGCCCGAGAAGCTCGGCGCGCTTGGTGACGAGGTACATGCCGATCGCTGTCGCTTCGCCGTGGGTGATCGTTTTGTCATCGTAGCGGCAGCAGCGCTCGATGGCTCCGCCGATGGTGTGTCCGAAGTCGAGCAGGCGGCGCTCCTTCTTGCCGGTGGGGTCGATCTCTACATAGTGCGCCTTGATGGTGCAGCAGCGGCGGATGATCTCCGGCAGCACGCGCAGGAGCTCTATGTCGGAATTGGCTTTTTCGAAAAGCTCGAAGAGCTCCTTGTCACAGACGCAGCCGAGCTTCACGGCTTCGCCCATGCCATTGTGCAGGTATTTTCTCGGCAGCGTCTTGGCCATGCCGGGGTCGATATAGACGGCGCGCGGCTGATAGAAGGTGCCGACGAGATTCTTGCCCGCCGTGATGTCGAGCGTGATCTTGCCGCCGATGGCGCTGCCGATCTGCGAGAGCACGGATGTCGGGAACTGGATGTATGCGATGCCGCGGTGGTAGGTGGCTGCGACGAAGCCGGTGATGTCACCGACGACGCGTCCGCCGAGTGCGATGAGTACGCCGTCGGAGGGCAGGCCGAAGTCGACGAGCGCGCCGTAGACGCGGTTCACGATGGAGAGGCTTCTCGATTTCTCACTCGAGGGGACGACGATCATCTGGGTGCGGATGCCAGCGGATTCGAGGGATTTCACAAGATCCATGCCGTAGAGGCGATCGATCCCATCCTCTGTGATGATGGCCGCATCATGCGCACCCGTGAGGGAAGAGACCGCATCTCCTGCGTGTCGGATGAGCCCGCTGTCGATCACGATGTCGTAGGAATCCTTGCCGAGGTTGATATGTATTTTTTCCATAAAGAAGCCTCCTTTTGAGAAATAAGAGTTTCATTAAATATATTATAACGTAAGGACGAAGGCGGGGGAAGGGGGGCCTTGGGGGAAGCGCAGATCCCATCACGGCGGCGGATCTCCTGCATATTTCTATACATAGCCAAGCCTCTCGACATAGCAAGGCTTTCCGGCGTGCTCCGGCGGTGGGTGAAATGAAAAATGACGGTGCAGCTTCGCGCCAATAGAAAAGCCAGAACACACTGGATGCGTGTTCTGGCTTTTTTGTCATGGAGAGTGACTTGGGTTCAGGGTTCAAGGTTCAGGGTGAGGTGGCGGCTTTGCCGCATTTTAGATGACGGTATCCTCGTATCGTCAGCCTTCCCCTCGAGGGGAAGGTGCCCCGAAGGGGCGGATAGGGCACTAGCGGCATGAAAGAGAGCGGGAAAGAGCGTCTCAAGTACGTCGTTTATGAGAGTACCCTATCCACCGCTGACGCGGTCCCCCTTCCCCAATGTGGAAGGCTAAGAGGTGCGACGCTCCGCGTCAATTTATATAAAGGACGATGCCCGCCGATCAAGAATCATTCTCGCCCCTTCCTCTGGAAGGTAATGCTATTAAGTTAAGCGGAAGAACGTTCTTGGCTCCCCATCGGGGGAGCTCCCCGAAGGGGTGAGGGGGCTACGTAGCGGTATTGCATGAAAGTGTTGAAATATCGATAGCATCGGACTATTCAACATAGCACGCTATACCGCTGGCATGCCCCTATTGCCTTCGGCACTTCCCCCGAAGGGGGAAGCAAGACGTTACGTAGCTAACGATTTCCTTAACTTAATAGCATTGCTCTGGAAGGGGCAGACGAGCGAAGCGAGGCGGGGTTGGCATCCCCGCGAGTGAAAATACCGCTTCGAGAGCCAACCTCCGCCCCTTCGGGGCACCTCCTTCCAAAGGAAGGAGGGAGAAAAGTGAAATGAGGAATGAATGCGGCGAAGCCGCCACCCTCATTCCTCATTCCTCATTCCTCATTCCTAATTTTCTTGAACCCCTTCACCTTATTTCAGCAGATTTCCATCCTCGAAGTAATTGATCCGCATCGCGCGGCGGACTTCGCTGAGGGTCTTGGCTGCGGTATTTTCCGCTTTTTCGCAGCCAGCCTTCAGGATATCCTGGACATCCTCCAGATGGGCTTCCCAGTATTCGCGGCGTTCGCGGATGGGGCGGAGGGTCTCCTGCATGACGTTATTGAGGAAGCGCTTCACCTTCACGTCGCCGAGGCCGCCTCTCGTGTAGTGATCCTTCATTTCCTGAAGGCAGCTGTACTCGGGGCAGAAGGCTGCGAAGTGTTCATCCCTGCTGAATGCATCGAGGTAGGTGAAGACAGGATTTCCTTCCACATGCCCCGGGTCGTCGCGGCGCAGGTGGGTCGGGTCGGTGAACATGGACATGATCTTCGTCTCGATATCCTTCGGCGAATCAGCAAGGTAGATGCAGTTGCCGATGGACTTGCTCATCTTCGCTTTGCCGTCGGTGCCGGGCAGGCGCAGGCAGGCTTTGTTTGTGGAAAGGACGATGTCTGGTTCGACAAGGACTTCGCCGTAGATGTCATTGAATTTGCGGACGATCTCGCGTGTCTGCTCGAGCATCGGCTCCTGGTCTTCGCCGGTCGGGACATGGGTGGCCTTGAAGGCCGTGATGTCGCTCGCCTGGCTGACAGGGTAGCAGAGGAAGCCGGCCGGGATGCTGGCTTCGAAATTCTTCTGCTGGATCTCCGCTTTGACAGTCGGATTTCTCTGGAGACGAGAAACGGTGACGAGGTTCATGTAGTACATGGTGAGTTCGGTGAGCTCCGGTACCATGGACTGGATGAAAATGCAGGACTTCGCCGGATCGATGCCGACAGCGAGGTAGTCGAGAGCGACCTCGCGCACATTTCTTCTGACCTTCTCCGGATTGTCCGCATTGTCCGTGAGCGCCTGCGCGTCAGCGATCATGATGTAGATGTCGTCGAATTTGCCGGAGTTCTGCAGCTCGACACGCTCACGCAGGGAGCCGACGTAGTGGCCGACATGAAGGCGGCCGGTCGGGCGGTCGCCGGTAAGAATGATTTTTCTCATATGATTTCTCCTATCATAAATGGAAGATGTATAGTTATCCTTTTCATTATACTCCATATGAGAGGAAATCGGTAGGCGTGGGAGAAAGCGGTCCTTCCTATCGCTCCGGCATGACCTCGCTCAATCGCTGCCTTCGGCGCAAAGAGGCTCGTTAGAAAGATATACCACACTTTCGCCATCCGCCGGCATATCGTAATTGACGATGCCGCGAGAAGCCAGACGGACGCGCATCGTATACCGAGTGAGGGCTGCGTGCGCCACGTTATCCATATGCGTGATATAAAGCCGAGCATGAGGAGCGGCAAGCGACACATTCCAGACATCTTCATCATTCATGATGAGACGGCCATTCTCAAGAGTCTCAGCCGCACAGGCATTGAGGGCGATCACTTCCGGCTGGTATTTCTTAATGGTCGCAGCAACTTCCTCATACCAGATGGTATCGCCGGCCAGATAGAATGTTTTTTCCTCTTTGGCTTCAAAGAGGACGCCCATGGCGTTTCCGCAGGGGATATACGTGCCATGGAGGGCCGGGACCTGACGAATGGTGGCATCTCCTATCTGAATTCCTTCCTTAGGAAGAATGGTGATATCCTGAAATCCGGATCTTTTCAGCACAGCCGCATCCTCCTCGTTTTGGCAGAAAATGGGGACTCTCTTATCCAGCGGGGCGCCGACTGTACCGTCTATGACGGACATGTCGATGTGATCGGGATGGAGATGCGTAACGATGATATAGTCGACATCCTGCAAGACCTCGCTGACAGAGGTGGGAAGGTCATAGAATGGCATCGGCAGGTGCTCCTTCATCGGGTCGGGAATATGGTAGGGGCGGCCGGGAATGTCGATGAAGCTGAAGGCATGCCGGGGGGCAAGCCACGGATCGATGAGAAATGTTTTGCCGGCGTATACCAGGCGATTGGTTGCACTGCGGATCTGTGTGATTTTCATAGAATGTGAATCCTCCTTTTCTAGGCGTTATTATACGTGAGGCATGTCGCCGGAAAAAGAAAAAAATGAAATGATTGAAGCAACCATATGGTTGCACTATAATGAAAACAGGAGGTGCTCTATGAATCAAAAACAGCTGCAATACTTCGTAACCGTCTATCAGACACAGAATATAAAAACAGCGGCAGACACCCTCTATGTCTCGCGCCAAGGCGTCAGCAAGGTGATCCGTCTGCTTGAGGAAGAGCTTGGTCAGCCGCTTTTTATCCGCAGCATAAAAGGAGTCATTCCCACGGACTATGCAACGACTCTCTTGCCACATGCCAAAAGCCTTCTGGAGGAATACGATGCCATCCGCAGCCTCCGCACGCTGGCAGCTAAGTCCCAGAGCGTAGTCACCATTTATGCGCTCGATCATGTACTCGCCTATCTCGGCGCCTCCCTGATCGAAGACTTCCACGAGGCCTATCCTTCTATCATTCTAAGTGTAGTAGATACGACAGATGCCCATGCTATAGCTGCATTGGCATCGCAGCAGTGCAGCTTTGCCATCACGGCGGGACCACTGGATGAGATGCGCTTCGAAGGAGACCCTCTTTTTTTCAGCCATTACAGTGTACGGATGCACAGATCGCATCCGCTGGCGAAACTTCCTGCCTTGACCTATGACGATCTGGACGGGCAGACCATCATCAGCAAAGGCCGTGCCTACGATTGCTTCCGTCACCATATCGACAAGTACTTCCTCGCGCCCGGAAGGAAGATCCACATTCTTGCGGAAACAACGGATGAAAGTATCATCCGCACACTTCTCCTTCACAACAAAGCCATCAACATTGGCTATGACTATGCCGATCCCCTGTACCCGCATCCCGACATCGTGAGCCGGACGCTGAAGGAAGAGATCAGCGGGCAGATGATCTACCTTGTAAGCAATCCGCAGGTCCGCAAGACAAAGGCAGCCTGTCTTTTCCGTGATTATTTGCTGGAATGGATGAAGAAAAAAGCGGCCATAGGGTAGTGCCATGGACAGGCAGCGGATGGAACGGGAAAATATCTCCCCAAAGTCCGGATTGAAAATCGGGAGGAAAGAGCGATCTCTATCGAATAAAAAGAACCTCCAGCCATGAGGACCGGAGGTTCTTCTATCTGAAAATATTCTGCGATTTAATCAGCGTTTCTTGTCAGCAGAGCTACCGTCTCCACGTGCATGGTCTGCGGGAACATGTCGACAGGGGTGACTTCCTTCACTTCATAGCCAAGTTCGGCGAGGATCTTCGCATCGCGGGCGAAGGTCGCCACGTTGCAGGAGACGTAGACGATGCGTGAGGGCTGCATGCCGGCCGCAGCGGATAGGACGGTCTCGCTGCAGCCGGCGCGGACGGGGTCCATGACGATGACGTCGGGGCGAAGGCCTTCTTGGTAGAGCTTTGGCATGAATTCTCCGGCATCAGCGGCGTAGAATTCGGCGTTTTCTATGTGGTTGAAGGCGGCGTTTTTCTTCGCGTCTTCGATGGCTTCTTTCACGATCTCGATGCCGATGACGCGTCCGGCTTTTTGGGCGAGGCAGAGGGAGATGGTACCTGTCCCGCAGTAGGCGTCGATCACGGTCTCTCCGCCGTGGAGGTCGGCATAGGCGAGAGCTTTTTCATAGAGGAGCTCGGCCTGCGGTTTGTGTACCTGAAAGAAGGAGAAGGGGGAGACTTCGAAGGCGAGGCCGCAAAGGGAAGAGGTCAGGGTCTTTTTGCCCCAGAGGTGATGGATCTCTTTTCCGAGGATAGCATTGCCTTTGTGGTTTTGGACATTGTGATAGATGGAGACGACTTCGGGGAGGAGTTTTCTCATTTCGGAGACCCAGAGGTCGGCGAGCGGGAGTTTTCCCGAAGCAGTCACGATGACGGCCATGACTTCGCCGTGATCGCCGACGCGTCCCATGATGTGGCGGACGCTGCCGCGGCCTGTTTTTTCGTTGTAGCCGGTGAGCTGATGGCGTGTCATGAAGCCTTGTGCAAAGCGCAGCAGACGGTTGTTCTCTTCTTCCTGAATGGCGCAGCTCGCGATCGGGATGACCTGATGGCTGCCCTGCCGGTAGTAGCCAAGGACGGGGCCGCTCGTCACCTGACTGACGGGGACGGCCATTTTATTGCGGTAGTTCCATGGGCGGGAGGCGCCGACGATGGGGCGGACAAGGCTCTCTTCGCAGCCGCCGATGCGCACCATCACGTCTTTCACGCGCCGTTCTTTCACGGCAAGCTGGCCTTCATAGGTGAGGTGGGAGATCTGACAGCCGCCGCAGGCGTGGCAGACCGGGCAGGCGGGCGTGGTGCGATGCGCGGAGGGGGTCTCGATGGAGATGAGACGCCCTGTGGCGTAGGATTTCTTCGCGGTCACGATCATGGCCTGTATGGTCTCGCCGGGGAGAGCGCCGGGGACGAAGACGGTGAAGTCATTGACAGCTCCGATGCCTTCGCCGTGGATACCAAGGTCGCGGATGGTGAGGGTGTATGTTTCGTTTGGTTTGACGGGAATGTTTTTCTTAGACATAGAATGCTCCGAGGGGGTTCAGGGTTCAAGGGAAATGAGGAATGAGGAATGAGGAATGAAGGTGGCGGCTTCGCCGCGAATATTTATGGGGCGATGCCCGAAAGTGGTATTCAAGTCACCAGTCACTAGTCACTAGCCACTAGTCACCAGTTTTTGATCACGTCGTCGGGGATCTCGAAGTGCTGGTAGTCTTTGCGGTCTTCCCAGCTGCCGCCCCATTCGAAGCCGTACTTGGCAAAGATGATGCAGGCGAGGTCCTTTTCATCGATCTTCATGGGGAAGTCACGGCTGCGGTCTATATAGGGGGCTCCGGCGGCGGGCTCGATGGAGAGCTTGCCGTTTACCATTTTGACATAGGGGTTGTAGAGCGGATTGATGTCGATCGCCGCGCCCATGCCATGCTTGGAGATCTTGGTCGTGTGGGAGATGAAGCGGAAATTGAAGGAGGAGCTGTTGTTGTCTGCCGTCGAGCGTTCATCATCGGCATCGTAGTGATCCACGAGGCGGATCTTCTCGATGGGATATTTGGCGGCGTAGAGCTCTTGGAAGATGGAAAGGACGGTTTCTGCGATGCGGCGGTTGACCACCATTTCGCCGTCCTGCGTTTTTCCTTGGAGGTCCACATAGCGGATGCGGAGATAGGAGAGGTCTTCGCGGGGAACGGTACAGTCGTCTTTGAATGATTTGCCTTTCATGATTTCGAAAATGGAGTCCGGAATGGGCTCAGCAGAAAAACCTTCTGTATATGGTGTCATGATGAGAGGCCTCCTGGTAAAATAAAAAATGATGGCATGGTACAAGACCATAGGAAAACGCCGTGAGCTTTGCATGGATACATCTGTATCATACATCGCAAAGCCTCGCGGCGCTATAGCATTTGTGATAAAACTGACGGTCTTTTTCCTCGGGGGGCTGGGGGCTCTCTTGGGCAGAGGCTTTTCGATCGGATTCTTCTGACATCGATCGCCCGGGTGCTGGTCTCCTCCCTTACTTTTCCACATACGGCCCGAGGAGATTTTCGATGTCGAGCTTCAGGTAGTTTTCGGAGTCTTTGGCCAGGTCGAAGGAGGCATTCAACATGCACCAGACGGTGATGACGCCGATGAAGTGGCTGACCAGGATGCGGCAGAGGATGGTCTTGGGGACATCGCTGCGCAGCTCCCCTTTGCCTTCGCCCTGATGGGTGGAGAGGATCTTCTCGAGGGCGAGATAGAGGTCGTAGAGGGCTTCTGTATTCTGCTCGGGGTGTGCGTGCTTGTTTTCCACGCTGTCACGGAGCCACTGACGGACGAGACGGACGCCGCTCCACATGCAGTCCTTGTAGATCTCGCCAAAATAGAAGCAGCAGCGCTCGATCACATCGCCTTCGTGGGCGATGGCGCGCTCGATGGTCGTCATGGCTGTTTTGCGGGAGAGCTCGCGGACAACGTCTTCCTTGCATTCGAAGTAGTGATAGAAGGTGCCTTTGGCCACGCCGGAGTCCTTCGTGATGTCTTCCACTGATACATTGTCGAAGCCATGTGCGTTGATCAGGCGCTGGGCAGAATCCAGAAGCTTTGCTTTTGTCCGTTCCGCTTTCTTTGTGAGTGCCATGAGTCCTCCTGTAAGGAAATACTGATTTTGTGTGCAAACCAACATTTTCTTCATTTATTTTATAGATTACATATGATTTATAGTATACAGGAAATCGAAGGGGTTCGCAATGACCAGTGGTCAAAAGGGACGGACGGCGTCTCTGACCGTTTCATAGCCTTCGGCCGTTCCTGCTTCCTTCCGGTCTTGCCGTATTTGACACGCACTCTTCTTTTGCGTAAAATAGGACAAGGGATACGTAAAATGTATCTGGCCCCCATGCGGGGCTTTTTTTATGCCTGCATGAGAGTGACTGGCAGATGGGTGATCTGTGACTGAAGCCATATTCAGGGGCTGCGGCGCTTTTGGCGCTGCACGGCCCCTGTCACCTGCAGCACCTGTCACTATCCATGAACACAAGCATCCATGGGTGTATTGCGAGAAACGGGGGTTTCTTATGCCAAACGATTTCGATCTCATTATCATCGGTGCCGGTCCGGCGGGGATATTCACGGCGCTCGAGCTGGCCGATACCGGGATGTCCATCCTGATCTTGGAGAAGGGGCTGGATATTCGTGAGCGTATCGCGCTCAATAAGAACAGGCAGGCGAAGGCGGCCGACCGCTATGCGAATATCGTATCCGGCTGGGGCGGCGCGGGGGCCTTCTCTGACGGGAAGCTGACGCTTACGACGGACTATGGCGGAAACCTGGATGATTATATGAATAAAGGCGAGCTCGCCCGTCTGATCTCCTATGTGGACGGCGTGTACTGCCGCTACGGCGGGGCCGATCGCAAGGTCTACGGGGATGAGTACAAGGAGGAGCTGCACGAATTGAAGCGGCGGGCGGCAGCCGCAGACTTGTCTTTCATCCCAGCGCGCATCCGCCATCTGGGGACGGATGTGAATGGAGAGATCCTTTCCCGTATGCGTGACAGCTTGCCGGCCAATGTGACGGTGAAGTCAAAGTGTCCGGTGGATACGATCCTTGTGAGCGATGGCGTGATGCAGGGCGTCATTGCGGGCGGTGAGACGTACCGCTGCAAGTACCTCGTGGCCGCACCGGGGCGTGACGGCGCGGAGTGGTTCACCGGAGAAGCGAAGCGGATCGGTCTTCAGACTGAGTCGAATGCGGTCGACATCGGCGTCCGCGTGGAGTCGCCGGCCGAAGTCTTCGAGCCGATCACGAACATCTGCTATGAGTCGAAGCTGGTGTATTTTTCCAGATCCTTCGACGACCGTGTACGCACGTTCTGCATGAATCCGTATGGCTTCGTCGTGACGGAGAACAACAACGGACTCATGACGGTGAATGGGCATTCGTATGCACACAAAAAAAGTGAGAATACGAATTTCGCCATTCTGGTGTCGAAGCAGTTCACCGAGCCCTTCCATGAGCCGATCGAGTACGGGAAATACATCGCGACACTGGCTAACATGCTGGGCGGCGGGCCCATCGTGCAGCGTCTCGGCGACCTGCGTGACGGCCGTCGTTCGACGGCAGAGCGCATACGAAGAGGGCTGATCCATCCCACCATGCCCTCGGCAACGCCGGGAGATCTATCTTTGGTCTTGCCATATCGCTTCTTAAAGGATATTATGGAGATGTTTGAAGCGCTGGATGAAGCATGCCCGGGAGCGAACTCGCGCCACACCCTTCTCTATGGCGTGGAAGTGAAGTTCTACTCCTCCCGCATCGCACTGTCTTCCCAGCTGGAAACGAAGATTCCCAATTTCTTCGCTATTGGTGATGGAGCCGGCATCACCAGGGGCCTGGCACAGGCTTCCGCCGCCGGTGTAGTCGTCGGGCGCGAGATCGCGGCCCGCATTGGTCAACCGAAGGGAGAACTCTGATGATACCGAGGTACACACGTCCAGTCATGGAAAAGATCTGGAACGAAAGAAATGAATGGCAGACAATGCTTGATGTAGAGATCGCAGCCTGCGAAGCAAATGCAGAGCTGGGCCGCATTCCGAAGGAAGCTGTCGAAGTGATCAAAGCGAAGGCAGACTTTGATGTCGACCGCATCCACGAGATCGATCGTGAGATCAATCACGACATCATCGCTTTCCTCACGAATGTCGGGGAATATGTAGGCGATGATGCCAAGTACATCCACATGGGCCTTACCTCCACCGACGTGAAGGATACCGGCCTCAATGTACAGATCAAACAGGCCTCCGCTGTCCTTCTGGAAGATCTGGAAAAGCTGGCAGAAGTCTTGAAGAGAAGAGCTGTCGAATTCAAGTACACCCCGACCATCGGCCGCACCCACGGTGTCCATGCAGAGCCGACCACCTTCGGTCTGAAACTGCTCCTTTGGTACTCCGAGACGCTCAGAAACATTGACCGCATGAAGAGAGCCGCAGAAGAAATGGCGGTCGGCAAGCTGTCCGGCGCGGTAGGCACCTATGCAGACATCGATCCATACGTCGAAGAATACGTCTGCAAGAAGATGGGCCTTGCCAAAGAAGTTGTAGCGACTCAGGTCGTACAGCGTGACCACCATGCCGAATACATCACGACCTTAGGCGTCATCGCCGGCACCCTTGCCCAGATGGCTCTGGAAGTCCGCCACCTGCAGAGGACCGAAGTGAGAGAAGCAGAAGAATATTTCAGCCCGAAGCAGAAGGGCTCCTCTGCGATGCCGCATAAGAGAAATCCGGTCAAGTCTGAAAGAATCTGCGGCATGGCACGCCTCATCCAGGGCTACAGCCTCCCTGCCTTCGAAGACATCCCGCTCTGGCACGAAAGAGATATTTCCCACTCCTCCGTCGAACGCGTCATGTTCCCGGATGCGACCATCGCTCTGGACTACATCCTCGCACAGACCACAGACCTCATCGACAAGCTCCTCGTCTATCCGGACAAGATGCTCGCCGATCTCAACCTCACCGGCGGCCTCATCTACAGCCCGCGTGTTCTCCTCGCTCTCGTAGCGAAAGGCGCTTACCGCGACACCGCCTATCGCTGGGTACAGAGAAATGCGATGAAACGCTGGCTTCAGGGCGAAGATTTCTACGAAAATCTTTGCAAGGATGAAGATGTCAGGAAGTATCTGAACGAAGAAGAGATCAAAGCCTGCTTCGACTACAAGCCGATGCTCGTCCATGTCGATGAGATCTTCGCTCGTTTCGGACTGTAATTCACTCATCAAAAAAGCCTCGACCCGTAAGGGCGAGGCTTTTTGCGTGAAGGGGAATGATACAAGCGGTGCCATCGTAAACGATTAAATAAAGCCCCTGAAAGGGTAATGCTATTAAGTTAAGGAAATCGTTAGCTACGTAACGTCTTGCTTCCCCCTTCGGGGGAAGTGCCGAAGGCAATAGGGGCATGC
>ERZ1023830.305-NODE-305-length-12247-cov-57.380906_pt1 | contig 12247 bp, 7 predicted proteins | sample MGYA00380381_ERZ1023830 | MGnify/ENA primary metagenome ERZ1023830 (study PRJEB33179, sample SAMN07449067) | human gut metagenome | biome: Human-gut; feature: Human associated habitat; material: Faeces | host: Homo sapiens | place: India:Kasaragod | collected... | reverse complement strand
GATCATTACAAGTAAATTAACATTCTTTAGTCATAACATCACCACACAGAAAAAAAATATTACGAAACAAGAGAGAGGGGAGCCGGGGCCCCTCCTCCTGCTCTCGTTTCGGTCTTGTCTATTAGCAAGACATGTTTATTGGGTCACCCCAAAGTTACGAACTTTTATTCATGCAACATCATTTTTGATGTAATTTTCTCTGTAGCTAACCCATTTTTTCTTCAGTTCCCCAGAACACAGTGCAGCCTCTGCCGGTGTCATCCAGTCAAGACTCATGTGCGGACGCTCATTATTATAGAAGTCAATGACTGTAGCCACAGCAGCTTTCACTTCTTCGATATTACAGAACTTCATGCCCATAAGTAGCTCGTTCTTTATGATTCCATTGACCCTCTCGGCTACAGCGTTGTCTTTTGGATCACCACATTCAGTCATGCTTATCTTGATGCTCCTTGCCTTCAGTATGTCTGTATAGGCGAAACTTGCATACTGCACCCCTCTGTCAGAGTGATGTATCAGGTCATATTGTTCATTCGGATCAAGTCTCTTTAAGGCCATCCTCAAAGCTTCGATGGTAAACTTTGCCTCTAATGTCTCACCGACGCACCAGCCGACAATCTTCTTCGTATAGTAATCTGTAACGAGTGAGAGATAGCAGAACTTATACTCGTCAGTATCAGTATCAGCATCCTCATAGATGACCATATACGTTATATCACTGACCCACAATTGATTAGAGTGTATAGGGATCAGAGCCTTAATCAGATTTGGATAAGTAGGAAGACTATGGTCTGAGTCTGTCGTCTTGGCTCTGCGCTTGCGCTTACGAACTTTTAAGCCATACATCTCAAGAATGTCATAGAAACGGTTGTAACCTACTGCATGCTCATCACCGAAGGCCTTCTTATACATCCGCCATAGTTTGTCTCCGCCGATTCCAGGATTCTTCTGACGTATCTTCTTGACATACTCTACCACGAAAGCTTCTTCGGCAAGCTTCCGCATCTGTGTGTCACCATGCTTATAGAAGGCTTGTGTGCTTACACCAAGCAGCCCGCAAAGAGATCGGACTGGATATGCCTTCTGATCTCTGTTGTGAAGCCTCCCGACTACTTGGTGCCAGCTTTTTTTAAGTCGATGCCGTAAGTCTCCTTGCCAAAAGCCACCATCTCTTCATAGAAGTCTGCGCGGAGTTTAGCCTGCTTTAGCTCACCGCGTAAGCGGGCATTCTCCTCTAACAACTTCTTGTAGTCCTCCGGAACAACGTCTTCTTTTGTCTTCTTGTTCTTCATATCTTCTGCCAATTGTGGGTTGTCTGCCTCAAAGGTACGAAGATAACGGGAGATTGTATGCTTTCCCAAGCCTGTTTTTTTCCTTACAGCTTCCCAACTCATTCCTTGGATCCGAATTAGCTCATAAACCTCCTTTTGGAGACGAGCACGCTCCAATGAAGTTTGGAGCAAACCTGTGGTCTTTTTCATTGTTGTTGACTTTAGGTGTCAACCTTATTTAAAAAAAGACATAGTGTTTACCTCCTACTCGATTAGCCCTTCCTCAAGCCCTTCGCTAACCCTCCCCCAGGGGAGGAAATGGCGTTACCATTGAGAATACCTGTTTTCGTCATGGTGCAACCATGTCAAATGACACCAACACTGATAATCAATCTTGCATTATTCATTTTCAACTTGGTGAGTTCCGTTTTGTTGTACTATAACTATTTCTTCTTTTAGGTGGACAAATCGCTCGATGCTTGAAGTGGACATTTGCCAAATCATGCCCTCTAAAAGGCTGTTTTTTGCCCCAAAAAGCAGTTTGTCCAACTTATTTAGCGTTTTGTCCACCGTGTTTTATTACACTTTTCTTAATTTTGGCCTCAGAAACGTAAACATCAATAACAACCTAATTATTACTACAATGAAGAAACAACTCTTCTCAGTGATGCTATGCCTGGGTGCCATGGGTGGTTTGTCCACCTTCCCGATGCCGTTACAGGCTGCCGTATCACAATCACAGACGATTAAGGTGAAAGGCCAGATCGTAGACGATCAGGGTGAGCCGCTTACCGGAGCCACCATTAAGATTAAAGGAGGACAGGGTGGTACCGTGACGGATCTCGACGGTAATTTCAATCTTGACGCTCCTGCCAATGCTACGCTCATCGTCAGTTACGTTGGTTATAAGGATCGCGAGATTGCCGTACGCGGACGCGCGATCATTGATAAGATACAGATGACTACCGATGACCGTGTTTTGGATCAGGTTGTCGTCGTCGGTTACGGTACTCAGAAGAAAGCCGACTTGACCGGTTCTGTCGCCGTGGTTAATGCCGAGCAATTAAAGAAGGTATCCAACTCCAACATCTCCACGATGCTTGAGGGTAAGGTTCCAGGTGTGCAGATCACGACCGATGGTCAGCCTGGTGCAGATCCTTCTGTACATATTCGTGGTATCAGTACTTTTGGTAGTTCCGCACCTCTTTATGTTGTTGATGGTGTGCCAATGGGTACAACGATCCGTGACTTCTCCGCTAATGATATTGAGTCCATTCAGATCTTGAAGGATGCTGCTGCCGGTGCTATCTACGGATCGCGTGCTGGTAACGGTGTGGTCATCATCACCACCAAGCATGGTCGTAAGGATCAGCCTTTGAAGGTAGACTACAGTGGCTATTTCGGTATAGACAACATCTCCAAAGGTGTATATGATCTGATGGGCGCAGACCAATACAGCAACTATATCGGTCAGGCATGTGCCAACAGTGGAACCACACTTCCCGGCGGCTATAAGCTTGGAGAGGACGGTAAGTACCATTTTCAGGATGGCACCAATACCGACTGGTTCGACGAGGTCTTCAAGACAGGTATCCGACAGAACCATAATGTCAACCTCAGTGGCGGTGGTGCAAACAATACCTATAATATAGCTCTCGACTACTTCAATCAGAAGGGAACCATTGAGGGCACCGGTCCCGACTATCAGCGCTACACGGCACGTGTGAACAACTCTATGGATACCAAGTTCATCAAGTTCCAAACCAGTCTTGTCTATTCTCATTCCAAGCAAAACAACATGGCTCTGTCCAATGCCTCAGAGTATGTCCAGGGACTTTACGGTGACGTGACCAACGTGCTGCGTGGTACGCTGCTCATGCAGCCGACTATCAAAGCTTATGATCCTTCTACCTGGGTTCTCGACGATCAGGTTGGCTCAGCCAGTGGCTACAACTACGATGCCTACGGCTATGGCGTTTACTACGACTTGGTTCATGGTGACATCTCCGCTTCCAACCCGTTGCTCGTCAACAACCTGCTGAAGCGCAACACACTCGTTGACCGCTTTGTGGGAACAGGCTCTGCCGACGTTGACCTGTTGAAGATGATCGGTTTGGATACCAAGACCCAACACCTTAATTATAAGATCAACCTCTCCTACAGCAAGACCCACGCCCAGGACTTCACTTGGATTCCTTCCTGGATCCAGAGCAACCGTGTCTACTTGGCTAAGACCAATGAGAAACTCACAAAGGGTTCTCGTACTTACGCAGATGCGTTGATGGAGAACACGCTGACTTATGACGGGCAGATCGGCAAGCACAACATCAATTTCGTGGCTGGTACCGCTTATCAGGAAGAGAACACCAACACGCTGACGGCTTGGGGCAATGAGTTCAGCGAACCTTACTTCCTTCAGATTCAGAATGCCAAGACCCGCGATGCCAGCTCATATGAGTATAAGCATGCAATCATGTCTTACTTCGGTCGTCTGAACTACAACTACGACGAGAAGTACCTCCTCTCAGCCATTGTCCGTCGTGATGGCAGTAGTCGTCTGTCTAAGGACAAGCGCTGGTCCACCTTCCCCTCTGTGTCTTTGGGTTGGCGTATTGACAGGGAGAAGTTCTTCCCTGTAAGCAAGGACATCATCAACCTGTTGAAGCTTCGTGCCAGCTACGGTGAGATCGGTATCGACAACGTAGGTGATTACGCTATCCAGACCACGATGGACCGCAACAACATGAGCTACAGCTTCGGCAATAATGTCGTTTACGGTTCTGCTATCTCCACCTTCGTCAATCAAAACCTTGAGTGGGAGCGCCGTATCACCAAGAATATCGGTCTCGACCTCGCCATGTTTGGCAACCGTCTCGAGTTCACTGTAGAGTGGTACAAGAACCGCTCCAAGAAACTGCTCTATGGAGTACCAGTCCCTGAGAATGCCGGTGTGAGCAACACCAGCGTAACGATGAACGCCGCTACTTTGAACAACACTGGTTGGGAGTTCAGCGGTACTTATCGCAACAACGATCATCCTCTGAAATATCAGATCAGTGCCAACCTTAGCACACTTAAGAATAAGGTGGTACAGCTTGGTTTCAGCAAGGATGCCTATATCTCCGGCAACTATATCACCGAGCTCGGCAAAGAGATCGGTAAGTTCTACGGCTATGTCTATGAGGGCATTGCACGCACACAGGCCGACCTCGACAACCACGCTACCCAGCAGGGAGCCAATGTCGGTGACTGTCTCTACAAGGATATCAGCGGCCCTGACGGCAAGCCTGATGGCAAGATCGACGAGAACGACCGCGTTGTTCTTGGCAGCGGTATGCCAAAGGTCAACTTCGGCATCAGTGCCCATCTGGAGTACAAGGGCTTCGATCTGAGTATTTCTACCTTCGGTGCTTTGGGCTATCACGTCACTGACGACATCTACAATAGTCTGAACTCCTGCTACGGCTGGGGCAACAAGGACGTAACTATGGCTGATGCCAACCGTTGGAGTGAGGATGGGAAAACCTATCTGAGCAATGTGCCTCGTACTTACGCTACCAACAACGCCCAGCAGGCTTGGAACGACCTCTTCAGCAGCCGTAAGATTCAGAATGCCGCTTATTGGAAGATTGCCAACGTAGAGCTTGGCTACAACATGCCTGACAAGTGGTTTGGCGGATATGTAAACAGCGTACGTGTTTATGTCTCTGCACAGAACCTCTATACCTTTACGGGTTATCATGGTTATAATGTCGACTACGCCGGAGGTGTATGGACACCGGGTTACAACTTCTGTTCATTCCCGACACCGCGTACATTCATGTGCGGCCTTCACTTCTCATTCTAATGTTGACAACAAAACACAACTGATTAACATAACGTCAATATGAAACTCTATCATATCTCCCTCGCCCTTTTGTTGGGCCTCGGAATCCTTACATCCTGTAACGATAAGCTCGATTTGGACAATCCCAATCAGCAGACCTCAGCCACTTTCGGCTTCAATGCCGATGATTTGGAGGAAAGTGTAGTGGCTGCCTATAACCATATTCGTATGGAAGGCTCTTACGCCCGTGTAGGCTACACCATCGACATGTGCCGTGGCGATGAGGTGTGGAACTCCTCACAAGTATGGTACCTGCCGTTCGATAACCTCAACCTTCCCGTCTCCGGTGACATCGGCTGGTGGGTCTGGCGTGAGTGGTACTATACCATCAACGTCTGCAACTTCGGCCTCTCCCGCACCGGTGATGACGACAGCAAGTTGAGTGAGAGCATGAAGGATATCAAGGGACAGTTGCTGTTCCTGCGTGGCTTAGCTTACTACAATCTTGCCGGATATTTCCAGGACGTGCCATTGATCAAAGACTACAGCACCTATTCTTCTCTTGACGGTCTCTATGCCACCAACAACACCTTCGACGAGGTAATGGATCAGGTGGAGAAAGACTTCAAGGAAGCTATCGACTTGTTGCCTTCCCGCGACAAAGGCGGTGAGTGGGCAAAGGGTCGTGCTACCTGTGGTGCCGCTGCCGGATACTATGCCCGCGCGCTGATGCAGCGTCATAAGTATAGTGAGGCACTGACCGTCTTGAAGGATATCATCAACAAGAAGTACGGTACCTATAAGCTCATGGCCAACTATGGTGACAACTTCCGTGAGGGTGCTCAGTATGAGAACAACGATGAGAGCCTCTTCGAGGTGCAGTTCCTCGACTATGGCACACAGGGCACCGACGATGAGTGGACACCGGTCAACACCAGCAAGAACGCTACACAGGGCTCGGCAATTGAGAGTAACTGTGGACCCGGTGCCTACGGTGGTTGGGCAGACTTGAGTGCGTCGCCTTGGCTCTATCAGCTCTTCAAGCAGGAGCGTACCACCGATGGACATCTCGATCCACGTCTCTATTGGACCATTGGCACTTACGAGACTGACTGGGACAACAACGACCAGACACTCGGCAACGTCTGCTACAAGTCTAAGATGACTCCGACCGATACCGTCGTCACCAACAACACCAATGGTGGTCTGCCTATCTGCAAGTTCACCAATATGCGTACTGGTCTCTATGACAAGGTGGTTACCGGTCTTCACGATGGTATCAACCTGCGCCTGATGCGCTACTCCGATGTGCTGCTGCGTGCCGCAGAGTGCGAGAACGAGGTCAACGGTCCGACACAGCAGGCTATCGACTGGATCAATCAGGTTCGTGAGCGCGCCGGACTGGCTGACTTGAAACTGGCTGACTTCCCGACGAAGGACAAGCTCTTTGAGCAGATTGCCAATGTGGAGCGTCCTAAGGAGTTCGGCTGTGAGTTTGGTCGTGGCTTTGATCTTCTGCGCTGGGGATTTTTCTATAGTGCCGATCGTCTGCAGCAACTCAAGGAGCACGGTACCTATCGTTGCTCGATCCATCACGCCAAGGATCCGGTGAGCTATAGCCTCGTCGGTCAGGATCCTGAGGTGAAGTGCTCTTACGATACCTATGTACCCGGTCACGAGTTCCTGCCTATCGTTGAGACGCTGACCAACAAGAACCCGAACCTCAAGGGCAACTCTGCCAACAACAGCACCGACAACAGCGAGTATTTCAAGACCAACGGATGGACAGTGCATCCTGTTGTCAGCTTGAGCAAATAAGCCACACGATAACTATAAAAAGAAACAACAATGAGATATTTCAAGCATATTGCCAATGCCCTTTGCGTGGCTGCACTGGGTGTGATGGCACTGACCGGGTGCGAGGGTGCTGATCAGTATAGCATCGACTCTCCCGATTGGATAAAAAACAAGGTTGACTCCATCAACAACGTTAAGCAGCCACACGAGGAAGTCCTCGAAGGCATGCAAGAGGATGTATACACCATCGGCAAGACCGACTTCTCTTCCGGCTGGTGGTCGGCCTTCTCCAAGTACTATGTCATCGGTGAGAACCAGAAGTGGAATGCACAGTTCAACCTGAACCTCAATCCGAGTGACAACACCTATTATAAGAACTTTGTGCTCATCGTCACCAATGACTGTGACCGTGGCGCTACGGACTATAAGGAGTATGGTGCCATTCGCTTCGATGCTACCGGTGACTCTGCTAAGTACAACTCTCAGTGGGGCAACCTCTTCTTCAAGTATACCAACAGCTCTCTGCTTCTGGATCCTCAGGACAATAAGGATGCGAACGTGCAGAAGCTTGGTGGCAAGGTCACGCTCACCGTCGACCGCTCACGCAAGGACTCTTTCGTGGTGAAGATGTCCAACGGCGTTGTGACGAAGACTTATACACAGCCTTATGCGCTGAACAGTATGAACGCCGACGCTTCCGACACCAACATTCGTTGCTTCCTCACTGTTGAGGGTTCGTATGTCGATTTCCTCTCGACCAACATTGTGCCTGTCGGCGGTCTGACCTCTGCTGAGGACAAACAGCCGTTGTCGATGACGCTGAACAATGTGCCGGAAGAGGTGGATCTCGGTACTTCGCTTGATGATGCCATGCAGAACGTCTCCGCTGAGGTGACCTATGAGGAGGGCGTGAAGAAAACCATTCCGGCTTCTGAGCTCTACTTCTCTGCCATCAACGACATGAACGTGCCGGGCGAGAAGACGCTTACTGTCATCTACAACAAGACCTTCAAGGGTGAAGCCTCTGCCAAGCCAATCGTAGCCTATGCCACCTTCAAGGTCGTACAGCAGATCGCTTCCATCAAGATCACCAAGCAGCCCGCACGCAACACCTATTATTTCTATAAGAGTGCTGCAACAGAGGCTATGGGCGACCGCACGATGGCCTTTGACCCGACAGGCATGGAGGTGACCGCCACCTACAGCAATGGTGAGGCGGGTGTTCTCGACAACAGCAAACTGAAGTTCTCTGCTATCGCTGCTTCGGCTGGCAAGAAGGCTGTGACCATCACTACCGCCAACGGCAAAGAGGCTAAGCTCATGGTCACCGTGAAAGAGTCGGCAAGCAGTGCTGCCGCATTCACGCCTAACCTCATCGGTCTTGAAGACAACACCACAGGCTGGTGGACTGCCTTCTCTGATGACGTGAAGGTTCCGGCTGGTGAGACCCGCTCGTTCTCCTTCACCAACTACACCGACGGCAAAAACAACTGGGACAACTTCGTCACCATCCTGCGCAATGCTGATAAGAAAGAATATGGTGTGGTGCGTGCCGACAACTATGGTTGGGGCAACGGTTACGACGCTTGCCAGCACGACGGTACGGCAGGTGCCGACTGGGCCGGATGGCTCGCCGCCATGAACGGCGCAAAAGTCACGGTCTATGTCACCAACTGCAACAACGGTACGGCTGACGTTCAGGCTGTCATGAAGGGTACCGACGGAAAGACCTATACCTTGTATTACTTAGGCATCAGCACCGTCGATCCCGCTGATCTCTATGTTGCCTTCACCGCTGACCACAGCCATCTGGTGGCTGGCACAGCAGGTGCCAAGAGACATGTTCACAGACGATAAGTGATAAGCAACGTAAGGCTTGCTCCCCATTCCCTCTTTCGGAGGGGTGGGGGACGGCTTTACCAACTTTCTAATATATTATTTATGAATCATCTTCAACTCTTTACAGCTATCGGTTTGCTTGCCCTCGGCACTGTCGCTACTTATGCCAACGACAAGACGAGAGTCAGCTATAAGGAAGTAGCCGTCCACGATCCCTCCATTGTTGCCGACGGTAGCAACTACTATCTCTTCGGCTCGCATCTCGCTACTGCCAAGTCCACTGATATGCTCAACTGGACTTACTTCGGTGGTGGGGAGACTGACGCCTGTACGCTCTTTGCCAATACGAGCGGAGCAAAGATCGGCTATGCCAACGCCTACAACACCCAAGCCATCACTCAGGTGAAAAACCGCAAAGGAGAAACCGTTAGCTTTGGTAATTTCAATGCCCACAGTTGGCAATGCAAAGGCAATAACGTACAAGGCATGCAGTGGGCTCCTGATGTCGTTCGTAGCCGTAAGACGGGCAAGTGGCTGATGTATATGTCGATCAATGGTGACCATTGGACATCCTCTATCGTCTGCCTTGCTGCCGACAATATCGAAGGACCGTATGTCTATCAGGGTCCGGTCGTGTTCTCAGGCTTTCAGGGACGCTACGACCACAACGGCTTTACGAAGAGCGGTGACTGGAAGCATACCGACTTGACCATTGCTACCGGTGCTACTTCACTGCCTGCACGCTACAATACAGCTCAGTGGGGATCTTTCTGGCCCAACTGCATCGACCCTTGCGTGTTCTACGACAAGGACGGCAATCTGCTGATGTCTTATGGCTCTTGGTCAGGTGGTATCTGGGAGTTGAAGCTCGACGAAACCACGGGACTGCGTGACTATACTCACACCTATCCTTACCAGATCAATGATACGAACGCTGCTGAGGGTGGTGCCAATGCCACCAGTGATCCTTATTTCGGCAAAAAGATCGCAGGTGGATACTACGTTTCTGGCGAGGGCTCGTTCATCCGTCATATTGGCAACTACTACTATCTCTTCCTCTCTTATGGAGGCTTGAACCCTAATGCGGGCTATGTGATGCGTGTCTTCCGCAGTGAAAATTCCGACGGTCCTTTCGTGGATGGTCAGGAAGTCAGCGCGATCTATAGCAAATACGAACTCAACTACGGCAACAATTCCGTGACCAACCGTGGCATGAAGCTCATGGGTGCCTATGCCGGTTGGGGCAGCATGACACGCGGCGAGCGTGCACAAGGCCATAACTCTGTCTTGGTCGACAACGACGGAGATGCCTTCTTGGTCTATCATACTAAATTCGACGATGGAACTTACTTCCATGAGGTGCGCGTGCATCCGCTCTTCGTCAACGAAGACGGCTGGCTCGTCACCGCTCCTTTCCGATTCACCGGGAAACAGACTACACAAAAACAAATCGAGAACGAACGACTCTTTTCTGCTGAGCAGATCGCTGGCACCTATCATCTGCTCAAGCATCCTTACCAGCAAACCTGTGCCTACAACGACAAGGCAGATGCCTCTGTCAGCCGAGTCAACGAGCAAAAGCCGGTCACGGTGACGCTCTGCGCCGACGGTACGGTGTCGTGTACGAGCAACAGTGAGTACGACGGTACATGGGAGTTCACACAGAATGGCAAGTCGTTCATCAAATTGACACTTAACGGCTGGGAATACAGCGGTGTGGCGATCAAGCAGAATGTTGACGGGTACAAGGATTGTCCGGCCACTTGCATCACGGCAACGAGTTTCGACGGCGTTCCTGTTTGGCTCTACAAAGAGGGTGTGCCGACGGCGGGCATCCATGAGGTTGAAGTCGCTCAGCGCAACGCTAAGTCTCAGCAGGCCTACAACCTTGCAGGCATGCCGGTCGGCGACAGCTACAAGGGCATCGTGATCGTGGGAAGAAAGAAGGTCGTGAGAAAGTAAAAACAAACTATCATTGAAAATCTTAATTTCCATGGCTGTGGCCGCGCTCTGCGTAGCCACGGCCTTGGCAGGAGAGTCTGCTCCTCATGGTGTCTCGGATCCTTGGACGCATGACCCTGTCATGACCTATGAAGATGGTACCTATCATCTCTACTGTACCGGCCCGGGCATCCTCAGCATGACCTCCTGCGACTTACATACCTGGGACATCGCACAGCACGGTGTCCTGCAAGACCATATTCCCGCTTGGGCACATGACAGCGTACCCGGATTGCGGGGCGATCTCTGGGCTCCGGACATCATCCGCTACCATGACCGTTGGTATATGGCTTATTCCTGTTCGACATTTGGCAAGAACACGTCGGCCATCGGACTTCTCTCAGCTGACCGCCTCTCTGACAACAGCGCCTGGCGCGACGAGGGTTGCATCATCGCCTCACGCGAGGGACGCGACGACTGGAATGCCATCGACCCTAATTTTGTCATCGATGACAACGGTCAGCCGTGGCTGACCTACGGCTCGTTTTGGGATGGTATTCAGCTTCTTCGCCTCGACACGACGCTGCATGCCGCTGCCGGAGCACGTCCTTTCACCATCGCACGACGTTATGCCAAGGACACCAAGAGCCTTCCGGCCAATCCCACTTCGGCCTATGCCGGGCCTAATGCCATCGAGGCTCCGTTCATCTTCAAGCACCAGGGCTGGTACTATCTCTTCGTCAGTCACGACTACTGTTGTCGGGGCATGAAGAGCAACTACCGCGTGGTCGTCGGACGAAGCCGGACGATCACCGGTCCCTATCTCGACCGGAAGGGTAAGGCCATGCTCGATGGTGGCGGTACGCTCGTCATCGAGGGTGACAAAAAGCAATACGAGGCAGCCGGCCATTGTGCCGTCTATCATCTCCGATTGCCGAAGAAGCAGAAGAGTGGTGATCTCTTCATTTGTCATGGTTATAGTATCAAAAGTGAAGGTATGCCAAAACTGGTCATCCGTACGGTTCGGTGGAACCATGGCTGGCCTGAACTAAAGTAGAAAGAGCATAGGATAACAAGAGGCTCCAACCCACTGTGGGTTGGAGCCTCCTCTTCTTATATGGTGATGGAACTTCTTTGTAATGAGTGAACTTCCTTTACAAAAGTATATCATTCTGAACTTTCAATCTAGAGAAACCATTTGGGGACTTTGAGATAAAATGTGGAGTGAAGCGGTCATTTTTCTGAGTTGAAACAACAAAATAGGTGAGATGATATGATCAGAAAGGTACTTTGAGTTGGAAATAGCTATTACTTTGTATCATGCTGTTTATCAGTGTTTTATAAAAAGCATCCAAAATTCGCAAAATTCAGAGCAAAGTGGGATTTGTTTTTGAAAATCGCCTGCATTCGGGCGGAAAATTGTCACTTTTCACAACATTCACTCGTTATATGTATGACCTAAGTTGCTTTTTTGTGGCGCATTGAGCGTATCTTATGGTTTACCCGTACGATATTCGGTTAAATGATTATCCGCATTTACATGTAACCTTCGTGCCATATAGTCGATGTTCAA
>ERZ1023830.298-NODE-298-length-12579-cov-48.311402_pt1 | contig 12579 bp, 13 predicted proteins | sample MGYA00380381_ERZ1023830 | MGnify/ENA primary metagenome ERZ1023830 (study PRJEB33179, sample SAMN07449067) | human gut metagenome | biome: Human-gut; feature: Human associated habitat; material: Faeces | host: Homo sapiens | place: India:Kasaragod | collected... | reverse complement strand
TAATTTATTTTTGCAAAGCAGAAGAGGAGCTAAAAGTTTTAGCGGACACCAATAATAAAAAATCCCTTATGCGAAACAGATTGGCATAAGGGATTTTTTTTAATTCGTTCTCGAAATCAATTGGGCAAGGGATTTTTTTATTTCTCGAAGTGCTGATAGTCCTTCACACTGCGCCATGCTCCTCCCCAGCGGAAGCCATGAGCGGTGAACTGCCGATAGAGCAGGTCGCCGCGAGTAATCTTATGGGCGAACGTCGCTGAGCGGTCGGCATAGCGCGAGGCAGTGGCAGGTTGTATCGTCGTCTTGCCGTGGCTGCGTCGCACGCAAGGGTTGTAGAGCGGGTTGATGTCGACAGCAAGTCCCTCGGCATGCTTTGAGAGCTTGGCAGAACCTTTTACCACGCGGTAGCAAAAGCAGCTGGTGTTGTTGGCACGCATCGACTCTTCGTCGCTGGCATGATAGTCGTCGATGAGGCGCATCTGTCCGATGGGATAGCGCTGCTGATAGAGCTCACGGAAAATGGCGACAAGGTTGGCGGCAATCAGCTTGTTGCATACCAGCTCGCCGATATGAGTGTAGCCGTCGAAGCCCACGTAGAGCGTGCGGACATAGCGGAGTGACGACCTTGCTATGGTGCAGCCGGTGGGGTAGGAGCGACCACGCATGCGGGCAAAGACTGCGTCGGGGATCGGCTCTGCCTGGAAGCAGCGCGCAAGGCCATAGCGATTCACGGCCTCGGCGCTGACCACGCATCCGGCCTGCCACGACTGCAACTGGCGCAGGTCCTGCTGAAGCGACTGGCCTTGAGCTTTAAGGCTTGTCAGAGCCATCAGAGCGATGAGTGCTAAGATGATTTTGCATTTCATTTTCTCGTCGTACTGGTGCCCGTGATGTGTCCGTAGCGGTCCTTATAAGTTGTGGTGGTTGTCGTGCCACTGGTGCGTGTGGTGCTCGATCCGGTGACATGACCGTAGCTGTCCTTGTAAGTGGTCTCTGTGTGCTGTCCACTGGTGCGCGTAGTGCTTGATCCGGTGGTGTGGCCATAGGCGTCGCGCCGTGTCTCTGTGGTCTTAGAGCTCTGTGCACTCATGCTCAGAGAGAGAAGCATGAAGAGTGAAAGAATTACCGTTTTTTTCATACCTTCTTTATTTGTTTATTATTGGATCGTATAGATGAATGTCTGTTGCAAAGATATAAAATCAATCTGATATTATAGCCATAAAGGAAACGTTTTTCTTTGCGGTTTCATTTGTTTACATTATCTTTGCATGAAAAAGAAACCCCAATGATGAACTCACTTACTGTCATTCTTACCCTGTTGGTTGCTGCAGAACATCTCTACATCATGTTCTTAGAGACCTTTGTAACCACATCGCGTCATACTTCCAACACATTCAGCATCGACGTGGATGAACTGAGCAATCACCATATCTCCACACTACTGAAGAATCAGGGCGTCTACAACGGATTGTTGGCCTTGTTGTTGGCCTATGCTGCCTTCAGTCAGGACTTGCTTTGGAGCCGTCTGCTGCTGGGCTATATCATCCTTGTGGCCCTTTACGGAGCATGGAGCAGTGACCCGAAGATACTCTTCAAGCAGGGAGGATTGGCTATCGTGGCCATGGCGGTGAGTTTCATGGGGTGAGACAGAGACTATTATCAAACATAGATTATGAGCAAGAAAAAAATCGTACTGGTCACCGGAGCTACCAGTGGCATTGGTGAGGGCTGCGCCAAGCGCTTTGCCCAAGGAGGATACCGTGTTATCATCACGGGCAGAAACAGCGAGAAACTGGAAAACTTGAAAAGAAGTTTGGAAGCAGATGGCACTGAGGTGCTGACGTTAGCCTTTGACGTGCGCGACCGTGAGGCGGCTCGCAAGGCCGTGGAGAGCATCCCTGACGACTGGAAAGACATTGACGTGATGATCAATAACGCCGGACTGGCTCGAGGACTGGAACCGGAGTACAAGGGTGACTTTGACGACTGGGATCAGATGATTGACACCAATATCAAGGGACTGCTGACGATGACGCGCCTCATCGTGCCCGGTATGGTCAGCCGCAACAGCGGACACATTATTAATATAGGCAGTGTGGCAGGCGATGCCGCTTATGCCGGAGGTAATGTCTATTGTGCCACAAAATCGGCTGTGAAGGCTATCACTGATGGACTGCGCATTGACGTAGCTGATACCCGGCTGCGCGTGACCAATATCAAGCCCGGACTTGTGGAGACCAACTTCTCTAATGTCCGTTTTCATGGAGACACCCAGCGAGCCGACAACGTCTACCGGGGCATCAAGCCGCTCACGGGCGACGACATTGCTGATGTGGCCTTCTATGCCGCCAGTGCACCCGAGCACGTGCAAATCGCTGAGGTGCTTGTTCTTGCTACACATCAGGCCAACGGTACCGTGATACATCGTGAGAAATGACAGGGGAAAGACTATGAGTAAATACAAGTGAAAGGCTATGAGTAAACCAACCATTACCATGCTGGGGACGGGTAGCGCGCTCGTCTCCCGCTGCTTCAATACGTGCTTTGTGTTGCAGAGTCTTGATGGCACCCGGCTGCTGGTTGACACTGGCGGCGGCAATGGCATACTGACTCAGCTGAGGCTGGCAGGTATCGACCGAGGCGACATCAGTCACCTCTTTATTACCCATGCCCATACCGACCATATCCTTGGTGCTATATGGCTCATACGCATGACGCTGCAGCGCGACCGCCCAAAGCAACTCCATATCTTCAGCCACAAGCGCGTCATCGACTTGCTCAATCTCTTCTGTCAGTCGTTGTTGCCAAAGAAGCAGACCGACAAGATACCCGACCGCATTGTCTTCCACGAGCTTCAGGACGGCGACTGTTTTCAAGCTGGCGACATGCAACTGCAGTGCTTTGACATCCACTCTACCAAAGAAAAGCAGTTTGGCTTCACTGCCCTCCTTCCTGATGGTCAGAAACTCGTCTGCTTAGGCGATGAACCATATAATGAGGCTTGTCGTGCTTATGCTTTGAACGCTGATTGGCTGATGAGCGAGGCCTTCTGTCTTTATGCCGACCGTAAGCGTTTCAAACCCTATGAGAAGCACCACAGTACTGCTCTTGACGCCGCTCTCAACGCACAGGCTCTTGACGCCCGTCATCTCATCCTCTATCATACAGAGGAAGAGACGCTTGACACGCGCAAGGAACTCTATACGCGAGAGGCCAAGAGCGTCTACTCCGGTCCGGTCTTTGTGCCAGACGACTTAGAGGTGATTGCACTGGAGTGAGACTGTCGCATTAATTGATGAGCTTATTGACTGCCGCTTGAGCGCGATAGTAAAGCAGGCGCTCGTCTTCATCGCTGACGGGTTTTGTCGCTTTCAATTTGTCCATCAAGCGGTTGGCAAAGGCTGAGACATGCTGCTGATGGCGTTGGCGAATGTCGAAATAGCGCTGCAACTCATAGGCGGCTCGTGCGGGCAACGTGTCCTGCATGAGCACTGCCAGCTCTAAATGATATTTCGCACGAAACTCCTCCTTGCGCTGCTTGGAGATAGCCATGCAGTAGAGAGCTATTTTCTCACTCGGATTATGGATGATTTTGGCCAGTTCGGCATAGAGATAGCTGTCCTGATAGCGGTGAAGCAACTTCTTGTAGGTAGCCATAGCCTCCTCTTTCTTGCCAAACAGCGCATGCATTTGCGCAAGATGCCGGAGATTGCCTTTATAATTTGGAGACTTTTGCAAAGCTGTGCGGAAGAGACCCGCGATGGTGTCGATATATTTAGTGTCGCGCTGAGACAGATTTTTTAGCAGATGGTTTACAACCTGCTGGCCGAGCGAGGGCACAGGATGGCCTTGCGCCACATAGGGTTGCCAGTCCGCTTCGGTCATACGGTTGAAGTAAGGCATGAAATAGACGAGGTTGAAGTTGTCGATATTTTTGTCGAGCGTCAGCGCTGCGTTGACAATAGCGCGGTTGCCCATGAACAGACGGTCGTCGATATGCGGATAGAGCTGTGTGAGCTGATAGAGCAACTTACGGGCCTCCTCAATCCGCTTCTCCTTGACACGCATCTTAAACAAGTCGTTGGTGCACCAAAACATGCAGAGGTTGGTGTGCGGGCCCTGATGAATGGCATAGATTTGCAGGATGGCGCGGTAAGCCTCTTCGGTGCGCCCCCTCTCTTCTGAGTTCAAAAATGTCTCTGACTTCCATAGCTTTCGGTTTTGTGGTTGGTAAGGTTGGTGGAATAATTTAGGTTTTGCCGGACTTATTTCATTGGGATTTTATACTCGTCTTTTGCCCAAATGATGTTGCCGTAGAGATCGTAGTAATGGTCTTGTGCCATCCATTGCTGGTGTTTGGGTGTTGCGTCGGGGTTGAGGCATCGCGAGGCCCTCTTGATGACGATGCAGCCCTTTTGCACTTCGATGCAGAAGCCTTGTCCTATCTTCTTTGACTTATGCTTTCGGGAGTCATAGCGCCACACCTCCTGCCCGTCATCTAAATAGAAGCTGGCCAAGTTGCCACGGTCCACGGCAATGAAAAAGAAATTGCCATCGGGACTGAGCCATGTGGTGATGATGCGGGCATAGCTGTTTCCGGTGAACGGCACATCGTGCTGCCGGTCGGTGAGGACATCGTATTGATAGAGGCGATTGCCCATGGTGAAGTAGAGACAATGGCGATAGACGTCAGTGTATTTCGCCACTACGCTGGCATGTCGCGGCAGATGAGCGACAACAGCCTTCACCCGGTTGGCAACGGGTGTTTGAGCAACGGACAGCAGGGCAAAGAGCAGGCTTGCCGTAAGAGATAACAGTCGATGACTCCTTAATAGCATTTGATGATAAAAGATCCAGGGACGACGAATCGCCCCTGGATAAACATAGATGAAAAATTTTCGATGATTAGTAAGCGAAGAGCGGATACTGCTTCATCGTGGCGTTGACCTTCTCGCGTACGCGCTTGATGACCTGGTCGTTCTCCGGGTCTTTGAGCACTTCGTCGATGAGGTCGGCGATGAGATGCATCATGTCCTCCTTGGCGCCACGTGTGGTCATAGCAGCGGTACCCAAGCGGATGCCGGATGTCTGGAAGGCACTGCGCTCATCATAGGGCACCTCGTTTTTGTTGACGGTGATGTCAGCAGCCACGAGTGCGTTCTCAGCGACTTTGCCCGTGAGATCGGGATATTTCTGACGCAGATCGAGGAGCATTGAGTGGTTGTCGGTGCCACCGCTGACGATGCTGAAGCCATGGCCGATGAGGTCCTGAGCCAGCACGGCAGCGTTTTTCTTCACCTGAGTAGCATACTCTTTCCACGACGGACGCAAGTTCTCACCGAAGCCGACAGCCTTGGCGGCGATGACGTGCTCCAGCGGGCCACCCTGGTTACCGGGGAAAACAGCGGAGTTGAGCAGCTGACTCATCTTCTTCAGCTCGCCCTTCTTATTGCGCTTGCCGAAGGGATTGTCGAAGTCCTTGCCCATGAGAATCACACCACCACGGGGACCGCGCAGCGTCTTGTGCGTCGTCGTGGTGACGATATGAGCGTATTTCACCGGGTTGTTGAGCAGTCCGGCAGCGATGAGTCCGGCAGGGTGAGCCATGTCGATCATCAGCAAGGCACCTACCTCGTCGGCGATCTTGCGCATGCGCTCATAGTCCCACTCACGGCTATAGGCCGAGCCTCCGCCGATGATCAGCTTCGGCTTGTATTCCAGAGCGAGCTTCTCCATGTTGTCGTAGTCCACGCGTCCGGTCTCGCGGTTAAGCGTGTAGCCGATGTGGTTGTAGAGGATACCGGAGGTGTTGACGCTACTGCCGTGAGAGAGGTGACCACCCTGGTCGAGGTCAAGACCCATGAAGGTGTCGCCGGGCTTCAACACAGCGAGCAGCACAGCTTGGTTGGCCTGTGCACCGGAGTGGGGCTGCACATTGGCAAACTCAGCGCCGAAGAGTTTCTTGACGCGCTCGATGGCGAGGGTTTCTACCTGGTCCACCACCTGGCAGCCGCCATAATAGCGTTTGCCGGGCAGCCCCTCAGCATATTTGTTGGTCAGATAACTGCCCATAGCCTGCATCACCTCGTCGCTGACGAAGTTCTCTGATGCGATCAGCTCCATGCCTCTGAGCTGGCGCTGGTGCTCCTGCTCGATGAGGTCGAAAATCTCTTGATCTCTTTCCATAGTGTGAATGTTAATAATATGATTTATACAAGTTCTACTTAGACAAGTTCTACGTTGTTGATGTCCTGCTCTTTGTCGCAATAGCGGCATTTTACGATGCCCTTCTCCTTGTCGATGACGGTGAAGAAGGTGTCCATGGGCTCGTTGTTGGTGATGCACTTAGGATTGTTGCATTTGATGATTCCGTGGAGCTCATTGGGTGTGACCACCATTTTCTTTTCCACCACCTCGTAGTCCTTGATGATGTTCAGGACCACGTTGGGCGCGATGACCGACAGACGGCTGATCTCTTCGTCGGTGAAATATTTATTGGTGATCTTGATGATGCCTTTTCGTCCGAGGCGTTTCGACGGCAGATTGTAACCGATGAGCGTCGGCACGTCGATGTCGGTGAGATGCAGCAGACGCGCCACCTCATAGGTTTTCTCTGAAGGTATATGGTCGATGACAGTGCCGTTCTCGATGGCGGCCACTTGCAATTCTTTCTTTCCCATGATAATGCAATGATAATCTGATTATACTCTGATAATGAATGCAGTGAGATGCCCTGATTAAAACTTTGACTCAATGATGGTCTTGTCGTTTTTCACATCGTCGAGAGTGATGCCCAGGCAATAGCAGAAGATAGCCTCACGAGCGTAGAGTCCGTTTTGAGCCTGCTGGATGTAGTAAGCGTGCGGATTGCTGTCGACGTCGTAAGCAATCTCGTTGACGCGTGGCAGTGGGTGCATGATCTTCATGTTGGGCTTGGCTTTCGAGAGCATGCTGTTGCGGAGGATATAGACGTTTTTCACGCGCTCATACTCCATCAAGTCGGAGAAACGCTCTTTCTGCACGCGGGTCATATAGAGGATGTCTGCGTCGGCAATCTCCTCCTCGTTGAAGGCTGTGTGCTCATGAAACTCGATGTTGTGTTCCTTGCAGTAGAGCTTATACTCTTGTGGCATGGCCAGTTCCTTTGGTGCGATGAAGTGGAATACGGGGTGGAAATGGCGCATGGCAGTGATGAGCGAGTGCACGGTGCGGCCGTATTTCAGATCGCCCACAAGATAGATGTTGAGGTTCTCGAGCGTGCCCTGGGTCTTGTAGATCGAGTAGAGGTCGAGCAGACACTGTGAGGGGTGCATGTGGGCACCGTCGCCGGCATTGACGATAGGGATGGGAGCCACCTCGCTGGCATACTGCGCGGCGCCTTCGATATAGTGGCGCATGGCGATGATGTCGGCATAGTTGCTCACCATCAGGATGGTGTCTTTGAGGGTTTCGCCTTTTGTGGTACTGGAAGTCTTGGCATCGGAGAAGCCAATGACACGTGCGCCTAATCGGTTCGCTGCCGTTTGGAAGCTGAGCTGAGTGCGCGTGGATGGCTCAAAAAACAATGTTGCGACGACCTTGCCTTTCAACAGCTCACGGTTGGGGTGTTTCTCGAATTCCTTGGCCATGGCGAGCAGATACATAATTTTCTCTTTGGAGAGGTCTGCAATCGTCACAAAATTATGTTTGTCCATATTATTTTGATTGATGGGTTATTTTCGACTGCTAAGTTACTGATAATTTTCCATATAGTGGTGCTGTTTGAAAGAAAAATAGTATTTTTGCAAAAGAAATAATAAATATTCTGATGAGAAGGAATTTTATAAAAACGTTGTGGATATGTCTCATGTCATTGATTGGCATTGGGTTCCTCCTCTTTTTCCTCATTTGGTTTGGGGTGATCGGCTATTCGCCGGACATCGAAAACCTTCAGAACCCGATCAACAAATCGGCTTCGCAAATCTATTCCGCCGACGGTAAGATCATCGGCACATACAATGCTGACAAGGCCAACCGCATACCCGTGCCTTACTCCAAGCTGTCGCCCTATTTGGTGAAGGCACTGGTGGCTACGGAGGATGAGCGATTCTATGAGCATTCGGGCATTGACTTCATCGCCCTGGGACGAGCCATTGTCAAGCGTGGACTGATGGGGCAGACAAGTGCCGGTGGTGGTAGTACGATCACACAGCAGCTTGCCAAGCAGCTCTATTCCGATCCTGCTCAGTCCACTACCCAGCGGCTGCTGCAGAAACCTATCGAATGGGTCACAGCCATTAAGCTTGAGCGAAATTTCACCAAAGAAGAGATCATCTCGCTCTATCTCAACTATTTCGACTTCCTCCATGGTGCTGTGGGCATCAAGACAGCAGCCAACACCTATTTTAATAAGGAGCCCAAGGATCTTACCCTCAATGAGGCAGCACTGCTCATCGGTTTGTGCAAGAACCCCTCGCTGTTCAATCCTGTGCGCTATCCTGAGCGCTGTAAGCAACGCCGCAATGTGGTGTTGGGACAGATGCTCAAGGCCGGGTATCTGTCAAGAGCTGAGTATGAGGAGAATGCGGCTCAGCCCATCGTGCTCCGCTTCCATCGTGCTGACCATAAGGATGGCACAGCTGTCTATTTCCGTGAATTCCTCAGACAATATATGATGATGGATGCACCGAAGAAAGCCGACTATCCATCATGGAATAAGCGACAGTATGTCATCGACTCTATCGCATTTGCCACAGACCCATTATGTGGCTGGTGCAAGAAACACACCAAGAAGGATGGCTCCTTCTACAATGTCTATACCGATGGCTTGAAGATTTTCACCACCATCGACTCGCGTATGCAGCGCTATGCCGAAGAGAGCGTCTATGGCCATGTGGCACAATTCCTGCAACCGGCTTTCAATGCTGAGAACCGCAAGAAGCCCAACGCGCCCTTCACCAGTGAGCTGACTCCCGAACAAGTGCGGCAAATCATCGGACGATCGATTCGACAGAGTGAGCGCTACCGCAATATGCGGGAGGCAGGAGCGTCGCCTGAGGAGATCGACAAGGCTTTCCATACTCCTACCGACATGACGGTGTTTACCTATCATGGCGACATCGACACGGTGATGACGCCTTTGGACTCCATCCGATATTATAAGTCGTTCCTCCGTGCAGGATTCATGAGCATGGATCCCCATACGGGGCAGGTCAAGGCTTATGTCGGCGGCATCGACTTTGAGCATTTCCAATATGACATGGTCATGGGCGGACGTCGTCAGGTGGGTTCCACCATCAAGCCTTTCCTCTATTCACTGGCTATGGAGAATGGCTTCTCGCCCTGCGATCTCGCTCCCAACGTGCAGCGCACTTATATGGTGGCCGGACAGCCGTGGACACCACGCAATGCCAACCGCAACCGCTACGGTCAGATGGTGACACTCAAATGGGGTCTTGCGCAGTCCAACAACTGGATTTCGGCTTATCTGATGAGTAAGCTCAATCCCAATCAGTTTGTCTCCATCCTGCATAAGTTTGGCATCAACAATCCCGACATCTATCCTTCGATGTCGCTCTGTCTTGGTCCGTGTGAGGTGTCGGTGGGTGAGATGGTGAGTGCCTACACCACCTTCGCCAACAATGGCATCAGAGTGGCTCCGCTCTTTGTCACCCGCATCGAGGACAACGAGGGCAATGTGGTGGCTGAGTTCCATCCTCGGATGAATGAGGTGATCAGTTCGGAAAGTGCCAACAAGATGCTCGTGGAGCTGATGGCTGTCGTTGACGAGGGTACGGCAGGAAGACTGCGGTATAAATACAATATCCCCGGAGAGATCGGCGGTAAGACGGGTACCACCAACCGCAACTCCGATGCCTGGTTCATGGGCTTCACGCCTCAGCTTGTCAGTGGCGTGTGGGTTGGCGGTGAGGACCGCGACATCCACTTCGACTCCATGCGCATGGGTCAGGGTGCAACGATGGCTTTGCCTATCTGGGCTTATTTCATGAAGAAAGTCTATCGCGATCCCTCATTGCCTTATAAGCCCACGGCAACGTTTGAGATTCCCGAGGGCTTCAATCCTTGCGCCAAAGATGACGACGGCGGACTCGGCATAGAGGAAGTCTACGAATAATAATAAAAGGGGGTGCCCATCTCGGGCATCCCCTTATTTTATAACATTTCTCAATAATTTCGTAACAACTCATCGCTCAATCTTTCGTAACTTTGCACTCGTAAACAAGAGCTTGGCAGAATACCATGCTCGAAAACAGAGGAATAACAATTAAAAATACAAACGACCATGAAAAAGACATTTAATGTATCCGGTATGAAGTGCAGCCACTGCGCTGCCAACGTTGAAAACGCATTGAAGGCTGTGAATGGTGTAGCCAGCGCTGAGGTTCAACTCGAAGACAAGACTGTCACCGTAGAATTTGATGAGCAGCAGACCAGCGAAGCTGCTCTCAAGGCTGCCGTGGACGCTGCCGGCCGCTATGAGCTGACCGACTAGACCGACTAATTAATAAGGAGAATCTCATTTATGAAGAAAACAATACCCGTCATCGGCATGGCCTGCGCCAGTTGCTCCGCCAATGTCGAGCGCAAACTCAATAGTCTTGATGGCATTCAGCAGGCTTCGGTCTCTCTTCCGGGCAGAAGTGCGCTTGTCGACTACGACCCCGCCAAGATCTCTCTTGAGGATATGAAGCGGGCTGTCAACGGCATCGGCTATGACCTCGTCATTGAGGCTGACCGCAGTGCGGTGGAGATAGAGCGGCGAGCTTATATATTGCTGAAGCGTAAGACCTGCCTGAGCTGGCTTTTCGCCGCGTTGTGCATGTCGCTTTCCATGCATTGGCTGCGCATAGGCGACGCCTCGCTGACCAATCAAGTGGAGTTGCTCTTGGCTTTAGCCAATATCGTCGTCTGCGGTTGGACCTTCTACCGCACAGCCTGGCGTCAGCTGCTCCATGCCACCGCCAACATGGACACGCTGGTGTGTCTCTCCACTGCCATCACCTTCCTCTTCTCTGTCTTCAACACATTTTGGGGCGATCAGACGTGGGGCAGCAAGGGCATCGAGTGGCATACCTATTTCGACGCTTCGATCATGATCATCACCTTTGTGCTCACCGGCCGTCTCTTGGAGGAGAAAGCCAAGGACGGCACCGCCTCCAGCATCCGGCAGCTCATGGGCATGGCTCCCAAGACAGCCCGCATCGTCGAGGACGGGCAGGTGAGAGAGGTGCCTGTGTCGACGATAGAGAAAGGCGATGTCCTCGAGGTGCGCCCCGGCGAGAAGGTGCCTGTCGATGGTGAGGTGATCAGTGCCGAGAGCTTTATGACTGCCGACGCTGCTTATGTCGATGAGAGCATGATCACCGGTGAGCCAACACCAGCCGAGAAGAAGAAGGGCAGCAAGGTGCTGGCCGGTACCATTCCCAGCCAGGGTAAGTTTCGTATGCGGGCCCGTGAGGTAGGGGAGAACACGGCGCTGGCTCATATCATTCAGATGGTGCAGCAGGCTCAGGCTTCCAAGGCTCCTGTTCAGCGCATCGTCGACAAGGCTGCTTTGGTCTTCGTACCAGTGGTGGGCGGCATCTCTGTGCTCACCTTTGTTTTGTGGTTGCTTATTGGTGGCAGTGCGATGATGCCGCAAGCCATCCTCTCTGCCGTGGCTGTGCTCGTCGTGGCCTGCCCGTGTGCGATGGGCTTGGCAACACCTACGGCATTGATGGTGGGTATTGGCAGCGCGGCACAGGATAAGGTGCTCATCAAGGATGCCACAGCTCTGGAGCGTTTGCGTAAAGTAGACGCATTGGTCACTGACAAGACCGGCACACTGACGATTCCCAATCAGAATGTCGACTTCACCAAATCCGACGATCTGCCTTTAGAAGAGCGCGAGCAGCTCAAGCCACACACTGCTGAGGCCATGAAGCAACTCCGGGAGTGGGGAATCGAAGTGTGGATGATGAGTGGCGACAAAGATGAGGCTGCCCGCTATTGGGCTCAGAAGGCTGGCATCAGCCACTATAAGAGTAAGGTGCTGCCAACGGACAAAGAGGAGATGGTGCGCAAACTGCAAAGTGAGGGTAAGACGGTGGCCATGATTGGCGACGGCATCAACGACACTCAGGCTTTGGCACTCGCTGACGTGAGCATCGCCATTGGCCGTGGCACTGATGTGGCCATGGATGTGGCGCAGGTGACGCTCATGGGTGACGATCTCCGTGCCATTCCCAACACCATCATACTCAGCCGCAAGACCGTGAAGATGATTTGGGAAAACCTTTTTTGGGCATTCATCTATAACATTGTCTGCATTCCGTTGGCAGCCGGAGCCCTGCGCTTGTTTGGCATCGACTTTCAGATCACGCCGATGTGGGCCTCTGCCTTGATGGCATTCTCGAGTGTCAGTGTGGTTCTCAACAGCCTCAGATTGAAGTTTGTCCTTAGACACAGACAATAACTTAGGGCGCTGATAGTAATTCCATCGCAATATGCTGATGAGTCTTACGTTATCATCATCAGAAATTTTTTAAAATGATTATCCGCATATAAATGAAAAAAGTCGGTAAAACCTTTCGCGTTCTC
>ERZ1023830.295-NODE-295-length-12659-cov-9.905744_pt1 | contig 12659 bp, 10 predicted proteins | sample MGYA00380381_ERZ1023830 | MGnify/ENA primary metagenome ERZ1023830 (study PRJEB33179, sample SAMN07449067) | human gut metagenome | biome: Human-gut; feature: Human associated habitat; material: Faeces | host: Homo sapiens | place: India:Kasaragod | collected... | reverse complement strand
TTGTCGTGCTTGCTTATGCGATCTTTCGTATCGGCTGGGGCGAGGGATTCACGACGATGAATATTTTCATCCTTCTAGGCTCGCTGGTCGCCATTTTGTCTATGGTGCTTCGGCGGAGCGGCTATCTGGAAACGGTAGAGAAAAAGAAGAAGGAAGCGGAAGAAAAAAAGAAGAACGTATAAAAAGGGCCGCGCGGCTCTTTTTTACTTGTCCTCCCCGTGTCCCCGCTTTTGTCAAATCCCCCTCCTTATGCTAAAATGAGAAGCAACAAGCGGCAAAGGAGGAAGCTGATGAATCCGGATCTCTATATCGTAAGAAAGGTGAATGAAGCCACATCCATCTCGCGCAAGGCGAGTCTGTTCATGGACCTTGTCACACGCTACGGACACTGGGCTTTTGTGATCTACGGGCTTCTCCTCTGGTTTGCACCCGGGGAAGGACGGAAGGCGCGCCGGCTCTGCTGCGTGCTGTCCTTCGCGGGGGTCGTGGTCGCGTCTCTCCTTTCCTTTGCCATCGGCAGGGTGTGGAGACGGAGAAGGCCTTTTGTATGCGACTGGCGCATCTGGAATTTCACCGGGCATAAGGCCAATGCATCTTTTCCCAGCAATCACACGATGAATGGGGCCATCGTCGTCATGGAGCTTCTCCGCATGCACATGCCGGGGGCTCGACTGATGGCGGCCTTTGCCGGGCTTCTTGCATTTTCCCGTATTTTCGCCGGTGTGCATTATCCGACGGATATTTTGGGCGGTGTCGCCATCGCGGGGCTCGTGCATCGGCTGATCCACGCAGCGCCTTTCCCGGCAGCCCTCGCTGCGCTTGCAAGCTTTTGCTCGGCAGTGAGTGACTGGGTATTCTCGAGAAAGTGAGCGGGGATGTGTCACCGCCGGCTTCTTCGTATCCGCATCCCTCATTTTTCTAAGGAGGTGATCCTATGGCAAGCAGTGAGACGGGCAGCAAGCTGTCCATCATCCGCATCGTGCAGGTCCTTTTGCGCGAGTCGGACAAGGATCACCCTTTGTCTCAGCAGGACATTCTTCGTCTTATGGAGAGCAAGTATGGGATGGTCGTGAGCCGCAAGTCTATATCCAGAAATCTGCTCCGCCTGAAGGAGGCGGGGCTGCCTGTGATGTGCCGCGAGGTGCCGCGCATGGTGAATGGGAAGGAAGCGCCGCTTTCGCTTGACTGGTACTGGGATCATGTGCTCTCGCCACAGGATCTGAAGACGGTGATCGATCTCCTCTATTTCTCGCATCTTCCGGCGGGACAGATCCGCCAGCTCGCAGAGAAGCTAAAGCGGCTGCAGTGCCGTTCTTTTGAAGACGGGAAGGAAGGCATACGGAATCTGCCGCTTCCGCAGAATCTCCCGGACGTGAGGGAGACGCTCGTCCTGCTCTCGCAGGCACTTTGCGAAAAGAGGCAGATTTCCTTTTACTATGACCACTATGAAGTGGACGGCAAACGGCATCACGGTGTGAGCCCGTCAGGCGAGGCGCGCTGCTATATCGTACATCCTTTTCAGGTGATCGCATCGGATGATCGGTACTGTCTTCTCTGCAATGTGGAAGGACGGGAGGATATTTCCTATTTTTTCGTAGACCGTATGGCGGACATCATGCTTCTTTCTGCGCCGGCGCGGGGACAGAAAAGCCTCGCAGGCGCCGATGCCTCTGCGAAGCTCGATGAGCTTCTGGTGGCAGATCGGGATATTTATACAGGAAATCCCGTAGAGATCACCTTCGAGGCAGATGTGCGCCTTCTGACAGACATTCAGACGGATTTCGGCAAGAGGGCCCGTCTCATTTCTGCGAGCCCGGATAAGGTGACCATGGAAGTGACGCTCCCCCAAGCTGCCATGAAAGCCTGGGCTCTGAAGAAGGCACCGCTCGTCAAGGTGCTCTCTCCGTCGTACCTGGTGCGGGAGGTGAAGGAGGCAGCCCAGAGCCTGGCGCGCCTCTACGGCCTATGATCATAGGCATGCTTGCCTTTCTCCTCGCCGCTGTTCTTATACTTCTCCTGATTCCCATCCGTTATACCGTGACGCTCGTGCGCTGGAGGCTCACCCTGTCGGTCTCCGTGCTTTTGGGTCTTTGGAGGAAGGAGATCGAGCTTCCGCCTGCCAGGGAAGAGCCCTCGCCTCAAGTGGAAATGGCAGAAGAGCCTCCAATGGACTGGATGGAAGAAGCGCTCTCGCAGGCAGAAGAGAAGGCAGAGGTGCATGAGAGGCTGCCGGATGCTGCCGAGGCGCAAGCGGAGAGAGAGGAGAAGAAGGGGGCCTCCCTTTGGCGAGAGATCCGTTTCGCCATGGGAAATGGGCTCGCGGAGCGTGTCCTCCATGCGGCAGGGAAGCTCCTGTCGCACAGCTTTCCACGCAGGTGCCGCATTCGGGGAGACTTTGGGACAGGCGATCCCATGACGACGGGCATTGCCTGCGGTATGGCGATGGCGTTCCTTGCCCAAGAGACAAAAGAGATCCGATGGAATTATCTACAGCCCGTAAATACCCTGTCGGGGGAGGCAAAGGGGCGGATCATTCCTTTGACTATGATCTATATAGCCGGCAGGCTTCTCCTGTCGAGACCCGCCAGAGAGTTCTGGCATTTCAGAAAAGAGGAAAAGAACCATGGATGATGAAGTTAGAAAGCAGATCTTTGAAGATTTCAAGAAGATGATCACCACCGAGTCCGTGGTGGGACAGCCCATCTATTTGGGCGATGCGACCATCGTGCCCTTTGTGGATATTTCCTTCGGCTTCGGCACCGGCAGTCAGGGCACGAATGCTGTAGGCGGCGCCGGCGGCGGCAAGGTGACACCGACCGCCGTCCTCATCATGAAGGGGGAACGCGTCGAGCTTTTCTCTATCAAGAATGCAGGGCCGAATGGCACCATCGATAAGGTGCTGAACATGGTCCCGGAGGTCATCTCCCATTTCACCAAGAAAAAGGAAAAGCAGGAGGCCGTGAGAGAGGCGGCGCTCAAGGAAGCCAAGCAGGCCATGGAAGAAGAAGCAGAGACGGCGGCGATTGAAGCGAAGAGCAAGGAGTAGAGAGCAGCCCCTGCCGTTTCACGAAACGTCGAAAGACGACCTTCGGATATCGGGAAATAGATCTGCGGAAAGCCGCTGCCATCGCCGCGATCCCATGGGAAGCCGTACCCGGCAACATAAAAAGCGTGCATGTCGTTTGTCAGAGAACGACATGCACGCTTTTCTTTTCAGCTTTTTGCTTTCGATAAAGTCGTATCGATTTTATTTTCCGGCTTTTGAGAGATCTGGACGATCTCGCTTCGTATGGATTCCATCTCCTCATTGTTTCCCGGGGCGAGTGCCTTCAGTGTGACGGTACTCTTGTCCGCATTCGTGAAAGGGGTATCAATGGATCTGGAGACCGCGCTGTAGGAGAGAGCCAGCTCCTTGCCGCCGTTTTTCGGTGTGATGACCAGACGGCCGCCATCGATGCGGCCGGTGCCGGTGAGACTGCCCGGTACCTCACGGCTGCCCTGCTGGACCTTATGGTCTACGGTGATGGTCTTGTCGTCATTCTGGGTGAAGGTGACGGTCTCAAGATTTCGTATGTGATCTCCGGACCAGTTTACGCCGGCGTCCTGCACGCCCCACCATGTCCCCTGCCATGGTCCGCCATTGGCAAAGTGGAAATAGGCAAATGTACCGCCGCCAATGATCAGCACGATCGCGATCAGGATCATGACCACGTATTTCTTCATTCCTGCGCTCCCCCGTTCTCTTACGTCAAAATATTTTCTATTATACTATAGGCGAATAGGAAATAGCTAGAGGGGACGGGGAAACGTATCGGGAAGGCATGGGCAGACCGGCGGACAGAAGATACGGACGGGGCCTGTCATCTTCCCCGCACCCCTTTCCACACTCCATACACATCTGCGATCGCCCAGCCGATAGGGATGGAGAGCCAGATGCCGGTGACGCCGAAGAGGGGGAGGGCGGAGAGGGCATAGGCAAGGATGACGCGGCTTCCGAGGGAGAGAATGGTCAGGATGACGCTCATACCGGGTTCTTTGATGGCGCGATAGTAGGCATACAGCATGGAGAGGATGCCGATGCCGATGTAGCAGGCCCCTTCGATACGGAGGTAGCCTGCGCCGATCGCGATGGTTTCTGTCGCGGTCTCGGGGACGAAGAAGGCCATGAGCTCAGGGGCGAAGGCATAGATGATGACGCTCGTGAGGAGAGCGAAAGAGACGACCATCTTCGCCGAGGCGATGACGCACTCTCTGATGCGCTTTTGATCTCCGGCGCCATAGTTCTGCGCGATGGCGGTCGAGAAGGCATTCCCGAAGTCCATGAGGGGGGAGTAGGCCAGGGTGTCGATCTTGACGCCGGCAGCGAAGGCAGCCATGACGATGGTGCCGAAGCTGTTCACAAGGCCCTGCACGAGAAGGATGCCGAAATTCATGATGGACTGCTGGAGGCTGGTCAGAAGCGAGAGACGGGAGATCTCGCGGAAGATGGATGGGTCCCAGCGGCGGTATTTCTTTTCTACCAGAAGATCTTTTCGATAGAAAAGGCAGTAGCAAAGGATGCCGAGACCGGAAACGTACTCAGCGATGACGGTCGCCTTGGCCGCGCCGGCAACGCCTTGCTGGAAGACCAGGATAAAGAGAAGGTCGAGCGCGATATTCAGGAGGGCGGAGACGATGAGGAAGACGAGCGGGATGAGTGAGTTTCCCACGGCGCGCAGGAGGGCAGCAAAGTAGTTGTAGAGGAAGACGGCGATGATGCCGGAGAAGATCCATAGGAGATAGTCACGAAAGTAGGAAGCGACGTCTGCGGGGATCTGCATGAAGCGGATGATCTCTTCCAGAAATATATAGGAGATGGCATTCAGGAAGAGCGAGAGCGCGCCGATGGAAAGGAAGGAAATATAAATGGACTGCTTCATGCGTGCGGTGTTCTTCTGTCCGTGGCAGATGGAGAAGTAGACGCCGCTCCCCATCGTGAGGCCGATCAGGATGGAGGTGATGAAGATCATGAGCGTGTAGGCACTTCCGACAGCGGCGAGAGGTGCTTCGCCGAGGAATCGTCCGACGATCAATGTATCGACGACATTGTAGAGCTGCTGAAAGATATTGCCGGCCATGAGGGGCAGAGAAAAAAGCAGTATCTTTTTCGAGATGCTGCCTTGGGTAAAATCGAGATCTTTTGTCATGAAGGCTCCTTAGGAAACAGGGATCTTGAGGCTCTATCAGGGAAAGTCTGACAGGAGTGGGGCGCATACATATAGAAGTGCCGCGAGTCGTTGAACGGGGTGATGCCTCATTTGCCTTATTATGGAGCGTGCCGCGATGAAATGCAAGAGGAAGAGGGCAGGATATCGTTGATTGTTATGCGCTGCACCTTCCCCTTTGAACCTATAGAACCCGATGAACCTTTTCCGGTCGTAATTAAGGAACGGCACGCTCCATGAGCGAACCCCGAACCTTTTCTCTATGTTATAATAAGGACGATATTATGCAAAGAAGGAGAACTCATGAAACTACTCCGATTGACACTGCAGGGCTTCAAGTCCTTCGCAGATAAGACTACGATCGATTTTTCTGACGGCATGACGGTCATCGTGGGGCCGAATGGATGCGGGAAGAGCAATATTTCCGATGCGGTCCGCTGGGTGCTGGGGGAGCAGAATGTGCGCCAGATCCGTGGGCAGAAGGCAGAGGACATGATCTTTTCCGGCTCAGAGACGCGCCGGGAAAAGAATGGGGCAGAGGTCACGCTCGTCCTTGATAACAGCGGATGCGAGCTGCCGCTCGATACCACAGAGGTCGCGATCACGCGAAGGCTCCTTAGAAATGGGGATAGTGATTTCTACCTGAATAAGCGAAGCTGCCGCCTGAAGGATATTCAGGAGCTTCTGGCGCCGACGGGGCTCGGTAAGGGCTCGATGGCGATCATCGGACAGAACCGGGTGGATCAGGTGCTGACGGCACATGCGGATGAACGGCGCGTGATCTTCGAGGATGTGGCAGGGATCAGCCTGTACCGCATGCGGAAGACGGAAGGACTCCGAAAGCTCGAGAAGACGGCGGAGAATATGGAGCGCGTGAAGGATATGATGGCGCTTCTCGATGAGCAGCTCGTGCCTTTGAAGGAAGGGGCAGAGAGAGCAAGAAGGTACAAGAGCCTTACGCAGGAGAAGCGGGCGATCGATGCGACGATGGGGCTCCTGAAGCTGACATCCTCCGGACGTATGACGGCACGCTACGAAAATGAAGCGCTGAAGCTTCAGGATGAAGGCTCTCTGTGGCAGACGAAGCTCTCGCAGGCGAGCCTGGCTAAGGAAACGCTGGAAAAGGACCGTCTCGTGCATCAGGAGAAGCTGCGCGAAGCGGGGGACGCGATGGCGGATGCCCAGCGGGAGATGGAGCGGCTGCGCGGCGATTACCGCGTGAAGGAAGAGGCGCTCTCCCATGCGAAGGAGAAATGGGAGGAGCTCACCGTATCCGCAGAGGATCAGACGGAAGCAGAGAAGGAGATCGCAGAAGAGATCGCTGGTGCGAAGGAGGAGCTCTCGTGTGCGGAGGCGTCCCTGCTGGCGGCAAAGGAAGCTGTTTCCGCAAAAGAAGCGGAGAAGGAGTCTCTCTCAAGAGCGCTGGCAGAGGCGGAGACCGCCTATGTGAGGGCGCTGGCTCTTTCGCAGGAAAAGGAGAAGGAAAAGGAGAAGGTGAGCCAGCAGCTTGTACATGCAAGAGAAGACATCGAGCATCTGGCAGCGGAGATCGATCATTATGAGAAGGAGGAGGCATCCCTCGCCGAGGAGGAAGAAGCAGCCTCGCGCGAGCTGTCCGAGCTTCTTCGTGAAGAGAAGGAGAAGACGGAGCGCCTTACCGCTCTTTCGGAGAAGGGCAAGCAGCACAGCGAAGCACTGCGAGAGGCGGAGGAGCTGCGTTTTCGTCTGGGCGGTGAAGAACGGAAGCAGGAGTCGCTGCTTTCGTCGATCCGTTCGCAGAAGGCGTATCTGGAACGGGCGGAAAAGGAATACACGAGCTTTTCCCGTGTGACGAAGACCATCATGGAGCAGGCAGACCGTTTCGGTGAGGCCATCCATGGGGCGCTCGGAGAGCTCATCCGTGTGCCGGACGAATATACGGAGGCTGCGGAAGCAGCGCTCGGCGGACAGATTTCCTATATCGTGACGGATACGACGAAGGCAGCGGGAGAGATCATCCGCTGGCTTTCGGAGAAGCATTTGGGCCGCACGACCTTCTATCCCTTGGAGTCCATGCATCCGCGCTACAACAACGGGACGGAAGTGATGGCGTCGAAGGAGCCTGGGATCTGCGGTATCGCCTCTCACCTTTTCTCCTGCCAGCCGATGTATCAGGATCTCCTCGATACCCTTCTCGGGCGCACTCTCATCGCAGAAGACCTGGACGCGGCGCGGCGGGTCGCCAAAAAGTATGGCTACCGTCTGCGCATCGTGACGCGGGACGGGCAGCTTGTCAATGCAGGCGGCTCCATGACGGGCGGCTCGATGAAGAAAAAGGAGAATACGTATTTCGGCCGCAGAAAAGAGATCGCAGATCTCTATGCGCGTGAAGCGGAGGGCGAGAAGGCTCTCGCACTCTGCCGTACGCGGAGGAAGGAGCAGGAGGCCCACTGTGATGCGCTCGCAGAAGAGGTCAGCCGTGAACGGGAAGAATGGCAGGCGCTCAAGGTCGAGCTGGCCACCCTCTCGGCGCGCCGTGAAGGGGCGGAGCGATCGATGACCGAAAGACGGAGCCGCCTTTCTCTGGCCAAGAAGCAGCTCGGAGAGGAGCGGGGCCGGCTCTTGGAGACAAGGTCGCAGGCGGAAGGCTTGGAGGAGGCACTGTCTGCCTTTCCGGATCTTCCACCTGCGGCAGGCAATGAAGAGAGCAAGCGTCTGAGGAAGGCCTTGGAGGAGAAGCAGGAAGCCCTTCTCGCATCCCACGTCGCCCTGACCAAGGCGGAAGAGAGCGTGAGCTTCGGGAAACGCATGCTCGAGGAACGCAGCCGCGCAGAAAAAGAGCTGGCAGCAGACAGAGTCGCTCTTGAAAAAGCTGAGCGTGACAATGAAGCAGAACGGCAGACACTTGAGAAAGAGCTGATTTCTTTGAAGGCTGCTTTCAGTGACGCAGAGGCGCACTGGCAGAAGACCCGCACCCACCAGGAAAGCCTGTCTGATGATGCAGATGGATTTGCCATCCGTCAGCGCGAGGTAGATGAGGCGTGGAAGAAAGCACAGGCCGCTTCAGCGAAGATCGAGCGGGACAGAGCAGAGCTTGCCGTGAGGATCGCGCAGTTCAAAGCCGAGGAGGAGGACGTGCTGCGCAAGTTCGAGGCGTGGCACATGACCCGTCAGCAGGCGGAAGCGCTCCGGCTGTCCGGCTCTATGGAGGATATGGAGCGACAGGGAAAGGACCTTGCCCGCCGCATGGCTGAGCTGGGCAGTGTGAATCCGGAGGGCGAGGAGGAGTACGCCCGTCAGCTCGCACGAAGGAAATTCTATGAGGGACAGGTGGTCGATCTCGCAGAAGCGAGGAAGGGGCTTGAGACCATCATCAGCGATATCGACAGGACGATGGAGAACCGGTTCACCGAGGCCTTCCGCAAGATCAATGAAGAATTTGGCCGCATCATGCAGCTCATGTTCCGCGGCGGCAAGGCGCGTCTCGAACTCACCGATGAGGCACATCCTTTGGAGGGCGGTGTCGAGATGTACCTGCAGCTTCCCGGCAAGAAGCGTCAGCCGCTTTCTCTCATGTCCGGCGGCGAAAGAGCGCTGACGGTCATCGCTCTTCTGATCTCTTTCATGGCGTACCGCCCCGCGCCCTTCTGTTTCGTCGATGAGATCGATGCAGCCTTGGACGATGCGAATGTCGAACGCTACAGCCGCATGATCGGCGAGTATAAAAAGAAAACACAGTTCATCGTCATCTCACACAGAAAAAAGACGATGGAATTTGCCGACACCCTGCAGGGCGTCACCATGGCAGAGAAGGGCGTCTCGAGCCTCATCACCGTGAAGATGAAGGATTATGTGGAGTGACTAGCAGCTAGTAGCTAGGGATTAGTAGCTAGGGATTAGGAGTCTCAAGTGACTAGTGACTAGTGACTGGTGAATAGGAGACTGGGAGACTCTCGTATCGTCATTTCGAGCGTAAGCGAGAAATCTTTGTCATTCGCGGCTCAGCGGTCGATGTTTGGAAAATCCAAACGGGAAACCTGCTATCCGCCGACCTTCGGGCATCGCCATGATTTATACTCCGCGGTGCTTCCATATTTTTATGCGCCGCACCAACACTCCTCACTCCTCACTCCTCGCTCCTAACTGGCGAGAGGAGCTTTCATCCTCAATCCATGGACGCCCCGCCCCAAGGGCTAACCCTGAATCCGACAGCTTACATCTTTTCCTGTAGACACTTCACGCCTATTTATATACAATAAATATATACATTCTTTAGGAGGAAAGAGACATGGGATTTTTTGATAAGATCAAACGGGGACTCACCCGCACGAAAGAGAGCCTCATCCGCAATATCGAGAGCGTCGTCATCGGTTATGCGGAGATCGACGATGATTTTCTGGAAGATCTGGAAATGGTCCTGCTCTCCGGAGACATCGGCGTGCGCACCACGGACTACCTGATGCGACAGATCCGCCGCGGTGTCACCGAAGGCACGATCCACAATACGAATGAAGTCATGCCCTTCATGGAAAAGACCGTGAAGGAGCTTTTGAAGGATGATACCATCGATCAGGAGAATACGCACCATCCGGAAGTTATTCTCGTCGTCGGCGTGAATGGCGTGGGCAAGACCACGACCATCGGCAAGCTCTCCGGCAAGCTTCACAAGGAAGGCAAGAAGGTCCTTCTCGCGGCTGCAGATACCTTCCGTGCGGCGGCTTCTGAGCAGCTCACCATCTGGGCAGAGCGCACCGGCGCAGACATCGTGAAGCATGCGGAAGGCGCGGATCCGGCGGCGGTGGCCTTCGATGCTGTCTCAGCAGCCAAGGCGCGCGGCGTCGATGTCGTCCTTATCGATACTGCCGGCCGTTTGCAGACAAAGGTGAATCTGATGGAAGAGCTTGCCAAGATCTCCCGCGTCATCAAGAAGGTCATCCCTGATGCACCGCATCAGACGCTCCTCGTCCTGGATGCGACCACGGGGCAGAATGCCATTAGCCAGGCGAAAAATTTCGGAGAGATCGTGCCGCTGACAGGGGTCGTCCTGACCAAGCTCGATGGCACGGCGAAAGGCGGCGTGGTCCTCTCCGTCCATGAAGAGCTGCATGTGCCGATCAAGTGGATCGGTCTCGGTGAACGCGAGGACGATCTCGACCGTTTCCATCCGGATGATTTCGCCAAGGCTCTCTTTGAAACAGAGGATCATATTCTCGGAGAAAGCACGAAAGTGTAAAAACGCAAAAGGTCATCTCATGGATTTCATCTGACCTCATAGGTTCATCAGGCTTTGAAGGCGTGACAGGTTCAACGAAAATTTCGCGGCGTTTCCTTACGGGTCGCTCCATCCCCGTTGCGCCTGTTCCACCTATCACCCCTGTTGAACCTATGAGTTTTTTTCTGTTCTATAGAGACGAGGGCATCATGACAACATTCATCGACCCTGCGACGGGCTATGAGGTGCGGGTGATCCGAAAACCCATCCGACGCATCTATCTTCGCGTGCGGGAGGGAGGATCTGTCGAGGTGACGGCGCCGCGGAGGGTCTCGGAGTGGGAGATCCGTGACTTCGTCGCGGGAAAGACCGCATGGCTTACGAAGTACATGGTGCTGGTGCCGGAGAAAATCAAATTTCAATATGTCACAGGAGAGATCCACCATGTCTTTGGAAGGGCGTATCCCTTGCAGGTCTGCCTCGGGATGCGCGACGATGCCGTCGTCTCGACAGACGGAGAGCTGCAGCTGGTCCTTCGGACAAAACAGAGTGATCGCGAGGATATATTCAAGGAAGGCATGAAGCGTATCCTTCTTTGGGAGATCGAAAAGCAGCTTGAAATATGGACGAAGCGCATGGCGATCCCGGAGAGTCGGATCACCGGGGTCACGATCCGCGTCATGAAAAGCCGCTGGGGCTCCTGCCGGAGAGTGACGGGGCGCTTCTCCTTCGCCCTCGACCTTGTCACAAAGCCGAAGGAATGCATCGAGGCTGTCGTCGTCCATGAGCTCTGCCACCTCTTCATAGCCGGTCACGGCCCCGATTTCTATGCACGGATGGAGACCTATCTGCCGGACTATAAAGAAAGGGACAGACTGCTTGCGAGCCTTCCGCGGGAATTGGTATAGGAACTGGTAGCTAGTGACTAGGGATTAGGGACTCGTATAGCGATTTGTTAATTTCTGGACTTAGTTAGAAGTTAGAAGTTAGAAGTGCTGGAAGGGGCACACCATTCATAGAGTGCCCCAATACCTCCTCATTCTATAAAACTCCGCGGCGCTTCCTCATTTTATGCGCCGTACCTTCACTCCTCACTCCTAACTCCTCACTCCTAACTTGAGTTGGAAGTTGACCTAAATGTCAGTTATTTAGCAAACGCGATACTAGCGCCGAGTGACTGGTGACACGCCCCACGGGCTCACCCCGAACTGTTTACCTCTCTTCCGATTCCATTCCCCTATAGCAATCACACGTCCAACGTGATATACTGTAATAAAATTATTTTATATCAAGTAGGCGCGCGTGCCGCGCAAGGGGTAGTGCCATGAATAACACGGATTGGAAGATTCTGATCTATCTTCGAGAAGAACGCAGCATCAATAAGGTCGCCAAGCGGCTGTTTATGACTCAGCCGTCTTTGACGTATCGCTTGAGCCAGATGGAAAAAGAGATTGGCTGTCCGCTTTTCATTCGCACCAATAAGGGCGTCCATTTCACCGATGCGGGAAATCGCCTCTTCTCCTTTGCCGAAAAAGAACTGCAGCAGTATCAGGACATGAAGAACTTCGTGACACATGAGCCGAATACCATTTCCGGCGTGCTGCGCATCGGTGCGAGCCAGTCCTTCGCGCAGTCGCACATGCCGGCCATCCTGAAGGGCTTCGTCGATGAGTACAATGACATCGAGATCTCGCTCACGACGGATACGAGCGACCGCCTGACGAAGCTGGTCAAGAAGGAGGATATCCATCTGGCCATCGTTCGCGGCAATCAGGAATGGCCTGATGCGGACATCCTTCTCGAGGATGCGCCGCTCTATCTCATCTCTGCACAGAAGATCGACTACGATACCCTGCCGAACCAGCCGTCCATCCGCTATCGCAGTGACCCGTCGCTGGATGAGCTGAGAAGCCGTTGGTGGCGTCAGAATTTCTCCGAATCTCCGCATTTCCTTCTGACCGTTTCTGACTGTCTCACCTGCGTAGAGATCGTGAACCATGGCCTTGGACAGTCGCTCATCCCGGCAGACCTTCTCCCGAAGTGTACGCCGAATGTCAATCGCGAAATGATCTACGACCGCCAGAAGCGCCCGATCCTGCGCCCGAGCCACCTCATCTTCAAGCAGGCCATGCTCCAGTCTACGCCTGTCAAGATCTTCGTGGATTATATGAAAAAATATTTTGAAGTATAAAAAACAGGGGCTGTGCAGCACTGCTGCCTCAGTTCTTCACAGCCCCTGCGGTCTCTTATACACAGCTCCGAGC
>ERZ1023830.294-NODE-294-length-12659-cov-10.063472_pt1 | contig 12659 bp, 14 predicted proteins | sample MGYA00380381_ERZ1023830 | MGnify/ENA primary metagenome ERZ1023830 (study PRJEB33179, sample SAMN07449067) | human gut metagenome | biome: Human-gut; feature: Human associated habitat; material: Faeces | host: Homo sapiens | place: India:Kasaragod | collected... | reverse complement strand
CCCGGGCACACCTATGACAGCTGCAAGTCCCCCGCGGCAGATGGAACGCGAAACTGAGATGAACGTTATTTCACATCGACTTTTGGCTTTAGGACGCGGGAGAAAGACAGGCATTGCGCCCCTTCTTTTTTTATGCTAAAATATCCAAATGCGTGGCGAAAATCATTGCAATCGAAAGAAAGCTGTGATACAATGCTACTGTTAGTCTGGACAGTCCTCTGCCAAATGCGATCGGCATGAATGTCCTGTGTGATAGGAGGAAAAGATCGTGAACATTATCGAAACACTGGAAAAAGAACAGCTCAGAAACGACATTCCTGAATTCCGTCCGGGGGACACCGTCAGAGTTCATGTAAAGGTCGTAGAAGGCAAGAACGAACGTATTCAGATGTATGAAGGCGTCGTTATTGCAAGAAAGAACGCAGGCCTGCGTGAAACCTTCACCGTTCGTCGTATTTCCTACGGCGTCGGCGTAGAAAGAACCTTCCTCGTTCATTCTCCACGTCTGGAAAAGATCGAAGTAAGACGCCGCGGCATCGTTCGTCGTGCAAAGCTCTTCTATCTGCGCGGACTCTCCGGCAAAGCTGCTCGTATCAAAGAAAGAAAATAAGTTCAGCAAAAAAGCTGCAGCCAGGGCTGCAGCTTTTTTAGTGGGGCCAAAGGGCGGATGCATGGCGGCTGATTCAAACAAAAACTCATAGATCTTTTCATTTATAGTATTTCGCAATCGTTTATGAATGTGTTAAAATAAGGAATAGTGCAGAAGAGGGTTTTCTCACGAAAGGAAACAGCTATGAGAATACAAACGATCACTGCCGCGCTCCTTGTGACGCTGGGAATGTGCCAGATAGCAGGAGCGAATGATATCCGCCATGTCTTCGTGGTCGATGACATGACGATCGAGCTGGAAATGAAGGAGCCTTTGACAGAGGACGAGACAGCGCCCAAGAATTTCACATCGGATACCTATGAGCCGCCTTTTGTACTCAATGAAGGCGTGGCGGTCATCGGATTTCCGGTGCCACAGAGATCGGATGGATTTCACGACAACATTTACCGCATCACGGTGACAGGGATGGATGTGGGTCCGATCTATCAGATCTCCTACCGTGGCCACAAGCCGAAGACCTTCAAGGTGTACCCGGCCAAAGAACAGACCGACCGGTATCGGGATCGGTATGGAAGCTACTTCTGACTCATTCTGATATCTAAGGAACATTACGTATAAAGGAATCTAAACCTATGCATATCGTACTGGTAGAACCGGAAATTCCGGGAAATACGGGGAACATTTCCCGGCTCTGCGCAGCAGAGCATCTGGTGCTGCACCTGGTGGAGCCATTGGGCTTTTCCATCGATGACAAGCACCTGAAGCGGGCGGGGCTCGACTACTGGGATCTTCTGGAGGTCCATGTCCATCCGGACTTTGACTCCGTGAAGCGTATGCTTGCGGGTCATCATTTCTACTACAATACCACCAAGGCGATCAAGACGTATTCGGATATTTCGTATACGGAAGATGATGTCCTTGTATTTGGGAAAGAGACGAAGGGACTTCCTGAAGAGCTTCTTCTGGAACATGAAGAGGACTGCATCCGCATCCCCATGATCGAAGAAGCACGGTCTCTCAATCTGTCGAATGCGGTCGCGATCGTCGCCATGGAAGCACTCCGGCAGACGGGTTTCCACCATCTCTTGAAGAAGAGTGGACGTTTATTCAAAGGAGGAAGCAGTCATGAATACGTATGACGCAGCTTATGATCTGGCCAAAGCCATCAAGGAAAGCGATGAGATGAAGCGTCTCACCGCTGCCGCAGATAAAGTGAAGAACGATGCCGATGCCCAAAAGATGGTGAAGGAATATATTATGGCACAGATGCAGGCAGACTATGCCAAACTTGCAGGGCAGAAGGACGATGAAAAGACTTATCAGCATCTGCAGGAACTGGCGGTCCTTGTCAGCAACAACAGCAATGCCCAGGAATATCTCCAGGCATTTATTCGCTGGAATCAGGTGGCTGCGGATTTGCAGAAGATCGTCTCGGATGCAATGGCGCAGGGTATGGATGTATTGGAATTAGATAAGAAATGACAGACTGGAAAGTATTTTTTGACGGGATCCTCACAGAGAGAGACATCAAGATCAATGAACCGATGAGCCGCCATACGACCTATGGCATCGGCGGCCCTGCTGACGTTTTTGTCATGCCGCAGACAGAAGAACAGCTTATTAAGATCCTCCGGAAGGCGGATGAGGAAGGCATCGCTGTCACGGTGATCGGCGGCGGCTCGAATACGCTCGTCAGCGATAAGGGGATCCGTGGCATCACCATTTGCATGAACCGTATGAAGCAGGAAATGACCTGCGAAGGCGAATGGATCACTGCCAGCGGCGGCACAGGCACGGGCACTGTCGCTCGCTTTGCGGAAAAGAACAGCTTGAAGGGCTTCGAGTGGGCTGTCGGTATCCCCGGTACGGTCTGCGGTGCGGTTTTCATGAACGCCAATGGCTATGGCAGCCAGATGAAGAGAGTCGTAGAAGAGGTCTATGCCATCACCAGAGACGGCAAAGAAAAAAAGACCTACGGCTGGGATGACCTGCACTATGGCGACAGCGACAGCGTATTCATGCACAATGGGGATATCATCGTCGGCGTAAAGCTGCATCTTTCTTCCGGCAATCCGGAAGAAATCAAGAGAGAAATGACAGAACACCAGATCTCCCGTCGCACCAAGCAGCCGCTCGAAAAGAGAAGTGCCGGCACCATGTACCTCCGTCCGCCGGGATACCATGTCGGACCGATGATCAAAGACTGCGGTCTCATCGGCTTCTCTATCGGTGATGCACAGGTCTCCACCAAGCATCCGGACTTTGTCGTAAACAACGGACATGCTTCCTGCCAGGAGATCCTGGATGTGCTGCATGAAGTCCAGAAGCGCATCATGGAGAAATATCATGTCCACGTCCCGCTCGATGTGCGTATCATCGGTGAAGGTGTACAGCAGGAAAGATAATAGGAGAATCGGAGAAGAGCTGCCTTGATGGGCGGCTCTTTTTGGCGTGTGTCCTTAGAAGGAAGAGCCTGTCAGGCATCTGCCTCGGGGTCACCTTTCCTTCATAATAAATTTCTCATTTTCCCCCTTGCATTTCTGACTAAAGTTATGTATTATATAAAAGTAAGTTAGCACTCGAGATGAGTGAGTGCTAATAGTCCAAAGGAGGAATAGAAATGTTAAAACCATTAGCAGATCGTGTTCTTGTTAAAGTAGATACCGAAGAAACGCAGACCAAAGGCGGCATCCTGCTGCCAGATACAGCACAGAAAAAATCTCAGAAAGGCGAAGTCATTGCTATCGGCTCCGGCAAAATGCTCGATAACGGCACCCGTGTACCGTTCGAAGTCAAAGTGGGCGACAGAGTCCTCTTTGCCAAATATTCCGGCGTGGATATCGAAGAAAATGGCCAGAAATTCCTGCTTCTCTCCGAAAGAGACGTACTGGGGATCCTGTAATAAAAAGTATCTGGGAAATAGGGATGAGCGCAGGTGAATCCCCGGCCCAAGATCTTTCATCGATTGTTTTATAGCAAAAACTAGGAGTGACATACAATGGCAAAGAAAGTTCTTTATAATGAAGAAGCCCGCGCAGCTCTTTTAAGAGGTGTCGATCAGCTGGCAAATGCAGTAAAAATTACCCTGGGACCGAAAGGTCGCAACGTCGTACTCGACAAGAGATTCGGCGCTCCGAACATCGTCAATGATGGCGTCTCCATCGCTCGTGAGATCGAGCTGAAGGATCCATTTGAAAACATGGGTGCGCAGCTGGTCAAAGAAGTCGCTACCAAGACCAATGATGTAGCAGGCGACGGCACCACCACCGCTACCCTTCTTGCGCAGTCCATGATCCATGAAGGCATGAGAAACGTAGCTGCCGGCGCAAACCCGATGGTCCTGAAGAAGGGCATCGAAGAAGCAGTCAAGGTCCTTGTCGAAGAAATCAAGAAAAAAGCTGTACCGGTACAGACCAAAGAAGCGATCGCACAGGTCGCTTCCATCTCCTCTGCCGATAAGACCATCGGCGGTCTCATCGCTGATGCGATGGAAAAGGTCGGCAATGACGGCGTCATCACTGTCGAAGACTCCAAGACCATGGGCACCAGCCTGAAGGTCGTAGAAGGCATGCAGTTCGACCGCGGCTACCTTTCCCCATACATGGTCACCGATCCGGACAAAATGGAATGTGTCATCGACAATCCGCTGATCCTTATCACCGACAAGAAGATCAATATGCTCCAGGATATGCTCCAGCTCCTCGAACAGGTGGCTAGAAGCGGTAAGGAACTCGTCATCATCGCTGAAGATGTCGAGGGCGAAGCACTGGCTACTCTCGTAGTGAACAGACTCCGCGGCACTCTGAAATGTGCAGCTGTCAAAGCACCGGGATTCGGCGACCGCAGAAAAGCTATGCTGCAGGATATCGCTATCCTGACCGGCGGCACCGTGATCTCTGAAGAAATGGGACGCACCCTGAACAGCGCTACCTTAGATGATCTCGGCACCGCTCACCAGATCCGCATCACCAAAGACAACACCACCATCGTCGGCGGCGCAGGTGATAAAGACCAGATCGCAGCCAGAGTGGCTCAGATCCGTGAACAGTACAAGGAAGCGACTTCCCAGTTCGACAAAGACAAACTGCAGGAACGTCTGGCAAAGATGTCCGGCGGCATTGCTGTCATCGAAGTCGGTGCTGCTACCGAAGTAGAAATGAAGGATAAGAGACTGCGCATCGAAGATGCTCTGAATGCGACCCGCGCAGCTGTCGAAGAAGGTATCGTCGCTGGCGGCGGCACCACCCTGCTCGATATCCAGGATAAACTGGATACCATCGAAGCAGAAGGCGATGTCAAGACCGGTGTGAACCTCGTCCGTCATGCCATCGAAGCTCCGGTTCGTCAGATCGCTGACAATGCCGGCCTCGAAGGTGCTATCGTAGCTGAAAAGGTCAAAGAAGCTGGCCAGGGCATCGGGTACAATGCAGCAGAAGACAAGTACGAAGATATGCTGAAATCCGGCATCGTCGATCCGGCAAAGGTCACCAGAAGCGCACTGCAGAATGCAGCTTCCATCGCAGCTCTGGTCCTCACCACCGAAGCTATTGTCGGTGAACTGCCGGAAGAAAAACCGGCTATGCCTCCGATGCCGCAGGGCGGTATGGGCGGAATGATGTAATTTCGCATCGCATCTGAAAGATAAGAAATGAAAGATCCCCACCATCGATTTGACCGATGGCGGGGATCTTTTTGCGTGCGGGATGGGGCGAAAATAAGAAAGGGCGGTCGCTTTTCCAAGGACAGAAGCGTGAGATACCTGCATCGTCCATAGAGACCGTTGAACCTGTTCCCACCCTTATGCTACAATCAAAAGAAAAGTTACAGAAATGGAGAAGACTATGGAACATCTGAAGAAAGTCATCATCAGTAAGCGCGCCGAGCTGGCGGCGAAGGGCGGTCACCCGTGGATCTACGGGACGGAGATCGAGCACGCGGACGAAGGCATCGAAGCCGGTGATATCGTGCGTGTGGAGTCGAAGAAGGGGAAATTCGTGGGAAGCGGTTTCTACAATCCGCACTCGAAGATCACCGTCCGCATTTTTTCGACGAATGCGAATGATACCTTCAATGCAGCCTTCTGGAAGCGCCGTGCAGCGTATGCGGTGGATTACCGCCTGCAGGTGATGCGGAAGGAGGACTATGACTGCTGCCGCCTGGTGTTCGGGGAAGCGGATCAGCTGCCAGGCATGACGGTGGATCGCTTCGGCGATGTGCTTTCCGTGCAGGTGCTCTCGCTGGGGATGGAGCGGCATAAGAAGGAATTCTTGGACGGCCTCATCGAAGTGCTGCGGGAGCGACAGCTCGCGGTCTCCTGCGTCTATGAAAGAAATGATGTCAAGATCCGTGAGCTGGAGGGGATGCAGCAGTACAAGGGCTTCTATCGTTCCCCGCTGCTGGATCCCGCGGCAGAGAAGACACTGGTGGATATCGTGGAGAATGGCATCCGCTATACGGTCGATGTAGAGAACGGGCAGAAGACGGGCTTCTTCCTTGACCAGAAATTCAATCGTCTCGCTGCAGCGCAGATCGGGAAGGGGCGACGTGTCCTCGACTGCTTCACCCATACGGGCGCTTTCGCACTGAATATCGCCAAGGGCGGTGCGGCGAGCGTGACGGCGCTCGATATTTCCAAAGAAGCCGTCGAAATGACGGCGCACAATGCGAAGCAGAATGGCCTTGCCGTCGAAGCCGTAGAGGCAGATGTCTTTGATTTTCTGACCGAGCTCGACAAGAAAAAGGATCACAGCTATGACTACATCGTCCTTGATCCGCCTGCCTTCACTAAGTCAGGCAAGACGGTCCATGAAGCCTTCCGCGGCTACAAGGAGATCAACTACCGTGCGATGAAGATCCTGCCGCGCGGCGGATATCTGGCGACCTGCTCCTGCTCACATTTTATGGGGGAGGAGCTCTTCGTAAAGATGGTGAAGGAAGCAGCGCGCGATGCCGGCGTTACGCTCCGGCAGATCGAGTTCCGCCAGCAGGCTCCTGATCATCCGATCCTTATGACGGTGCCGGAAACCTATTATTTGAAATTCTTCCTCTTCCAGATCGTATAAAGGAAACGCTGATTAAATCGCAGAATTCGATTTCACATGTATTTTCATGCAACGCTTCGTCATAACCCTCCTTAAATAGCTAGCTATTCGCGTCGGATTATTCCTTGCACTGCATGAAAATACAAGAGTAAAATCGAACAACGATTTAATCAGTGTTTCCTAAGAAAAGCGCTCAGCCAGATCGGCTGAGCGTTTTTTACTTGATGGGTTCAGGGTTCAGGTTGGCGGGTTCAGGGGTTTGGTGCGGTGTATCATAATAGGTAGCGCCGCGGAGTATGGAGGATGACAGGCTTCCCGTTTCCGGTTTCGCGCACAGGAACCGTTTCACCGCGAACGAAAAAGATTCCTCGGCTTCGCTCGGAATGACGATACGGGGAAGACGCTTAGTGCGAATAGTATGAAAACGTTTCGGTGAGTTGCGCCTCTGCCAGGCACTCTATCCTGCGTCTTCGGCGTGCCCCTTCTTCAAGGGGCTTCTCAGTTGAGGAGATTGATGCAAACCCTAAACCATAAACCCTAGTCCCTAGCTACTAGTGACTAGTCCCCAGTCACTAGTCTCCAGTCACTAGTCACCCGTCCATCCTTTCTTTCAGATAGTCGGTAAAATTCAGGATGCGTGTCGCGGTCCAAAGGCCGTTTACGTCTTTTTCCAGCTGCACCTGCCAGATGAAGTCGCGGGAAAGGTCCTTGTCTTCCAGCTGCACATAGGCGATGGCTTTGCCGTCCGCTTCTTCGATCTTGAAGATGTCGGTGAGAGAGAGGGCGGAAGAGCCGGCGTAGGCAGTGAGGGTCTTGACAGGCTTGTCCAGAAGGGACTTGGAGGCCGGGGCGCCATCCTTGAATCGGATCTCTGTCTGTCGGATGAGTTCCTTCACGACTTCTTTCTTGATGCTTTTCACGAGGGAGGCAGCGATGGCGTGTTCGGGAAGACCGTCGGCCTTGAGCTCGGCGAGCATGTCGTCCAAGGCATAGCTGTAGACTTTGGCGACATCGACGCGTTTGCAGAAGAGATCCCAGTCCTTTTTCTGCACGGCCTGCTGGATCTCTCCCGCCGCAAAGGCGGGCGTATTCTGCCAGTACAGGAAATACCAGCCGCCGGCAGCGGCAAGGAGGATCATGAGGGTGATAAGGAGCTTTTTGAAGATCGACATGAAAATGACCTTTCATTAAATAACGGAGGAAGGTACGGATCCCTAGTCACCCGTATCGAAGAGGGCTTTCTGCTGGGTGAATTCGAGCATGCCGTAGATGCCGCCTTCGCGGCCAAGGCCGCTTTCCTTATAGCCGCCGAAGGGAGCCGCTGTATCACGCGGGCTGGCATTGATGTAGACATTGCCGGCCATGATGCGATGGGCGAGGGCGATGGCTTCTTTTTTCGGCCCATAGACACCCGCATTCAGACCGTATCGGGTGTCATTGGCGATCCTGACCGCATCGTCAGTGTCTTTGTAGGTGATGACACAGAGGACCGGACCGAAGATCTCATCCTGCGCGATGGTCATATCGTTCGTGACATTCGTGAAGATCGTGGGGTGGATGTAGTAGCCGTGATCGGGGCTTTCCGGCAGGCCGCCCGTGAGGAGCCTTCCCCCTTCGGAAAGACCCTTGCTGATGTATTCGCTGATCTTCCTGTACTGCGCCATGGAGGACACCGGCCCGAGTTTCACGTCGTGATCGGCCGGGTCGCCGACCGTATATTCTTTGGCGATGGCGCAGAGCTCTTTTTCGATGAAGGCTTTCTCGCTTTCCGGGATGAGCAGGCGGGAGAAGGCGGTGCAGGTCTGGCCGGAGTTCAGAAAGATGCTGTTGAAGCAAAGGCGGATCGGTGTGCTGTAGTCATGGTCCTTGGATGGAAGGATCACGTAGGGCGATTTCCCGCCAAGCTCAAGGCTGATATGCTTCACGCTTTCCAGCGCTCGCTTGCCGACGGTGACGCCGCCAGAGGTGGATCCGGTGAAGGAGATCATGGAGACGAGCGGATGGGAAGAGAGCGCATCGCCCACTTCGCCGCCGCGGCCGGTCACGAGGTTGAAGACGCCTCTCGGAAAGCCTGCTTGTTCAAAGGCATCGGCGAGGAAGTAGGAGGATAGCGGCGTGTGCTGGCTCGGCTTTAGGATGACGGTATTGCCCATCAGCATCGCAGGTATGATCTTCTGTATGACCTGTCCCAAGGGGTAGTTCCATGGAGTGATACATCCGATGACGCCGATCGGCTCACGATAGGTGGTGGAAGCCGCCATTTTTTCGACCATGGGGACGTCTGGCGCAAGGTCGATGTAGGACATGGTACGGACGTACTGGTACTCGACCTGCGAGGCTTTTGTGAAGGTATATGGCGAGCCGAGCTCTCGGATGGTGATGTCGATGAGGTCATCTTCCTGAGATTTGAAAATGGCGAGGAATCGCTCCATCAAAGTGATGCGTTCGGCGAGCGGCTTTTTTGCCCATGCAGGGAAAGCGGCATAAGCGGCTTTGGCGGCCTTGTCTACGTCATCGCCGTTCCCTGCCGGAACGCGGGCGAAGATCTCCCTTGTGGCCGGGTTTTCTACCTCGATGAACTCCCCGGATGCGCCCGGGATCCATTCACCATTGATATAGAGCTTTTCATAATCCATAGCAAACACCTTCCTTTAGACAAAAGAGAGCCCCCTTGCGAGCGCTCTCCCCCTTGAGATGATGATATTGAATCAGCGGTTTACTGCCTTTATTATAGCATGAGGAAAGGGGAAGACAAGGGGAGGGGAAGGGACTGGTGACTAGAAATTAGCAGCTGGGGATTAGTAGCTAGGGATTGGGTTTGCGATACGAGAAAACCGCCAGTTTCAAACTTCGGGCATCGCCTCATATATATTCGCGGCGAAGCCGCCACCTTCATTCCTAATTCCTCATTTCTCATTTCTCATTATTCCTAATTCCTCGCTCGAGCAAAGCTTTCATTCAGGGTCAAGGGACAGCACGCCCCACGGGCCAGCCCTTCCCCTAGCCCCTCATGGTATAATGAAAAGGAATCTATGATTCAAAAAGATCGGCATTTATGATACAATAATTAATATAGAATTAGGAGGAAACATGGGCTTATTAGATGATACGCTGGATCGGATCCAGCCGCTCAGCCAGGAAGCCATGGAAGAGGCCGGGAAGCGCTGGCATGATTTGTACCTTGGTATGGGAAACCTTGGCAAGATGGAGGATATGGTGACGCGCTACATCGGTGTCACCGGCGATACCATGCCGGATGTCCCGAAGGGGTGTATGGTGATCGCATGCAGTGACCACGGGGTATACAAAGAGGGCGTGTCTGCCTACCCGCAGGAGACGACGGTCGGCATGACGAAGGCCTATGTGGTCGCGAAGGGCGCCTCCTGCAATGCGATGGCGTACTATGCGGGCATGGACATGGTGGTGGTCGATGTGGGCATCCATCATGATATGACAGGAGTCCCGGGACTCTTGGATCGCAAGATCGCCTGGGGGACGAAGAACATCGCGGAAGGACCGGCGATGACACGTGAGCAGGCGATCCGCTCCATCGAGATCGGCATCGAGATCGCAGAAGAAAATGTAAGAAAGGGATACAAGGTCTTTTCGATCGGGGAAATGGGGATCTCCAATACCACCTCATCGGCCTGCATCCTGGGGACCTTCAATCATTGGAATGCCATCGAAGTCACGGGGCGCGGGACAAATATTTCTGACGAACGCCTCGTCCATAAGGTAGAGGTCGTGCAGAAGGCGATGGATGTGAACCATCCGGATCCCAAGGACGGCCTCGATGTGCTTGCCAAAGTCGGCGGATTTGAATTCGGATGCCTCACGGGTGTCATCCTGGGGGCGGCCGCCAATCACGCGATGACCATCATCGATGGATTCAATACGACAGCGAGCGCCTTCATCGCGAAGGCCCTCTCGCCGCAGGTGTCAGACTACCTCATGGCCTCGCACCTCTCGCTTGAGCAGGCGCACAAAAAGTCGCTGGCTGCGCTGGGACTTTCCGAATATATTGATCTGGATTTCCGCCTGGGTGAATCCATCGGTGCGGGCATTCAGAAGAAAATGCTGGATATGGCGATTTCCGTCTATCGGGAATGTGTCACCAAAGAAGAAGCGGGGGTGGAAGCATGAGCGAGATCCCGAAACTGAATCAGGAGATCATGGAGGCTTGTCAGCTCTATGTGGATAATCTCATCAAGCCGATCCATTCACTGGGAAAGCTGGAGGATATGGCTGTCCGTATGGCCGGCATTTTAGGTGAAGTGAAGCCGACATACATCAATAAGGCGGTCGTTATTTTCGGCGGAGATACAGCCGTCGATGGCGAGAACAAGACGAAGGGGCAGCTCTCGCACGCAGAGATGAAGCTGGTCGCGCAGGGCGCGGGACCGGTGAATGTCCTCGCGCGGCAGATGGAGATGCCGGTCTACCTTGTCGATGTCGGCCTTGAAAAGGATACCTCCGATATCGAAGGCATATTGGCAAAGAAGGTGATCCATGGTACGCATCAGGGGCATCCCGCCATGGATGATGATGTCGTCGCGGCGGCGATCTCTCTGGGCATGTCGGTCGGGAAAGCCCTCGCCGGGCAGGGCATCCAGGCCGTCGGCCTTGGCAATATCGGAGAGCGCTCCATGCTGTCGGCACTCGCGGTGACGACAGCCGTCATGAAGGAGGATCTCAAGAAGGCATCGGCGAGAAGCGGCTTCTCTATCCAACTTTCTGATGTCGGCGACTTCGCCAAGGATCCCGTCGGTACGCTCGCCATGGTCGGCTCGGCAGAGATCGCAGCCCTCTTCGGCCTTACCGTAGAAGCGGCGCGCCGCGGCATCATGGTCGTTTTTGATAATGCTGTCACAGGTGCTGCCGTGCTTGCCGCACAAGCCGTGTATCCTGAGATCAAAAACTATATTTTTCCATCTGTCTATTATGAAGAACCGGTTCATCAGATGCAGATGCAGAAGATGGGCATGAAGTCATTCCTGCACTATGATTTCACAGAAGCGGAAGGCTACGGATCAGCCCTCGGGCTCTCGCTTCTGGACGCAGCGATCGATATGCTGAACCAGATGAAGACCTTCGGCAGCGCTGACGTAGCCGTCGCAGAGGATGGTCCGGGCAAGGGTCGTCAAAGAGAGGACGTGAAGTGATGAAAGCACTTTTTGTACGCTGTTATGGGAAGCTGACCGCAGATATGATGATCGGCGGGCTCATTGATATGGGGGTGCCGCCGGTCTATCTGAGATCGAAGCTGGAGGATGCCGGCCTTTCTGCCGAATTCATCGAAAAACCGAATCCGAAAGCACAGATATCCGCCCACTATTTCCATATCCCGGAGACAGGCGAAAAGCCGATGCTCCTGAAGGAGCGGGATATTTTCAAGCTGTGGCGGGATATCTGCGAGAAAGGCGCTCCGGACTGGGAAGACACCGGCTGGAAGGTCTTCTCTGCGCTCACCAGCGGTGCATCGGATGCCATCGATGAGATCGCAGGAAATATCATCGACCTGCGCCGCATCGGCGTCAGTGAAGAGAATCTGATCTCGCTCTACCTCTTCCTGGCCTGCCTCGACTATCTGGAGGTAGAGAGCCTCTTCGTCGTGCCTTTTTCTATAAAAGAAGGGAGATCGGAACGCGCAAGAGCGACTCTCCACATTCTGACCGATGCCGGCTCCACGGTGGGCGAGCCCATCGACGCAGAGGACATTCATCCATTCGCGGCAGCCATGCTCGAAGGGCTGGCGGCCAAATTCATGCCCATGGACGGCCGCTTTCTGGCAGACAAGACTGCCTATGGCAGTGCCAGTGCCGAGAAGCCGACCGGCGAGAGCACCGTCGCTGAGTATCTGGGCTACTTCCAGGACCGCGGCGACTCCATCTTCAGCCGTCATCTCAAGGTCTTCGGCATGGCAGGGGATCTGATATAAAAGAGAAAAAAGGGACTGTGAAGAAATGAATCCTCATTTCTTCACAGCCCCTTTTTACTTTGCTTTCATT
>ERZ1023830.289-NODE-289-length-12823-cov-54.835370_pt1 | contig 12823 bp, 15 predicted proteins | sample MGYA00380381_ERZ1023830 | MGnify/ENA primary metagenome ERZ1023830 (study PRJEB33179, sample SAMN07449067) | human gut metagenome | biome: Human-gut; feature: Human associated habitat; material: Faeces | host: Homo sapiens | place: India:Kasaragod | collected... | reverse complement strand
GAAAGCTTTATTAATGATTGAAAGGTATTTTAGTCATAACATCACCACACAGAACGAAAATAGCTGCTCTGGTCGTGAGAGAATGACGTCAGACTGCTAAAGCCATGAAAGCCCAGTTGCACGTTGGCAGCCTGACGAAACTGTCCGTGGGCCGACACCCTCGTATCTGTTGAGAAGGAGAAAGGCTTTGTGGCTTCCTGCTGCGTGATGATATTGACCACGCCACCGATGGCATCACTGCCATAGAGCGACGAGGCTGCCCCGTCGAGCACCTCTATGCGCCGCACATTGGTCATGTCGATGCGGTTGAGATTGATATTACCCGAAATGTCGCCGATGAGCCGTTTGCCATTGACGAGAACCAGCGCATATTTGTTGCTCAGTCCGTTGAGCCGCAGATAGGCACCCGTGGAATTGGGGGATATCGAGAGTTGGGGCAACTGTCTGACCACAACATCCTGGAACAATCGTGGTGAGGAAGAGAGGATACTCCCCTGATCGATCACCTCCACGGGACTGATGGCTGTGCGCAGACGCTGATGGTGTCCGGTGCCCGTGACCACCACAGGATTGAGACTATAGACCCGTTGCTTTGCCACACTGTCGTTTTGGGCAGCCAAAGGCAACGAGACAAATAATAATAAAAGAGGGGTAGCGCTTTGTCTATGCTTCATGCTTTCTGTTTTGATGATGTTTGAGACTCTCCTATTGTCAAAGCCTAACGAAGTGCAAAGTTATGCCAACAACCGTAAATAGGCAATACCATAGATAGAGTAGATATCTACCACAATTGTGGGATGGCAATATACCGATAGAGGGGTATTACATACCAAGTAAAAAATAGCGAACTTTGCAAGCGGAAATCAACGAAAGTTGTATCGCCTCAATCAAGCAACAAAAACATCAAAATAAAGCATTATGGCACAGATTATCGTAAACGACGAAAAGCAAGACGTGACACTGCCGCTGACACTCAGTGAGCTCATCAAGCTGAACAAAGTGTTTCAGCCAGAGATGGTGACCGTGCAGGTCAACGAAGAGTTTGTGGAGAAGGAGGACTACGACAAGACACAAATCAAGGAAGGCGACCACGTGGACTTCCTCTATTTCATGGGAGGAGGCAGCTTATGATAGAATTGACAGAAGATCAAATTGAGCGCTACAGCCGCCACATCCTCTTGCAGGATGTGGGACTGGAAGGACAGGAAAAGATCCTCAACGCCCGTGTGCTCATCGTCGGTGCCGGTGGCTTAGGCGCTCCGGCCGCCATGTATCTTGCAGCGGCAGGTGTGGGACATATCGGTATTGTAGATGCCGACGTGGTGGACTTGAGCAACCTGCAACGGCAGATCATCCACTTCACCAAAGACGTAGGACAGCCAAAAGTGGGGAGTGCGAAAGAAAAGATGCTCGCCATCAACCCCGACATAGAGGTGACCACCTATCATGAATTCATGGACTCATCCAATGCCAAGAAGATTATCGAGCCATGGGATTTCGTCATCGACGGCACAGACAACTTCCCCGTGAAGTTCCTCATCAACGATGCTTGCGTGATGCTCGGCAAGGCCTTTAGCCATGGCGGCATCCTGCGCTTCCGCGGTCAGACGTTTACCCATGTGCCGGGCTCAGCCTGCTACCGTTGTTTCTTCAAGGAACCGCCACCAGCCGGAGCCGTTCCCACCTGCTCCCAAGCAGGAGTGCTCGGTGCCATCGCCGGCATGCTGGGTACGATACAAGCGGCCGAAGCACTGAAATATATCCTTGGCGTAGGCGAGCTGCTCACCAACCGTCTTCTTACATTCGACGCCAAGACGATGAACTTCCGTACGATCAAGGTGAAGCGTCGCTCCAACTGCGAGATCTGTGGCGAGCATCCCACCATCGACCATCTCATCGACTACGAGCAGACGGCATGCGACCTGCACTAAACGTTCACCGCACTGTCTCCCACACCTATTATAATACACAGCACCATGAAAATCAACGATGATGTCATCAAACAAATGATTGCACAGGCGCAGAAAGACGCTCCCATCGAGACCTGCGGCTATCTGCTCGGCAACGACGGCGTGGTGACCGAAAGCTATTGGATGGAGAATATCGACCACAGTTCGGAACACTTCTCCTTTTCGCCAAAGGATCAGTTCGCCGCCTTGAAATACGCCCGTTCCAAGCATCTGAAGATTCTCGCCAACTGGCATTCTCATCCCGCCAGTCCCTCACGTCCCTCGCAAGAGGACATCCGACTGGCCAATGATCCTACCATCCGCTATGCTATTCTTTCGCTCCACGATGGTATTCACCTCAACTCCTTCAAGATTCTAAAAGGTGAAGTCGTGGACAAAGAAAGTCATTATGAAGGATGAATGATGAATGATGAATGTTGAATGATGAATGGTCCAATGTTGGATGATGAATGATCCAATGTTGGATGAAGAATGAATAAAATGACGAAATAACATGTACCGCATACCTTCCACACTCAATAGCGACTTGGACTACACCGAGTCACTCATCAAGAAATATCAAGCCGGTGACATCAAAGCCGGTGAACTGAAGAGCAACCGCGTGCCTATGGGCATCTACGAGCAACGCAAAAACGAGCACTATATGCTCCGTGTGCGCTGCGCTGGTGGTCTCATCACGCCTAAGCAACTGGCCGAAGTGGCCTATGTGGGACGCCTGGTGTCTACCTCACACCTACATATCACCACACGGCAAGAGATACAAATCCACAATGTCGACCTGCGCGACACTGTTCCAGCACTGCGCAAGCTCGAAAAGGTGGGACTCTCCACAGCCGGCGGCGGTGGCAACACAGTGCGCAACATGATGGTCAACGACCGAAGCGGACTGGTGGCTGAGGAGTCTTTCGATGTCTATCCTGTTGTAGAGGAACTCACCTCTCGCCTCATTGCTGAGCGCGACTCGTTCACCATGCCACGAAAATATAAGGTAGCCATGGACTACAACGAACAGGACGCCCACTACTCGTTTGTGGCTGACTTCGGGTTGCAGGCAAGGATTGTTGACGGACAACGTGGCTACCGTGTGCTCATCGCCGGCAGTACGGCTCCTAATCCACACACCGGGTGGCAGGTCTTCGACTTCCTTCCTGAGGTGGATCTCTATCGTGCTGCCAAGGCATTGAAAAACTGGTTCAACAAATACGGTAACCGTCGCAACCGCCACAAGGCCCGTATGCGCTACGTGTTCTATAAATATGGTGAAGAGGAGGCCAAGCGACTCTATCTCGAAGAGTTCAACGAGCTGAAGAAAGACGGAGCCCTCGACTTCTTCGTGCCTACACTGCCTCTCGAACACCATCGCCCCGACTTTGCACCGGAGAAAGACGACAGCGAGGATTATCTTCGCTGGAAACGACGCTATGCCCACGCACAGACCACTGAAGAGGGAAAGCGCGAGAACCTGTGGTTTGCCTATCTGCCGGTAGACCATGGCAATAACCGACCGGAGTTCTTCGCCGAGGTAGCTGACTATCTGGGCAACTATGGCAACGACGTCATCCGATTCACAAAACGTGAGCAGATTCAGGTGCGCAATATCCCGGAGGAGTATCTGCCCAACATCTACCATTTCTTCAAGCGTTTAGGCGACTATCAAGTCGACTACCCAGTGGTAGTCACCAACTTCACATCGTGTACCGGAGCCGACACTTGCCGCTTGGGCATCTGCTTGCCAAAGGGTGCCATCAACGCGATCACCAAGAAGTTGCTTGCCAGTGACCTCGACCTCGACGCCATCCCTGACTTCGAGTTGAAGATGAACGGCTGCACGAATATCTGTGCCAATGCCACCTGGGCTGACCTTGGCTTCAGCGGACGCATCGGTCGCGTCGGCGACGATCCGTTCCCAGCCTACACGGTATGGCTGCCACTCAAGGGACGCAACGAGATTGACCTCAGCGTGGGCTACATCCCTGCCCGCCACCTCCCCAGTTTCGTCGAGGACTATCTCAGAGATGTCATCGCCGAGAAAGACAACTATGCCGACTATTACGACTATGTCGTCAAGCATGGTGCTGAAGTAGTAAAGCTGTTGCTTGAGAAATACAAGCCGGTCAAACCCTACGCCGAGGAACCCGAGGCTTACCATGACTGGGAGGACGACGAGAAGTTCAGCCTCATCAAATATGGTCAGGCTGAGTGCTCTGCCGGACTCTTCGACATCATAGAACTCGACCAGGACACGATCGCTGAGAAGCGTAAGGCTATCGCCTCTGGTACAGCCAAAGACATGGAGAAAGAGCTCCACGACATCGTGTTCTCCGAAAACCGTATGCTCCTTGTCACGCGTGGCATTGACCCGCGCACCGACGACGACGTGTACAACGGCTTCCTCAAAGAGTTCATCTCCACCGGCATCGTTCCTCAGAAGTTCAGTGTTCTCACCGATCGGGCCCGCCGTCACGAGCCGCTCGCTGATCAGCAGCCTCTCATCAATGAGCTCGCCGACTTGCTCAACGAACTCTACAAAGGCATGGACGACAACCTGCAGTTCAAAACAGTTTCAGCGACAGCTCAGCCTCAGCCAGCAGTTTCGCAACAGCCAGATGCTACACCGAAGCCCGCAGCATCGACAGCATCCCCTGCCCCATCGGTGTCAACAGTCGCAACGTCGAAATCAGATGGCTTCACGCCCGATGTGAAGAAGGACTTCCGTGGCGTAGCGTGCCCAATGAACTTTGTCAAGACGAAAATCGCCCTTACCCCCATGAAGAGTGGCCAGGTGCTTGAGATTCTCCTCGACGACGGCCAACCCATACAAAACGTACCGAGAAGCGTAAAGAACGAGGGGCACACTGTGCTCTCCACAGAGAAGGTCGACAACTACTGGAAGGTGCTCATCAAAAAGAAATAGCTTTGTACTATCTACCCATCGCTCTTGCCCTCGCCGAGGCTCCCGTTGTCATCATCGGAGGCAGCGACGAGGGCGTGCGCAAGGCACAACGCCTGGCCCGCCTGAACACCAATGTCACTTTCATCGCTCCTCACATCCCTGACAGCGTACGCAGCCTCGGCTTCACACTCAAGGAAAAGGACTTTGAGACCGATGATCTCGACGCTGTGAAGGTACTCTTCATCTGTACCGATGATGCCCAGCGCAATCACGACATCTATCGCTTGGCGCACGACCGTGGTATCCTCGCCTGCGTCTGTGACGACAAGCCCTATTGTGATTTCATCTCACCCGCTATCGCCCGACAGGACAACATTACCATCGCTGTCGGCTCTGACGGTAAGGATGTACGACGATCTATACGTATACGCAATCGTATCAAAGCATTGATAGAGAGTGGTCAGCTCGATATGAGCTGACCACTCTTTTTTTATCTACATTTATTCTTTGCTATTTTATTCATCCATATCACTACGTAATACCCTCTTTGGGGTATTCTCTTCTACCACATTGATGGGATACCAAATGGTCATAGTGTGGTATTTCTACAATCACGGATTTGCCGTAACTTTGCAAGCAGTAAAAGAGATAACATCACATTATTATATATGGACAACAAAACCATTCAACACCTCAAGGAACTCGAATCGGAGAGTATTTATGTGCTGCGTGAAGTAGCAGCACAGTTCGAGCGACCTGTCATCCTTTTCTCTGGCGGCAAGGATAGCATCGTGTGCACCTACTTGGCCTACAAGGCTTTCTACCCTGCCAAGATTCCATTCCCTCTGCTGCATATCGACACGGGGCACAACTTCCAGGAGACACTCGACTACCGCGACGCACTGGTAAAGAAACTCGGACTGGAACTCATCGTCGGCTCGGTACAAGAGAGTATCGACACGGGACGCGTGAAAGAAGAGACGGGCTACTACGCAAGCCGCAACAAGCTACAGATTACAACGCTACTCGACACCATCGACAAATATAAGTTCGACGCTGCCATCGGAGGCGCACGACGCGACGAGGAAAAGGCGCGTGCCAAGGAGCGCTTCTTCAGCCATCGCGACGAATTCGGACAGTGGAACCCCAAGAACCAGCGCCCTGAGCTGTGGAACATCTTCAACGGCCGTAAGAACATGGGAGAGCACTTCCGCGTCTTCCCCATCTCTAACTGGACCGAGATGGATGTGTGGCAATATATCTACCAAGAGAACATTCCCATGCCGAGCCTCTACTTCACTCATGAGCGTGAGGTATTCCAAAGAGACGGACAGTGGCTGGCTGCTCTCCCCGCCATCAAGCGCAAGCCCACGGAGCAAGTAGTGAAGAAACTCGTGCGTTGCCGTACCATCGGAGACATCACTTGCACGGGACTCACTGAGTCGAAGGCAACCACCGTGGCCGACATCATCGACGAAATTGCCTCGACCCGCGTCACTGAGCGTGGCGGACGAGCTGACGACAAACGCTCGGAGACAGCCATGGAAGACCGTAAGAAAGCAGGATACTTCTAAAGAGATATCCGTCGCCAGACTGAAAAGAAGAAGAAGACGAAGGACGATTCTCTACTCATCAACATCATTCCATCCATCAACCCTGAAAATATAGATAAATGACCAAACGAGGATATTTAGATATGGAGTTGCTGCGCTTCTCCACGGCGGGCAGCGTAGACGACGGCAAGAGCACACTCATCGGACGACTGCTCTACGACAGCAAGTCGATCTTTGAAGACCAGCTCGAAGCAGTAGAGGCAGCATCGAAAAGCCGAGGCAACGAGGAGGTAAACCTCGCCCTGCTTACCGACGGACTGCGTGCGGAACGCGAACAAGGTATCACCATCGACGTGGCTTACCGCTATTTCGCCACGCCCAAACGTAAGTTTATCATCGCGGATACTCCAGGACACATTCAATACACCCGCAACATGGTCACCGGTGCCAGTACCGCTGACCTGAGTATCATCCTCGTAGACGCACGCCATGGTGTACTCGAACAGACAGTGCGCCACAGCTACATCTCTTCGTTGCTCGGCATTCCCCACATTGTAGTAGCCATCAACAAGATGGATCTCGTGGACTTCTCCCAAGAAGTATATGACAAGATTGTGGCTGACTACCGCAAGATGTCAAAGACGCTGAACATCAAGAACGTGGTATTCATCCCCATCAGTGCCAAGGACGGCGACAACGTGGTGAACAAAAGCGACCGCACGATCTGGTACTCAGGAAAGGCTTTGCTCGACTATCTTGAGACGGTGCCAGTGGGTCATAAGACGGTGAGCGACTTCTTCCGCTATCCGGTGCAGTATGTCATCCGACCCATCAGTGAGAAGTTCCCCGACTACCGTGGCTATGCGGGACGTGTCAGCGGTGGCATCATCCGTCCGGGAGACCGTGTCCGTGTACTCCCTTCAGGATTGGAAAGCACAGTAAAGAGCATCGACTTTGCTGGTGAGAGCCTTGACGAGGCTTACGCTCCTGAGAGCGTCACCATCCGTCTGAACGACGAGATAGACATCAGCCGGGGCGACACGCTCGTTAAAGTTGATGAAAAACAGCCACACGTGGAGCTGGACGTGACGTTGGACGTGTGCTGGCTCAACCAAACACCGGCACAGATACGCAAGAAATATATCATCCGACAGGCTACCTTCGAGACGCAGGGCATAATCCGAAGCATCAACTTCCGACGCAACATCAATACGCTGGAGAAAGAACAAAACGTCAGCGAACTGGCCATGAACGACATTGCTGAGATTGCCATCCACACAGCGCAGCCGCTTGTCTTCGATGCTTATGCTGAAAACAAAGTCACCGGCAGTCTCATCATCATTGACCCAGACACCAACGAGACGGTGGGAGCGGGAATGATTAAGAATGTTGAATGATCAGTGTTGAATGATGAATTACAGCAAAGATGAATGAAGAATTAATCACACAGCTTAACGCAGAATTGGAGGGAAAGAGTGCGGAAGAGGTGCTGCGCTATTTCCTGGAACAGTATAAAGGACGCATCGCACTGTCCTCCAGTCTGAGTATTGAGGACCAGGTGCTCACCGACATCATCGTCAAAGAGGCACCGGCAACACGCATCTTTACTCTCGATACCGGCCGTCTCTTTCCCGAGACCTATCAGCTCATCGACCGCACAGACATGAAGTACGGCATCAAGATAGAGGTTTTCTTCCCCGACTACCACGAGGTGCAACGTATGGTGAGAGAAGAAGGTATCAACCTGTTCTACAACTCGGTGGAGAGCCGGCATCGCTGTTGTCAGATCCGCAAGCTGGAACCATTGCACCGGGCTATGCAAGGACTCGACGTGTGGGTATGCGGACTAAGACGACAACAGAGCGTGACCCGCAAGGACATGAACCTCGTAGAATGGGACGACATGCACGGACTCATCAAGGTGAATCCCCTCATCGAATGGACCGAACAGCAGGTGTGGGACTATATCCACGAGCATAGCGTACCCTATAACAAGCTCCACGACAAGGGCTATCCCAGCATTGGCTGCGAACCTTGTACACGCGCCGTGAAGCCCGGCGAGGATATCCGATCGGGGCGATGGTGGTGGGAAGATCCCAATCACCGCGAATGCGGACTGCATCAAAGAAACTAAGGAACACTACGAAAGAGAGTAGAACAGCATAAAAGAGAAAGTGAGTAGAATGACCTATCGTATTTTCAAGGATAAGATGGCAGGCGGTGTGATGGCCGCTCTGACACTGGCAGCAATCCTGCTGGTGGTGGTCATGGCAGTGGAGCTGTGCGTGAAGTCAGCGCCCATCCTACGCCACTACTCACTTTGGACGCTGCTCACCGAAAGCCATTGGAAACCCATGAAGGGCGAATTCGGCTTTCTGCCTTTCTTGGCCGGTACGTTCTGGTGCACAGTAGTGGCCATCGTACTGGCACTACCCGTGTCGCTGTTCATGGCAGTCTATCTCACAGAGTATGCCCGACCACGATTACGCGCTTATGCTTACCCACTGCTCGACATACTGGCCGGACTGCCATCGGTCATCTATGGCGTATGGGGCTCTTTGCTCATCGTGCCGTGGATATCACACACGCTGGCACCTCTTGTGGGCAAACAGAGCAGTGGCTACACCGTGCTGGCAGGTGGCATCGTCCTTGGCGTTATGATTCTGCCGTTGCTCATCTCGCTCTTCATGGAACTCTTTGCCAATGTAGGTAATGACCTGCGCGAGGCATCGACGGCATTGGGAGCCACGCGCTGGCAAACGGTAAAGCATGTTGTGCTCCGACAATCAGCCCCGGGAATGATGGCTGCTATCGTATTGGCCCTGAGCCGTACGATGGGTGAGACGATCGCAGTGCTGATGGTCTGCGGCAATCTCGTCATTGTTCCCTGTTCGCTGTTGGATGCCTGCTATCCCATCCCTGCCCTCATTGCCAACAACTATGGCGAGATGCTCTCAGTACCCATGTACGAGAGTGCGCTCATGCTTGCCGCCTTCCTCCTCTTCATCCTTGTAGTGCTGATGAATATCGGATCGAGAATCATTCTTAAAAGATTTAAGAGTTAGAAGGTAGAAGATAGCCCAAAGAACATATAATCATGAACCAACAAGAAGAAAAGCCCTTGTAGCAAATTACTTCCCTCCCTCTCGGGGAGGGATTAAGGGATGAGGCTGTTATGAATAAGTTACCGTTTTATGAAGAGAAGTTAGCCAAGGCCTTGATGTACCTGAGTGTAGTCGTCGTGGTCTATTGTGTGGTGAGCGTTATAGGAGCCATCCTACAGCGCGGATTACCCGTGCTGTCGTGGCAGATGGTGAGCGAGGTGCCCGGCGGTGGATTCTTCATAGGTGGTAAGGGCGGATTTCTCAATGCCATTGTCGGCAGCCTCTACATCGTTGGCGGCTCGACTGTTCTTGGATTGATCATTGCCCTGCCCGTTGTGTTCTACCTCAATGTTTATCTCAAGCCCACATCACGCTTTGCTGCCGTAGCCCGTTTGGCTTTCGACGCACTCTTCGGTATCCCGAGTATCGTCTATGGCGCCTTTGCCTTTACGTTGATGGTGGCGGTGGGCATGCGTGCCTCGCTCTTGGGCGGTATAGTCGTGGTGACCATTATGATTGTACCCATGCTCATCCGCAGCATGGACGAGGTAGCCAAGAACATTCCACACGGACTGCTCGAATCATCGTACAGTCTTGGCTCTACACGCATAGAAACCATTGGTATTGTGCTCCGGCAGATAGCACCAGCCATCGCCACGGCTACCTTGCTGAGCATCGGGCGAGCCATTGGCGACTGCGCCGGCGTGATGTTCACCGCAGGGTTCTCCGATCACATCCCCACGTCACTATCGCAACAGGCTGCCACCCTGCCTCTCTGCGTCTTCTATCAGTTCACGGCTCCGCAGCAGTCCGTACAAGACCGCGCTTATGCTGCTGCCGTAGTGCTCACCCTCATCGTTCTCGTCCTCAGTCTTGGCGGACGACTGATCATGAGTCGCTTTAATAAGAATAAGGTGTAGAGCCTTCTATCAAATCCAATAATTCTCCGATAGTCTTCACTTGCTTGTCCGTTCCATCATAGTGGTAACGATAGCCTTCATCCAGCACCTCAATACTGTCTTTTGAGTCTACATGTCTGCTGCCATGGATGCCATTGCGAGCCAACGCTTTGCGTGCCATCAGATAGCTGACGCCGTGTCTGCCTTCCATGTGGATGTCGCGCTGAGTAGCATTGTCAATACGGAACAAACCATTCTCAGCGTCGAAGGCTATACCTTTATGTGCAAAGAACGATGCCATCTGCCCGTTGAGCGACAGATCTTCCGGTGTTCCCACGCTCAATCCATTGTCTCGGCCGAGCAGCCATAGCTCATCGGCGGTCTGCAAGACAAGGTCTACGTCATGTGTAGAGAGGAAGATGGTTTTGCCGGCTTCGCGAGAGATGCGGTGCAGGAGTTGCATCACCTCCACCTTGCTCGGGAAGTCAAGAAAGGCCGTTGGCTCATCGAGAAAGATGACAGGTGTCTGCTGTGCAAGCGCTTTAGCTATCATCACCTTCTGTCGCTCACCGTCGCTCAGCGTCTGTATCATGCGTGGAGCCAACGACGTAACGCCCACCATGGTCATAGCCTCGCTCACGATGTGACGGTCGTCAGCACTGAGCCGTCCCCAAAAACCGGTATAGGGCGATCGTCCCATACCCACAATCTCCTCTACTGTCATATTGCTCACGTCGGGCTTGTCGGTAAGAACCACACCTATGGTCTGTGCCAGCTCATGACTGCCATAGTCCTTGATGTCCTTACCGCTGATCTCCACTCTGCCTGCTATCGGCGGTTGGAAGCCAGAGAGTGTACGCAGCAGCGTGGACTTGCCCACACCATTAACACCTAACAGGCAAGTGACTTCTCCGGCAAAGAGCCGGGCACTGATGTCAGCAATCACCGTACGCATGTCATGCCTACTGCGATAGCCGATGGAAAGATTCCGAAGTATGACCGTTGCTTGTTTCATGCCGTTGTCAAATACAATTTGCATTCTGAGACACTAATGATTTTGCACTTCCCAATGCTTCGCATTGAGAGGAGATCATCGTCACCAGTCAGTAAGAAATTAGCATCTGAGACAACTGCCAATTCTAAAAGGTAGTCATCTTTTGGATCCCTACAACGTGAGGGGATATTTCGCAAAGAATATATTTGTGAGTTTTGCAAAATGAAGCCAATTACAGAATTAATCTGTTTTTCTGAGATATATCTTTTGAATTTAGGCCTCGTCGCTACAGAAGCAAATTCATTAATAGAAGGCTGAGATGAAATCAATGTAGTCTTTTCACTCGCAAGTATTTCTAAAAGATCTTTATAGACTTTTCCCTTTAGTAGAAAACTTATCCATAGATTGGTATCAATGATTATTTTCATCTTTTCCAACCCTCCCATCATAGAATGCTTGTCTTCCCTTCTCGACCTCTTCATTTATTTCCTCATCTGACATTGGGCAAGGTTTAGACATGGATAATATATCCTGCAACATTGATGCTTTATCCGCCTTTGGAGTTTTTTTTGCAGAAGTCAAGGATTTAATATAGCCAATGACTTTTCTCAACAGGTTGTCATCATTGGAAATATTGCCGACCTGTCGAAGAAGTTCTTGGTTTAATTGCAACGTTGTCATACTACTACAATTTAGATACGCAAAGATAACTAATAAATCTTGTAACAACAAATTTTTAGCTGATAATTTTTCATGGATGTCTTTGTGTGAGCATTCTCACATGATTCTATATCTCGCAAAACCGCAAAGAATCAAGTTTGTTACGAACCTACACTTTTGTTCATTAAACTGACAAAAAACCGAGCAAATGCAGGCGATTTTCTCCACCAGCACCCCACTTGCCCGCAATTTTTCGAATTTCAGAAGATTTTTCGTAAATATCTGATTGACAGGATATTACAATCACAATCGCTTTCCGATACATCAAAACGAGGCTCTTTTGAATGAAAAAGTGGTAAGGTTTACCCCTCAGAAAGCCTTTCTGATACTGTCATCACGCCTTTCTGATGCTGTCATCTCGCCTTTTTGATCTGGTTAGAAAGGCGAGATGACAGCATCAGAAAGGCACTTTGACAACAAGCCCTCGACTTTTTGTCATTTCCATCCCTACTTTTTCCTTTTTCCCCAAAAAGTTTTTCTCTAGAATGGTCGCTCGCGATGAACGATTTTTGTCAATTGGTTTCAGAAGACATTACTGATAAGTTGAGCATCGGATTCCGTTTTCATAGATGTCTACCGAGATTGTAGACTTAGGAATGTCATAAGCATGGAAACATGCAGAACAAAACAATGTGGCATAATCGAGTAGGAGGTAAACACTAATCATAGGTGCTTATCTCCTACTTTCGT
>ERZ1023830.288-NODE-288-length-12831-cov-56.466891_pt1 | contig 12831 bp, 9 predicted proteins | sample MGYA00380381_ERZ1023830 | MGnify/ENA primary metagenome ERZ1023830 (study PRJEB33179, sample SAMN07449067) | human gut metagenome | biome: Human-gut; feature: Human associated habitat; material: Faeces | host: Homo sapiens | place: India:Kasaragod | collected... | reverse complement strand
TAAATTATCATTTATCTGACGATTGAGGGCGATTTTCTCATCTAATGTTGATAATATATTAGCAATCTGCTTTTGTTCATCCAATGAAGGTAAGCTAACAACAAATGACTGTAAAGATGATTTTGAAACTTCCTTGAACGTTGTGCCACTACCCAAAGCCTGCACTTCTGCAATGTGATATTTCAGATAGTAATAAAAGAAATCAACGTCACATATGGATTTATCAATAACCAAGTTTTTAAAACCTTGATTTGTACAACATTCTGTCCTGTTTATAGCCAATAAGCCAATAGGAGCACGTGAAGACATGAGAATATTATAAGGTGGTATTAATTGAGTAGAACACCCCTTATATCCCTTTTCTGTCAGATTTCTTTCTCCTCTACTAATGTATTTGCTATTATTTAAAGCAAGATCTTTTGGTGTAATCCAAACTATTTCACCATCATAATTTGCCAAATCAGACGTTGCTGGTGTCGCCCCACTCAGCACAGTAGCTATGTCGCATATTTTATATTTCTTCCACATCATGGTTTATTCCCCCTTTAGTTTTCTTATTTCCTTATCAAAATCCGAGTCAATCTTCTGCGTCTTGTTGAAGATATCGTATTCCTGTTCTGCTTTAGCTTTAGCTTCTGCAGCAGAAATCTTTCCTTTGTCAGGCAAGATGTGATAGTTTCGGAATTCCAAGAACTTGTTGACACTGGCTGAGAACTGATCCATCGTGAAAGTGTTCTCACGCTCTATGAGATCCTCTATGTAGTCGAAGAAGCCAGTTACAGCACGCTCCAAACGTTTGATCTGTTCCGGCTGCAAGTAGTTTTTGGCTATACTGACATCTGACTTCAAGACCCTGCCATCGGGTGCATGCTTCCATGTTGTTAACCCCATGTGGTCTTTTGCATGATCCGCCCGCGTGTATATGATCTCAGCTGCCGTCATACCAGTGATGGCATAATGAAAACGATTTTGAATCATAGCATAGAAATCACGGGTCGTCGGAGAACTCTTATCGTAGTCGGTGCTGCACTCCGCATAAATGTCAGTAATCTGCTGCCATATCCGGCGCTCACTTGCACGAATGGACCGGACGCGCTCAAGGAGTTCGCGGAAATAGTCCTTCCCGAACACGGCTGTGCCCTGTTTGAGTCGCTCGTCGTCAAGTGCAAACCCCTTTGTGATATATTCTTTCAGCACTAACGTTGCCCACTGGCGGAACTTTGTGGCTCTGATGGAATTAACACGATAACCGACTGAGATAATAGCATCAAGATTATAGAGTGTTGTTTGATATTTTTTCCCATCAGCGGCAGTTAGTGCATTTTTTGCACATACTGATTCTTGCCTTAGCTCTCCTGAGTCGAAGATGTTTTTCAAGTGCTTGGTAATGACAGACCTATCCACCCCAAAGAGCTGTGCCATAGCCTTCTGAGTACACCATATTGTGCCATCCTTTACAATGACTTGTACCTTGCCCTGCTCGTCGGGCATGCTATATAGCAGAAACTGTATCTCGTTTTCCATTCTATTCGCCTTTTACATCCTCGTTGAATTTTAGACTTGCCAGTTGCTTCATAATCTCATCCTCAAGCTTATGGCTTTCCTCAAACTGCTTTGCAAGCGTCGATTTGTATTCAGACATTCGATGGTTGAACTCTTCCTCGGTGATATCAACGTAGTCGATCTTGATGTCGAAGTATTGTCCGGCAGAAAAGCTATATTTCTTTTCCTTAATCTCATCAAGTGATACCACCTTAGAGAAATCATCGACATCTTCCATACTACGGAAAGTATTCACGATCTTGTCCTCGTCAGCAGTACTGAGCACTGTCCGCTGGTTCTTGTCAACCTTCTCTGTCGTTCCGAGTTTGGAAGCATCTATCAGAATGACCTTGTCGTCCTTTTTGCCTTTATCGATAAAGACCACGCTGACATTGGTGCCCGTGTTGGCGAAGATATTGGAAGGCATAGAGACAACTCCACGCAGCCACCCCTTGTCCACCAACTTCTTTCGGATGGCCAATGGTATCTTTGCTGATGCGGTGAGAAAACCAGTTGGGACGACAACGGCAGCCTTACCAGTGTCTTTCAGAATATAGAGAATATGCTGAATGAAAACAAGATATATCTCCATCTTTTGCTTGTCACCCTTTGGCACGTTTGGGATGCCCGCAAAGAAACGGTCGGTGTTTTTGAATGCGGCGTTGGTAACCGTCTGACTAAGGTCCTCTTTGAACGGAGGATTACTGACTACATAGTCGAACATCTTATCGAACGTGCCGTCCTCCTTGCGCTCATGTCCCCAGTCTATCAGAGAATCTCCTTGAATGACATTTGGCAATGATGAGACGAGATTGTTGAGAATCAAGTTCAGGCGAAGCATCGTCGTTGACTTCTGGCTCTGATCCTGCGTAAAGATAGAACAGTTGCCCTCACCAATCTGATGAGCCAAGGCCATCACGAGCGTACCAGTTCCTGCCGTTGGGTCGCAAGCTTTCGCACTGTGGATATCCTCGTTGGGTGCCACAAGAAGTCGCGCCATGATAGTGGCTACGGCATGAGGAGTGAAATACTCTCCATATTTTCCGCTGTCTTTATTGTAGTCGCTGACAAGATACTCAAATACCGTTGAGAAGAAGTCGTACTTTTGATGGAAAATATCCTCAAAGTTGAAGGTGGTGAGGTTGTTGATGAGCGCACGGGCAAAGTCATCGCGCTTATCGGGATCCGTAACATAGTTTGTCAACGACTCCAACAGCGCGACACTGCTCTTTCCAGAAGTCTTGACACTGAACTTGTCGGCATTGAGCTGACCGAGCGAAACCATAGTATTGTCAAAGACACTGGAGAAATCGCCCTCGTTCATGCGATTATACAGATTGGCTATCAGATGTTCAGGCTTTAGTTTGGGCGTATCGGCTGGCAGATAGTCCCAAACATCCTCACGCTCCTCATCGGTCATAGCTGTATAAGCACTCTCCCAATGAGCAGTTTCGTTAAAACGCGAGCGATACTCTTCATTCTGAATGTGCTTTAACTCATAACCGAACTTGTCGTTGAGGAACTTATACAGAAACATCTGTACGACAATTTTATACTCATTGCCGTCACCGCTCAATCCGTTGTTTCCACAAGTGGCGCGTAGCGCGTCGATAAGGTCTTCTGTTTTCTTTATTATATCTGATGTGCTCATTAAAATTTCTTATATTGATGTTCGTACTCGTTGGTAATAATCCCTGCCAAATATCTGCGGTCGGCAGGCTTTGCCTTGACTTCCATCTTATGTAGTACCTGCGTAATGCAATTCTTCACTTGGTCAGTGAAAAACGGGAAGTTGTTGATGAGGTCCAAATTATTCAACAACATTGTGTCAATATTGTCTTTCATCGTGTTGAGCGCAATACATGTCTCCACTTCCGAGGGAGAGATAATCACCTTGCCTGTCAACTTTTGTTCCCTGATAATACGCTTGTGGAATCTGACAAACTTGGCATCGCCCTTGTATTTCTTTTGCAGGGCAGCATTGCGCTTGTTGATCTCCTTGATCTTCGTCATCATGTCGTCCATGAATCCTATGTCTTCCTTTGCCTCTGCAACATTGGAAGGCTCAAAGCCTTTCTTTCTGAAGTATTTTTTTATCTCGTCGAGAAGGGAGACATAGTCGTCATCGTCTTGGTCGATATTTTCAGCCAATTCATCCGATAGTGCGCGCTTCTTATATTGCAACTCGCTCTTCAAGTTGTCGTTGATGACCAGTTCCCCGCTTCCTTTCTTATGGAACCTGAATTCAATTGTGCCCAATGCTTCATTGACCATGAAGGCTACCTCTGCCTCATGGTTGAAGACATCCTTCAGATTGAGGTTACTGATACGGTCGTTGACCACTTTCAAAAGATTGTTGATATTGCCGGGTTGCATGGCCTTCACTTTCGCCTTCAATTCTTCTGAGCCAAAAGTACGGACTTCATTCCATGTGGCTTTGGCTTCTTCAAGCTTATGCCGGATGATAATCAGTTTGTCGTGGTCATCAATATCTTCCATCTGCTGGGCAAATTCCTCCGCATTGTCGGTAGTGTAGTCAAAGAGAACCTCCTGCACGTCCCTCATCGTTTCCTTGATTTCCTCTTCTGAAACCATGACATGCTCAACGCTCGCATCCTCTGACTGTCCTGTGTCGAATTTGCCAAGTTCAGCCGCATAGGCGTTGTTGATGTCGTTGAAATTCTGCTTGATGTCGGCGAAATCAACTACATATCCGAATCGAATGTCCTTGTATGGCCTGTTCACACGTGTGAGCGCCTGAAGAAGATTGTGGTCTTTCAACTTGCGACCAAGATACAATCGCTTCAGACGTGGCGCATCAAAACCCGTCAAGAGCATATTATTGACTATCAGCAAATCAGGTTCAGCCTTCTTTCGAAATTGCAGAGAGATATTAGCCCGCTTCTCTTTGTCGTAATAATCGTGCAATATCAGCTCTACCTTCAACCCCGACGTATCTTCGTTGGGCATGGTTCCGTCATCTTCAGGAATGACTGTCCCAATCTTAGGCACATAGGTGTTACGTCCATTCTCGTCCTTATGTGTTCCCATCTTATACAGACGGAACATCATGCGGGCCTGTTTATTTGTCTCGCATACGATCATGCCGCCAAGCGACGGATCGTCCATTTGCAAGCGGAAGCGTTTGAAGTCATTGATAATATAGTCGAGCAAAGCTCCCACATATCTTTCATTCTCAATAATGGTTTGTCTCTTAATATCCTCCTTCTTAACCTTTATTGTTTCTTCGAGGTCAGACCATATTTCTTGTAAGCGCAGCCGATAGCTGGTCTCTATATCTTCGCGCATCATGCGCTTGGTAAAGCCATCCTCAATAGAGCGATTGTAATAATAGGTGCTGATATAATTACCAAAGACATCCGTGGTCTTTCGTTCCTCGCCGATAAGTGGTGTGCCGGTCAAGGCGATACGAATGGCCTTCGGGTCGCTTTCAAACAGGCGGCTGAGGAATGAGCCTTTGGGGTTGTAGTCACGATGTGCTTCATCAAGGAAATATACCCGTTGGATGTTCGTGGCATATTTAGAGACGTTGATCTTACCGTCGGAATCTTTCAGTTTCTGAATATTGACAACGATTATCTCATGTTCGCCCGAGTTGTTCTCCTGTGCCTTTTCGTTACTGAAAGTATTCATCAGCTCATCGCGATTCTCCACATTGATGACATGCAAGCCACGATTGGAGAACTCTGTCGTAGCCTGTTCCATCAAATCAAGACGGTCAACGAAAAAGTAGAATTTGGGAATGATATGCTTTTGTGTAAAATAGTCGGTAAGCACTCGTGTGGCAAAATAAGAGAGAGCCGTCTTTCCGGAGCCTTGTGTATGCCATATAATTCCGCTTTGCTTGCCATCATCTATGGTCTTTCGAATAGCCTGGGTGCCGAATATTTGAGGATAGCGCATTACATGTTTTTGGAGGATATGTTTTTGCGTGTCTTCATCAATATAATCGAGATAGACAAAACCATAGCGTAGTAAATAAAGAAGACGCTCCCTGGAGCACAAGGACGTGATAATCCTATTAGTTGGTGTCGTTGGATTCTTGTCCGTTTCGTACTCGGGGGAGGATTTCAGCACAATATTATTGTTGTCCTTGAGAATATAATTCTCAGTTTCTTCCTTCAAGGGCAAGTAATTGAAGTCCTTGTAGAAGTCGGCGTTTTCTTCGCGAAACACATTGAAGTGCATCCGCTTCTTATCTATACAACCGTAGAATGCACCTTGGACAGGCTTGGGTGTGGTAAAGTCATACTCCTTGTTGTCAGAGAATATCATCAACTGTGTGAGGTTGATAAATCTGCGAAACTTGGGATTGGGGAGGCGCTGATCGTTCATGCGGTGAAGTTCAACAAGTATTCCTCCTTTGTTGTTGGGCTTCTTCACCTCGATAAAGACAAGTGGCAAGCCATTGATAAGCAGGGTAATGTCCGGGCGGAACTCGTCGTTTCCATTTATGCATGGCATTTCGGTCACACAAGCCCAGTCGTTAGCTTCAGGATGCTCAAAGTCAATAAACTTAGTACCGCTATTAGACGAGATCATCCTGTAGAACTCACGGCCCAAATCTTCATTGTTCAGCTTATTACGGATGTCGCCGAGCAGTAGGCTGATGGACTCTTCTGTCAACCGAGGATTGAATTTCCTTATCTGTCTGGCGAAAATATCCTTGGCAATATTTGTCTCTGGGTCAAGGTCTAACTCCTTTAACGCATGATAAGTATACCCGATGCGCGTAAGGTGCATCAGTGCTGGAAACTTAACTCGCGTATTCTCATTAAAACCTGCCATATCTACTTTTAGTCTTGTTCAATATGCAAATTTAGTGATTTTAGTTGAATTTGCGAAATACTGTAATAAAAATATGTAGTGTTACATTTATCTCACTTCTTCATGTAGTAGTGCGCATAGTTGAAGAAAGGCTCCGTGACGACATTCTTGCTCGATGCACGGTAGACATTGCCGTAGGGATCATGGGCGCGCACGGTGATCTCTGCTGCGGGCGACGAAGGCTCGTAGTAGTAGAGATGGTTCATGATCAGATACTTATTGCTTTTTCCTACGAAATGATAGGGCACCGACACTGCGTAGCGATGGTGATAGCCCACGGCAAAGGCGTCCTGCCCTTCACCGCTGAGACGCTTCATCGGATGCTCCACACCATTCTCGATGGCATAGACCTTCCACCGCGAGTCGGCGTTGAAGACGTTGGCCACGATCACTCCTTTGTCGCGTGGCAGACTCCAGTCGGCGGCATACGACTCACCGTTGAAGTCCGTGTCTGCGTGGAAAAGTGCCATCTGCGTCATGCGTTTCCAGTGTGTGCCTTTATAATAATCGGTGTAGATCGCCGTACCTTGGAAGCCGTAGACATAGTAGCCGTTGGGCGTACCGCAGATGTTGACGTTAGACTGCCAGATGTTTCCGCAGGCTGCCGCATGGCAATGCTCCAAGAGATGACGGCCGTGATAGTCCACCTCATGGTTCAGCGCGAAGTGAGTGTGACCGCAGAAGAGTTCATATCCTCCTTTGAACGTGTCGAGCAGAGAGAGAATCTCGGTCAGCCGCGACGACGTGAAGTGTCCCTCTTCCGTGGCGATGCCCACGGGTTCAGCGCCCTTCTTCGGTCGTGTGCCCATGGTGAGGGGGATGTGATAGCAGAGCACCACCTTCTTCTGTTTGTCCGCCAAGGACAGATCCTGCTTGAGCCACGCCATCTGCTGGTCGGTGAGCTCGCCGGGCTGCCAATAGATGCTGCCGCGATAGAAGTGACAGTCGTTGAAACACACATAGTGCTCGTCGCCACGGTCAAACGAGTAGTCGGTGGGTCCCCAGGCCTCTTCCCATTTGCGCTTATAGAGGTCTTTGCCGTCCTGGTCGTGGTTGCCGATGACGGAGAACAGCCTCATGCGTGAGGCACCGAGCGTCTTGCGGATCTTTGTCTCCAGGGTAGCGTTGAAGCCACCATAGTATTGCACGTCGTCGCCCATGCTCAGTCCGTATACGGGCAGGTCGGCGGGCAAAGCCTTCAAGGTCTGACGGACGTCGGTCATCGTCTCTTTGGAGAAGCGGGCCACATCGGTGATCTTCACGGGATTGTCGTTCGGGCCTGTAAAATAAGGGCTGTAGGCGTTGGTCACCTGCGGGTCGCCGAAGATGAGTATGGCATAGCGGTTCTCCTTACCCGTGGGCAGCGGTTTCAGTCGGAAGCCATAGACCGAGTCGGTGGGTGTGATCTGCTGGTAGATACATGCGGTGTGGTCCTTGTGGCTGTGCGTGGGTACCTCAGCCCAGTCGGGAACAGTGTAGTAGACGAAGTGCGCGGCGGCGCGGCGGCGCAAGGCATAGTGGCCCATTGAGTCGGTCTTCACGCATTCGATGCCGTCGCTGACCGTCACTGCGGCTACCGGTGTGCCGTCGGTACGCCGCAACATGCCCTGTATCATCGTTGAGGGTTTGGGCTTAGGCTTCAACCGATGAGGTTTGAGCGCACGGCTCATGGTGTCGCGCACCGTGTCGGCATGGTGCTTGACAGCCGAAATCTGATGTTTGGGCTGGTCATCGGGGTCGTCGGACTGATGCCAGGCGGTGACCACAGCGGCCACGAGCACGAGGGTAGCGATGAGCGCTGCCAGGGTGAGCAATAGTGTATGTCGTTTCTCTTTCTTATCCATTATAAAACCTTTCAACCGACAAAGTTACATAATAATAACGACTTTTTGTGCTTTTATTCCGTCAATATTTCGTAACTTTGCGCTGACAAAGACATTTTGAAACACTTTATTGATTAAATAACAACTCTAAACGTTATGGAAAAGAAAGGATTATTGGAGGGTAAGACCGCGCTCATCACCGGTGCTGCCCGTGGTATCGGCAAGGCCATTGCCCTGCGTTTCGCTCAGGAAGGTGCTAACATCGCCTTCACCGACCTCGTTATCGACGAGGAGCACGGCGGTCTGGAGACCGAGCGTGAGCTCAGCGCCATGGGTGTGAAAGCCAAGGGCTACGCCAGCAACGCTGCTGACTTCGCGCAGACCGAGGCTACCGTGAAGCAGGTTGTCGCTGACTTTGGCTCTGTGGAGATCCTGGTCAACAACGCCGGTATCACCAAGGACGGACTGATGCTGCGCATGACAGAGGCACAATGGGACGCTGTCATCGCCGTGAACCTCAAGAGCGCCTTCAACTTCATCCATGCTTGTATTCCTTATATGATGCGTCAGCGCGACGGCCGTATCATCAACATGAGTTCTGTTGTCGGTGTGCATGGCAATGCCGGACAGTGCAACTACTCAGCTTCTAAGGCTGGTCTGATCGCTTTGGCCAAGAGTATCGCTCAGGAGATGGGTCCCAAGGGCATCCGTGCCAACGCCATCGCTCCGGGCTTCATCGACACTGCCATGACGCAGGCACTGCCTGAGCCCGTACGCAAGCAGTGGGTCAGCCACATCCCTGTACGTCGTGCCGGCACGGTCAACGACATCGCTGACACGGCTGTCTATCTGGCTTCAGACCTCTCCAGCTATGTCTCCGGTCAGGTCATCCAGGTTGATGGCGGCATGAACATGTAAGTTGTGTTGAATGCAAGTCGTTTACGAAGACAATCACATTATCATCGTATATAAGGAGAGCGGAGAGATCGTGCAGGGCGACAAGACCGGCGACGTGCCTCTCTCCGAAACGGTGAAGGAATATATCAAGGAGAAGTACCATAAGCCGGGCAACGTGTTCCTCGGCGTGGTGCATCGCCTTGACCGTCCTGTGGCTGGCCTCGTCGTCTTCGCTCGCACCAGCAAAGCACGGTCACGCCTCAACGAGATGTTTCGCAAAGGCGAGGTGCACAAGACTTACTGGGCAATCACACAAAACGTACCCGCTGACGAGGCGGGTACGCTGACCAACTGGATGACACGCAACGAGAAGCAAAACAAGAGCTACGCCTACGACCGTGAGGTGCCGGGGGCGAAGAAAGCGGTACTCAACTATCGTATCATCGGCCATAGCGACCGCTACCATCTCTTGGAGATCACGTTGCTCACGGGGCGTCATCATCAGATACGCTGTCAGCTGGCACATATCGACTGTCCGATCAAGGGTGATCTGAAGTACGGCGCACGCCGCAGCAATCCCGACGGCAGCATCTCGCTGCTCTCCCATCGTGTGCAGTTCATCCATCCCGTGTCCGGTAAGGAGATCGATGTCGTCTCGCCGTTGCCGGAGGATAAGCTGTGGAAGGCACTTGAAAAATGATATCCACAGGGACTCACTACCGATGTTACAGTTCATCAATATCCTGTGATGTGTTTTCGATAATAGCGGCAGCAAGACTGTCGGCAGTCTGAACAATGGTGCACAGCGGATACACCATCCGAACTGTGTCGTAGCAACGCTCATCCTCATAGGAATAGAAGTTCAGTCCGAATGCCCCCATGTGCCAACGAATCGCACACATCTCGTCGTCATCGAGCTGCAGACCACTGAGCAGCAAGAGGATGACACTTTTATCCAAACTCATCACATAAAGCCATAGAAAACACTAAGAAAGCTTTGCCGGGTAAGGAGATACAGAGGAGAATCAAAGTCCTCTCCCTCCTGCTTATACACAGTCTTTTGCTATCTAACCGACACATTTAGAAGGAAACTATAATAATATTCTGTATTTACAGTTATTTGTAAATGATACCAAGTACCCTCATAAAACAAATACGGCGCAAGTCCTGTTTCCCAACAAGACCTGCACCAACAATTATAGAGAGTTAAATACCCTATTACGGGTTTATATTCTTATCACCACCCGATGAAAAGCCGGAATCTGATCTGACCTTATTTTCCATTCCTTCCACTCGATATCCACGTCTGAAAGCCTATGTCACAAATGGCAACCCCACCACCCAAAGTGGCTGAGATGGGAACAACGGCGAAAGTAGAAGTAGTGAATATCTAAAGTAGAAGTAGCCCCCCTGAACTATATTTAGTCATGGTCTGTATCTGCTTCGTCCACCAGGTGGTTAAAATTTAGTTTATTAAAACTTAGAATGCAATAACAGAGCGTGCTGCATAGCCATTGCTTCTGTTCTCGCCAGAGGTCTTACCAATGTAGGTAAAGCCAATTTCAGAGTTCAGCAATCGGACGCAGCAGGCGTAGCCGTTCTTCGCCTCGTCGCAGGCCCATAAGTACCAGTCTATCTGCCCGTCGGTGGGGACATAGAAAGTGACATCAGGAATCCTGCCATCGTTGTGGTATTGTCCGAGTATAGAATTGCTGTAATCATCGAAATAGTTCTGGAACTTCTCCAGATAGGCCTTCTTCTCTGTGGCCGAACTGAACAACCAGCTGAAGGAATAGACGTTGCCACTACCATCCTTGGCCATGACAAGGTTGTTGGGATTCAGCCCCGAGAGGTTGGCAAGCATAAGGAACCACTGCCCGATACTTGGCAGATACCAACCACTGGTGCCCGATGGCGCAGGGACGAGGGTCTGCTCTCCGAAAGCTTCCTTCCAATTGGCGTCGCCGTATTCCATGGCGTGGGGGATAGCAGCCTGCTTGGTTGAGTAATGGTGGAGGTAGTTGTCGTAGTTGTAATCTTTCAGGTATTTGCTGTTCAGAGTCTGACAAGTGGTCAGTCCGTCCAGGTTTTTCATCATACTCAGTGGGGCGGTTGCGCTGACATGCTCGAAAACATTTTCCGTCTCGGGGTAGTCGCCTAATTCTCCGGCAGGACACCATGGTGTAGGCCACGCTGCGTCACGTAAGGCCATCGCATAGCCATGTGTATAGCCACGCTGCCGGTCGGTCGCGCTGGTATAGTTGCTGAAGATGACGGCTACGGGGTATTTGTCGTAGTAATATTTCAGAGGCCCCCACGAACCGTCGCTGTACAGATAGTCGCCGATGTTGGGTACTCTTTGGCTTGCTTTCAGACCGATGGTCTTCGCTACAACCTCCTGTGCAGGAAACGACTTACCCTTTAAGTTAATATCTCTGTGAAACTGATTTCCACTGGTGCCTTTCACAGTGATGGAGAGTTCTCCTGTGAGCTTGCCATTGGCAGGTATTACGGCATAGGCTTTCGCCTTGTTGTCTGATACGGGAATGGAGAGACCGGACAAGGTGAAGAAGGTAATGCCATCATAGGTGCTTGTCGTACCCTCACCTCCGAACTCGAATGATGCCGACTTTGCAAAGATGCTGTTGGCAGTGGAGGTCGACGGTATGTAAACAAGCGACAAATCGGATATAGAGTTACCCAAAGAGGCGGTAGCATCAGTGGTGAAGTCCAGCCGCATCACGCTCATCTGATGGGTGAAGTGAAGGGATGAGCTGGCTTTCCCTGTGGCATAGAGCAGGTCATAGTCAGCAATTTTGCTGGCATTACCGTTTTGCCCCGACAAATCAACAGATACTTTCAGCTTGTTATTTTCTACTGATGCATCTATCTTGTCCGTCGATTTATTGTTGACGACATATAACGTGCTTGTCTTAAAAGCTTGTGCGTCAGCACTGCTTTCTACACTTCCACGAAAAGTAGCCGAGTTCCCATTCATGGATGCCACCGTAAGTTCCGTGGTTTTCAGCATGCTGCCACTTTTGTATGCGACCGTCAGCTTGTCATCACTTTCCCAAGTTGTTTTTAATCCACTGGCTTCATTCTCTGCCACACCGACTCTCGTCATCATCTTATTGTATGGTGCTACCGCTGGATTGTCTATTGTTACATCAAGAGAGACCTCATAAGAGGTGTTACTTGTTTTTCCTGTTTGTTCAAAGACGTCATTGTCTGAACAAGACACAATGCTTAGCCCCCCTAAAACACAGCCTATAAAAAGCAGGGGGTAAACGATTTTCGCATAAATTACTTTTCCCATAAGTTCATTGATTTACTGTTGTTTGAATTGTCATCACTCCAATCGTCATCATCGGAGTCGTCTTTTTCCGATGACCAATCTTCGATTTCCCCCGAAATACAGATGAAATGGTTTGTCTCCACGATAACAGTCTCCGTTTCAGGTTTTACATACTTTTTCTTCATATCTACTGTTTTATTAATTGGAATATATTACTCATGGTTTAAATTTCCCTCATCACCATCCTTACATCAATAGATAAGCCTTCGCAAGGGGATACAAAAACTCGGGCAAAGGAACCACATGAATGTCCTTTGCCTAAAGGGGCCGTGCTGTATTTCACGCGTGCGTATGCGAAGAATATTTAGAAAGAAATTACACCAGTAGCGCCTGTGTGTGTGTGTGTGTGTGTGTGTGTGTGTG
>ERZ1023830.284-NODE-284-length-13041-cov-56.165871_pt1 | contig 13041 bp, 7 predicted proteins | sample MGYA00380381_ERZ1023830 | MGnify/ENA primary metagenome ERZ1023830 (study PRJEB33179, sample SAMN07449067) | human gut metagenome | biome: Human-gut; feature: Human associated habitat; material: Faeces | host: Homo sapiens | place: India:Kasaragod | collected... | reverse complement strand
ATATAAGCCCACAATTTTTATACCAAGGATTGTCCAGGCAGTGTAAACTTTGCTACTTTGGATGATTGCGGATATTCATTAAATATTTACGTCTCATACATCCTAAGGCGCGAAGAATGGTTTCACATAATCGACGATGGATTTATGTCTTTCATATTGAGAGCTCTTTTGTCATAGTAGACCGCATATTGCCAGCAAAAATAGTAAAATAGTAAGACTTCACAGCTATACCATTCCAACATTACCGGCAACGGGTATTGCCATTCCCTCCCCCTGGGGAGGGTTAGGGAAGGGCTTTTAGGTAAAGGGCTACTTCCCTTATTCCCCCAGCATCTGCTCTATCTCCTGCTGCTTGAGGATGCAGAGAATCTTATGGCCATCGGGCGTGTAGTTGACATTACTGCAGAGGAAGAGACTGTTGACGATATTTTCCATCTCATCGTTCTGAAGCACCTGACCATAAGGAATCGCGGCGGCACGCGACATCGTCAATGCCAATTGCTCATTGACCTTCTGTAAAGCCTCATCACCCGTAGCATGAACACCGTCAAGCATGTCGTGGAGCAGATCCATCACGTTGATGCCGTCAAGACCTTCCGGCATAGCATTGACCGACCACGTATTTCCACCTAAACTTGTCAGCTCAAAACCCATAGCCTGCAATTCTGGCATGATCTGTCCTAAGGTCACTTGCTGCTGAGCCGTAAGTTCCAGCGACTCGGGGAAGAGCACCTTCTGCGCCCGCATCTTCTTTGCCTCCAGCTGCTTCTGATACTGCTCAAAGAGAATGCGGATATGTGCCCGATGCTGATCCACAATCATCAGCCCCGACTTTACGGCGGTCATGATGTATTTCCCCTTATACTGGTAGTGCGACGGCGCCTTTTCCTCAAGCACCTGCTTGGTACCTGCCGTCGTACTGTTCTCTTGAGGGAAGAGATCCTCAGGCACTGAAGACGGTGTACTATTGAAAGATGATGACGAAGCACCACCCGCCAATGCGTCGAGGTCAGCAAACGCTGATGCCGAACTGCCCATACGAGAGGCGTGTAAGCCCTCAGACCCCAACTGTGAAGCATGGAAGTTGGCAGAGCCCATACGGGAAAGATGCAAGGCGCTGGAGCCACCGGAGGACGGCACCGACGCTGTGAACGGGTTATATTGCGGATCGAAGTCTACCTTCGGCATGGAAGCCCCATTGTCGGGATCAAAGACCGGAATGTCGGGCTTGCCCTCCGTGTCGAAGTCAAGCGTAGTAGCATTGCTGAAGATGCCCACAGCGTCCTTGACAGCAGCATTGAGAATCTGCCACACCGCCTGCTCGTTCTCGAACTTGATCTCCGTCTTGGTTGGATGGATGTTGACGTCAATATCCTTCGGCGAGATATCGAAATAGAGGAAGAACGGCACCTGTTCACCTTGGGGTATCAAACGCTCAAAAGACGACATCACTGCCTTGGCAAAATAAGGATGACGCATATAGCGGCCGTTGACAAAGAAATACTGATGGGCATTCTTTTTCTTTGCTGACTCAGGCTTACCCACGAAGCCATGGATACCACAAAGCGAGGTTTCCACCTTCACGGGCAGAAGGTCCTGGTTGAGACGGTTGCCAAAGACGTCAACGATACGCTGACGCAAGCCACAGGCCCGCAGGTTGAGCAGTTCCGTATCATTGTTGTGAAGGCGGAAGACGATATCGGGATAGACCAGTACGATGCGCTGGAATGCCGTTAGGATGTTGTTGAGCTCGGTATTGTTGGACTTGAGGAACTTTCGGCGGGCAGGTACATTGAAGAAGAGGTTCTCCACCATGAAGTTGGAACCTTCGGGACAGGCACACGGCTCCTGTCCCATCACCTTACCACCAGCGATGGACAGATGCGTGCCGATGTCCTCGCCTCGTTGCCGTGTCTTCAGTTCCACCTGCGCTACGGCAGCAATAGACGGCAGAGCCTCGCCACGGAATCCCATGGTATGGAGGTCGAAGAGGTCGTCGGCCTTACGGATCTTGGACGTGGCATGGCGTTCAAAGGCCAGGCGCGCGTCAGTCTCGGACATGCCCTTGCCGTCGTCAATGACCTGGATGGACGTGCGTCCGGCATCGACTACGGCGACGTCGATGTGCTTGGCACCGGCATCGACAGCATTCTCAACAAGCTCCTTGATGACAGAGGCGGGGCGCTGGATGACCTCACCGGCTGCAATCTGATTGGCAACGGAGTCTGGAAGAAGTTGGATAATATCACTCATAACGTCATAACATCAAAACAAACAAAACAACACATAGAAGGATGAGTACGATGAGCAGCAGATTACCCGAGAGCAAGCCCGGACGACGATGGTGCACTCGACTGTCGGCAGACAAGAAAGTTCCTCGCAGGACCTCCGGACGGAAACAGCGCAGGGCCTCAGCGTCATCCGCCGTTGAACACTTCATTTCCCTACCCTCCTTGGCCTGCCGCCCTTCTTCGACTAACTCTTCACGCGCGTGCTCCTCCAGTTGGCGCAGCCGTTCCTTACGCCCATCGTAGTAGATGAACGTATGATGGAAGGGACGGGGACGACGGAAAGTGAAAAACATATGCCAAAATGATTAGGCCCTCTCTAACTTTCCCTAAAAGGGAGAGAAGAACAATACCATTCGAGTGTAGTGGCAGAGGGGGGGCGTGCTAACGCCCTTGAAAGTTATCGATGAAGGGGTTCGCCATTCCCTCCCCTTGGGGAGGGTTAGGGAAGGGCTTTGGATTAACGCTTGCGCATAGGTAGCGTCTTCTTCGGCGGTGGAGCCTGACGGTCCTTTGCCCCACCTGCGGCAGGAGCAGGCGTTTCCGCCTTTTCCGAAACGACTTTATTGCCAATCTGCTGAATAGGTGCGGCATGACGCCTGATGTGTTTCAGTTCCGAGCCCGAAGCTTTCGCCTTCCAGTTAAACACGTCATCCTTGTCTTTTGGTCGGATATAATCAAACCACGCAAAGACATCGAGTTTGTCCTTGCCCGCCGGAATCTGTGTCATCGGATAGAGCGTACCCTGGGCTTTCGGCATCCAAATACGTTCCAGCTTGTGCTGATCGTTGACAAAAGATCGCATGGTGTCGGTCTCGATATAGTTGAGTCCGATCAGTGTGCTGTCCTTATCGTCAACAGGGAAGAAAATCGCCCGCACATTGCCCACGGCATCGCTATGTCGGATCTTGCCTGCCTGGAAATAAGCAAACATGTTGGTGGAGGACACCTGATTGTAGTGTGTGGAGTCCTGCATGAGCTCGATGGAAAGTGCTTGCCCGAGGACGTGAGCCTCACGGATCGTAGTGTCATTCATAAACGCCAGGATCCTCTCGCCCAAGAGCTGTCGCTGTCCGTTCCAAAGAATCGGATCGTGATACATCGTCATGCACGAGTCCTTGGAGTTGAAGACCAAAGAGTCGCAGACCGCCTGCGCATCGTTGCGAAAGATGCGCACACGGGGATAACAATGAACCTTGCGGTAGACCGAGTCGGTGTTGATATGGAAAGTCTCCACACGCATCGTGTCCCCATGCATCCACAGCGTATCGGGGCGTGAGTAGTCTATGACAAGTGCACGCCCCGTGGCAAAGCCGCGTCCGGTCTTCTCGTTGTAGACGACGAGATGAGCGGTAAGCTTGTTCTTGTTGCACTTGTCGACATACACCACGTCGCCCTGACCATAGTTGCGTCCGGTCTTGCTATTATAGAACAAGGTGTCGGCTGTGATCGTTTTCTCCTTGTTGACAACTGTCGAGCGCCCATAGAGATCCGCCTTGTCAGTCTTGGTATTAAAGTAGGCGTCGGTGGTAGTGATGACGTTCTGCCCATTGATGATACGTGAGGCGCGTGGCGTACCCTGCCCTTTATCGGGTGTGTACTGTCCGACAACATGCGCCTGCGAGGTGCGGGTATCGTAATAAAGCGTATCCGTGGACACGCGGGTCTTTGGCGTATGGAGCTGCACATCGTAGTAGAAGACAGCCTGCTTTGTCTCGGTGTTGTACTCGCCCCAGTCAGAACTGAGTTTGCTCGTTCCGTCGATGAGCCGTCCGCCACGGAAGAAATAAGCGTTGTTGTAGAGCCGGTCATAGTTGAGTGAGTCGGTGTAGAGCGTCTGTCTGGCATGATGGAGCACGACATCGTTGCGGGCCTCCAGAAGCTGCTCCTCACCATCGTACCACGCACGCTGACAGGTGAGCGTGATATTGTCCTGTGGTTGACGAAAATGCACGTGTCCCATGGCACGCACAGAGTTTGTGGTCTGGTAGAAGTAAGCCGAGTCGCAGGTCAGCGTGGCCCCCCGGTGAAGGAAGTGAACATGTCCCTTGACGATCTGAGCGTCGGGGTTAGGCCCATACATGTCGAACTTCAACTCATCGGCATGTACGAGATAGACCCTATTGTCCACTGCCTTGCGCTTGCGGGGAGCAGCGAAAGCAGTCAGCATACAAAGTGCAAAGAGGCATAGAGCCGTAAAGAAAACGGTTCCATGCCTATATGATAAGTGTTGGAAAAATCTGCGGAACGTCATCTGATCCATCCCTGATACTGAAATTTACAATCTTTATAGCGGTCGTTGACCCTGACATAGGTATGCTTGATCTTGTCGACGACCCAGTCATTGAGCACCTTCTCTCGTTCCTTGGCCAGGACGACATCCTTCATCACCTGGAAATCCTCCGTGATGGTAGCACGATGCCCTTCCACCCGGCTCTTGAGCTTGATGATGCAAGCGACCGTCTTGTTCTTATTATTGATACGTGTGAAGGGCGCGGAGATCTCTCCCACCTTCATCGTGTCGACGACTCTTGCGATCTCCGTGGGCAGCTCCTTCATTTGGAAACGCGAGGTCATGCCGTCGGCGGTGCTATTAGACATAAGACCCTGATTATTCTTGGTATCTTTATCATCAGAGATATAAGAGGCACCGGACTCGAAGGTGAACTTGTTGGCAAGGATGTCGTTGCGGATAGAGTCAAGACGCTGCTCAGCTGCGTCAATCTCGTCCTGCGACACTTTAGGTCTGAGCAGAATGTGGCGCACATTGATCTTATCACCGCGTTTGTCGATGAGCTGAATGATATGATAGCCGAATTCCGACTCCACGATCTTAGACACCTTCTTAGGATCGGTCAGGTTGAAAGCCACCTGAGCGAAGGCGGGATCCAGCATACCACGACCCATGAAGCCCAGTTCACCGCCCTGACGGGCTGAACCCGGATCCTCGGAATAGAGGCGGGCCAGCGTGGAAAAACTCGTTTCACCATTGTTGACACGCTCGGTATATCCGCGAAGCTCGTCCTTAACTCGGTTGATCTCGCTCTGCTTGATCTTCGGAGAAACCTGTATCACCTCTACTTCTACCTCAGTAGGCACGTAAGGCAAGCTGTCCTTTGGGACATTGCGGAAATAGCTACGCACGTCGGCCGGTGAGACCTTCACGTTCTCGACAAGTTTCTGTTTCATCTTCTGGATGAGCTGCTGGTTCTTGAACTCATCGTGCATGTCGTTGCGGATCTCGTTGATGGACTCCTTGCGATACTCTTCGAGTTTCTCCTGACTGCCCGCGATCTCTATCCAGCGATTGAGCTGCTGCTGTACTCCAGCGGCGATCTCTGACTCACTGACATCAATGGAGTCTATCTCAGCCTGATGGAGGAAGAGCTTCTGCACGGCGAGCTGTTCGGGAATGGCACAGTCAGGATTACCGCCCCACGTCATACCTTCCTGCTGCCCCTGCATACGCATCATCTCGACATCGGACTTGAGGATAGGCTCGTCGCCCACCACCCATACGACTTCGTCGATGACACTGCTCTCGGGAATCGGAGTTTCTTTCTTGGCTGTACTGTCATGTGACGTAGAATCTGAAGCCACACGACTAAGAGAACCCGGCAAGCCGGGGACTGTAGTCATGGCCGATAGAGAAGCCGCAGTCAACAAGAGTGCTGCGACAAAGGGGATATGACGCTTATTGCTTATTTTCATGTTGCTATTTCTGATCTGTTTCTTATTTGACCGTGTTGATGACAGCCTCATTGACGGTGACAGGATACTTGCGGCGCAACTGCTCTACCCATTCCTTTTCCAGGGCGTCCTGATAATCAGCCACGACGAGTTCACGCACGTCGTCCATCTCTTTGGGTGCTTTAAGTTTCTTGCCGTAGACAGCCATATAGGGATAGTCCTTGACAGGTTTGGCAATTGTGTCCTTGCCAAAGATTTCATTGTCCACTAAAGCATTGTCGCCCATGCGGAAAATTCCCTTCTCCACACGGATGCGAAGCACGGAGTCGGCATTGAAAGTGGCGCGAAGCTTCTCTGCCCACAGACTGAACGGCAAATTCTTCACTGCCTTCTTCACTTTTTCAATATCTTCCTGCGCACGCGTACAATAGGCAATGCCCTTGAAGCGAGGCACATCCCAACGGTAGCGCTTACGATTCTTGCGAAAATACTGCTCCAAGCCGGCTTCGTCATTCTTAGCTTTCTCCCATACCATACTGTCGGCGATGGTGAAGAGCAGCAGCCCATCATGGTATTCTTGGATGAGATACTTCAGGTTGGGATCTTGTTTCTCCATCTCTTCCCGCTTAGCAGCCAACACAGTGTCGGAAGAGGTATGGCGTTGCTTGGCCAGTGTGTCGAGCTTCTGATCTATGATCTGCTCACGCAGGTTACGCTGGTCGATGAATCGCAGAATGTCCGATCGCTGACTGTCGTAAGAATAAAAGTTCTGATGACCATGTCTTAAGACAATATGCCAACCGGCTGGCGAAAGGAAAGGCTTGCTCAGCTGACCATCTTTAAGACTCCACACCTGATTCTCAAACTCTTGAAAGGTCTGACCTTTGACTATCCAGGGCAGCTGCCCTCCCTCACTGGCGGAACCCGGATCTTGAGACACTTCACGGGCCAACGCAGCGAAGCCCGCTCCATGCTGCAAAGCGGTATAAACTGAGTCGATACGTTGTTTAGCAGCCTTCTCCTCATCGGGTGTAGCCTTTTGCTTCATGGCGATAAGGATATGCGAGACGCACACCATGCCTCCATTATCGTCTATGCGCTGACGTGTCTCCTCATAGATCTTTCTGGCCTCTGCTTCAATGTCCGCACTGTCGATCATTGCCGGACGGATCTGCTGGTCGCGATAACCTGCAAACTCCTTCTTGTAGGACGACAGCGTGTCGAGATGCGCATCCTTGGCGGCCTCCACCTTCAACTTATAGTTGATAAACAGCGGCACGTAGTCGCGTACGCTTTTACGGTCGAGGACACCATTGGTATTGTTCTTTTTATAAGAATACGCAAACTCAGAGCGTAGAACCGGATGACCATTGATGGTCATGATGACAGGATCGTCGCTCTGAGCAAAAGAGAGGGTGCCACACAAAAGCGTGGCGCCCACTATCACATATTTCCTATAGAATAATTTGTTCATGCAAAGAAATGATTACTCGGGGCGCGAGTAGTTCGGAGCTTCACTTGTGATCGTAATATCATGTGGATGGCTCTCGAGTACGCCTGCATTGGTGATACGGGTGAACTTAGCGTCGTGCAGACGTTCAATGTCAGCAGCACCGCAATAGCCCATGCCAGAGCGCAGACCACCGACGAGCTGGTAGATAACCTCCTGAACGGTACCCTTATAAGGTACACGGCCGGCGATACCCTCCGGCACAAGCTTCTTGACATCACGGACATCGTTTTGGAAATAACGGTCACGTGAACCGTTCTTCTGCTCCATAGCTTCCAAAGACCCCATACCGCGGTAGCTCTTGAACTTGCGTCCGTTGAAGATGATGGTCTCACCCGGACTCTCCTCAGTACCTGCAACGAGTGAACCAATCATGACGCAACTGCCACCGGCAGCCAATGCCTTGACGATGTCACCGGAATAGCGCAGACCACCGTCAGCTATCAATGGCACATCGATACCTTTCAATGCAGAGTAGACATCATAGACAGCGCTCAACTGAGGCACACCGACACCGGCAACGACACGCGTGGTGCAGATAGAGCCAGGGCCGATACCCACCTTGACAGCGTCGGCACCGTTGTCGACAAGATACTTGGCAGCCTCGCCGGTAGCAATATTGCCGACGATAACATCCAAGTTGGGGAAGGCAGCCTTCATGTCATGGAGCTTGCCAACCACACCCCTTGAGTGGCCATGAGCGGTATCGATGACAATGGCATCGACGCCTGCCTCTACCAAGGCCTGTGCACGGTCGAGCGTATCAAAAGTGACACCGACACCGGCAGCAACGCGCAGACGGCCCTTGTCATCCTTGCAGGCCATCGGCTTATCCTTGGCTTTCGTAATATCTTTATAAGTGATCAAGCCCACAAGATGGTTGGCATTGTCAACCACGGGGAGTTTCTCAATTTTGTTTTCCTGAAGAATCTGCGCTGCAGCAGACAAGTCTGTGCGCTGATGTGTAGTAACCAGATTCTCTGATGTCATCACATCGTCGACGAGCTTATCCATGTGACGCTCGAAACGAAGGTCACGGTTAGTGACGATACCCACAAGATGGTTTTCCTCATCAACCACAGGAATGCCACCGATATGATAGTCGTGCATCATATCCAAAGCATCCTTGACAGTACGCCCGCGGCGAATGGTAATCGGATCATAGATCATACCATTCTCAGCACGTTTGACGATAGCTACCTGGCGAGCCTGCTCCTCAATAGACATATTCTTATGGATAACACCGATACCGCCCTCACGCGCGATGGCAATGGCCATCGACGACTCGGTCACCGTGTCCATAGCGGCCGTGACAAACGGAACGTTGAGTTCTATGTGACGTGAAAACTTGGTTCTCAACGACACTTCCTTAGGAAGCACTTCTGAATAAGCAGGAATCAACAGGACATCATCAAATGTGAGTCCGTCCATCACAATTTTATCTGCAACAAATGATGACATAAAACGAATTTTAGAAATTTATTGCGTGCAAATTTACCAATAATTTTCCACATAGCAGTGCTCTTACTGTCTTTTTCTTAAGGCTTTAATGCTATTTAACGCCCATTCCCTTCAGCGGCGAATACTTCGCTTTCGCAAGAACAAGTACCCCCGGCCGACAGGAATCCTGAACAGCCGGGGGACGGAAAGATCAAAACGAAGAGAAAAGAACCGACTATTTCACTTGCTTGACAACTCTCACGGAGCCGTCGGACATGTGCTGGCGGACCACCGTCACCCCTTGAGGAAGGAGTCTGTCAACGCGCTGACCGTTCAAGTCGTAATACTCACTGGCAACCACATGGGAATCAGAGTCTAAGGCGATCTGCCGAACCGATGTGACAGGTGTAGAACCGTCGTTGCTCACGAACACATCACTGATGTAAAGCGGTCCACTACCGTTGGTCCAGAAACCTGCAATATAGATGTGACTGGGATCGACCGTTCCTCCTTTCTCTGACGTCATCTGATGCAGGTCGATCACCACTTTTTGCTTGCCGGTGAGTTCAAAGATTGCCGGTGACGACCAGTAGCTGTTCTGATCGAAAAGACGGAAAGAAGAGAAGACCGATGCGACCTCCTTCAATTGTACCACTACAAATTTATAAGCACTCAAGTCGAGAGGAGCAGCATACTGCCAACCTCCAAAGCCATAGGTACCTGTCTGGAGGTATCCGTCACTGCTGCGGAACTCACCTTTCTCCCAGATGCTGGGATTGAACTTTCCCTCGACGAGGGGGAACTGCGTCACATTGACGTTGATGTTAATGGTGCGGCTATTGCCGAAAGCGTCGGTATAGGTCACACTGACGGTGGCATCACCGGGTGTGCTTCCCGCCACGATGGCTCCCTGCTCCACACGGGCCACATCGGGATGAGAGCTCTTGATCACGCAACTACCCACCACATTGGTTTTCAAGCCTGACTCGGAGGTGAGCGTGACGGTGAGCGTCTGCCGCTCGCCGGGCAACAGTGTCAAGCGGGTGTCGTCGACATGAAGATCAGCCATGGTCAGGTCGCCCTTGCTGAACGTCTTCAGGGTACCGGGCGCATAGAAAGCGTCCTCAGAGAAACTGGGCTCTGTTGAGAACCAATCGATGTCGACATGCCCTCCATTGGTTTTAGTGGCTTGGTTGAAGAGGTAGAAGCGGTTGCCGACAAACACTTTGAGTGTGTAGCGCATCCGCAGCGTGGGGCCAAAGGTGTGCCAAGTGGCGTTATCGGTACTGTAGTAGAACGTCGCCGTAGCGTTGCCAAAGTTGGCGCGGGCCCGCAGGTAGATCACATCGGCACTGATCTCCGGTCCTTCCAGCCGCTCTTCGGTGACGGATCGGCCATTGTCATCGTAAGCCGAACGCATGGCGACGAGGTGGCGTTTGCCGTTTGACGACGCTATTCCGATGTAGGCATACGGATCCTGGAAGACGGCCAGTCCGGCTACGTCGCCGTCGGCCATGCCGCTGACATCCATCTTGACTGTGCCATAACTGTCAGCCACCCGATTAGCAGCCGTACCCTCAGAGGCAGTGCCAAGGATGCGCGTGGTGAGCGAGTTGCGCGTCTGCATGAGATCGGTGCTGATGCCTGTGGTATAGAGCCTCAACCAGCCCGGGCGCTCGAACAAGCTCCATGCCGTGGGATCGGCGTTGTGGTTCCATTCCCACATCTTGCCGAATGTTGCTCCCGTGAAAGTCTCATTGGCTGTCAGTGTCGTAGCAGGATATGCTTGTCCCACATTAGGCTTGGGACAAGCCTTTCCATCTTTGGACACGTCGATGCCATCGTTACCGATCACGGGCCAGCCGTCTTTCCACACCACGGGTTCAAGATAAGGCACACGGCCAATGGCACCGGCATCCTTGAAGAGGATAGTCCACCACTCGCCCGTCTGTGTCTGCACCAAAGCCCCCTGGTGGATATGCTGATTGGCAAAAACCCGTGTGGGATGCTCTTCATAAGGTCCCATCGGAGATTTGGAGCGGAAGATGGTCTGCGAACCTTCCGTACCGCCATAGGTCGCATAGATATAGTAATAGTCTCCGATGTGATACATGTGACTGCCCTCACATCCATTGCCCACAGTGATGATCTTCTTGACCTCCTGAGCTTTGAAGTCAGGGGAAAGACGCGTGACCGTGATATCACCGATGCCGCTGGCCACGTAGATATTGCCATCGCCATCAGGACCATCATCAAAAAGGAAACCGGAGTCGTAGTAAAAACCGTCGAGCTTCTTCATCTGCCACTCGCCCTCAGGGTCTGTAGCCGTAAGCATGAAGTCACCGCCGTCATCGCCAAAAGCAATGAAATTAAGATAGAACTTCCCGTCGTGGTATTTCAGGCTTGGTGCCCACTGCCCCTGGCTGTAATGGTTCTTGCCATTGAGCAGGTTGTAGGCATCGGTATTGTTGATTTGCTGTAACGGATTAGCACAATACTGCCAGTTGACCAAGTCGTGGGACTTAAGCAACGTGATACCCGGGAAATGGAACATTGTCGTGGAAGCATAATAATAGGTGTCGCCCACGCGGATCACATCAGGATCGGGGAAGTCGGCATTGATGATCGGATTCACAAAAGTGCCGTCGCCACGGTCAGCGGTATAGCCTTGGGTGTAAGTGGGCATAGGATAGTCACGACGGGCATAGTCCCGATACCACTGGAAGCAAGCCTCGCCACAAGCCTCGCCGATGCCCTGAAAGGCGTGACGCACCTTGCCGGTGGACAGATAATGGTCGATGTCGATATAGCATCCCGTTCCGGACAGCGTCATGGAGATGTTGCCATAATGGTCGAGCAGGCTCTTGTATGCCTTGCCCCACTTTGAGGTAGACGCAGTGGCCCATGTACCATAGTTGGCAGTCACCCATTCACCATGCTCGTTGTAGTGTCCTGTCCCAGGCTTCTCGGGACTCCAGTCGACCTCGGTGATGATGACGGGATTTGTGTCAACCACAGGCACGGCATCATGGAACTGCTTGATGCCGTTCGCCGCATCGGTCTGGCTGTCACTGGTGCCATACCAGCCAGGATAATCATGGACGGCATAGCCGATATTATAGCCTCGGATGGGATAGGTGGCATAGCTACGATAGTTGCTCTGCCATCCACTTCCCGGTACCCAGATGATGCCGGTGAAGCCATTTGCACGTATCTTGTCTACGATGGGCTGGAAGAACTGTTGCAAGGCATGGGGCGTGTCCTGTCCTGCGCTGTCAGTGACCTGTACGGGCTCATTGGCCAATTCGATGGACAGTTGCCCGGCATATTTGCGCACGGAATCGTTGCGTGAGACGATATCCCACACGGTCATGAGATATTGCTGATAATCACCACCGGACTGAATGGTCTTTGGACACACCCCCGGCGGGCGCATGACAACATAGAGTCCATGTCCCACAGTCTTGCGCGCCAAAGGGAAGTAGAGCGAACGGAGATATTTGTCAAGACGCTGCGAGCTGAACCGACTGATGTCAGCCTCACCCGACTCCTTGCCATCGCTCTTCTTGTCGGGATCATTGGTCCAACAAGGATCAAGATGAAGACGGAAAACATTGGCAAAGGCACCTTGCGTCGTATCTGTGATGGCCGTATAGAGCTTGTCGAAATAATTCAGGCAATCATCGACATGGGCATCATCGGCAGTGTAGCCCCAACGCCAGGAATTGAAATAAGGACTCGGTGTGTCCATCACTCCGTGAAGCACAACCGTGTTGCCCTGTGGATCGCGCAACTGATTGCCATCGACATGCAAAGGCGGCGTATGGCCAAAGGTCACCTGAGCCCATGTGCCCACAGGCAGACATAGGCCAACAAAAGTAGTAAAGATAGTTTGTTTCATATAATAAACAATGGGTTTTGATCAGACAAAGTTATGATTTTCCGATCAAAGCGACTTTACCCAATGTTACACATACTTTTTCCCTTGTTACACAGCCTATAAAAAATAAAATGAGGCTGTGTCAAAAGTCCATTTTGAGCCATCTTCGAATTTAACACATTAACCCAACTTGCAGCTATCTCAGACCCTTTTGTTAAATGATGTTTCAGAAA
>ERZ1023830.279-NODE-279-length-13409-cov-54.268908_pt1 | contig 13409 bp, 9 predicted proteins | sample MGYA00380381_ERZ1023830 | MGnify/ENA primary metagenome ERZ1023830 (study PRJEB33179, sample SAMN07449067) | human gut metagenome | biome: Human-gut; feature: Human associated habitat; material: Faeces | host: Homo sapiens | place: India:Kasaragod | collected... | reverse complement strand
CCCCCCCGCACCCGCACTATTTTTTTTCAAGCCGAATACGGCATACGATCTTAGCTGCAGTCTCGTGGGCTCGGAGAGGTGTATATGAGACTTCTCCCTCTCTTTCTTTCCCCTCTTAATTCTTGAATCATTTATGAGCAAACTCCTTCTTTCCTTTTTCCTGCTTGCGCTGCCGCTGCTCGCCGTTGCGCAGCAGCCCGTTTACCTCGATGACAGCCAGCCCATCGAGCGCCGCATCGACGACGCCATGAGCCGGATGACCCTGCAAGAGAAGATCAGCGTCATCCACGCACAAAGCAAGTTCTCCTCCCGTGGTGTTCCCTGCCTGGGCTTCCCCGACTTTTGGACCGACGACGGCCCGCACGGTGTCCGCCCCGACGTGCTCTGGGACGAATGGGAACAGGCCGGGCAGACCAACGACTCGTGCGTAGCCCTCCCGGCCCTGACTTGTCTTGCTGCCACCTGGAACCCATCGCTGGCCTGGCACTACGGCCGCAGCCTCGGCGAGGAAGCCCTCTATCGTGGCAAGGACATGATCCTCGGACCCGGCGTGAACATCCTGCGCACACCGCTCGGAGGCCGTAACTTCGAATACATGGGCGAAGATCCCTACCTGGCCGCCACGATGGTCGTACCCTATGTCCGTGGCCTGCAGAGCAACGGCGTGGCTGCCTGCGTCAAGCACTTCGCCCTCAACAACGACGAGGAGTACCCCGTCAAGGAGTTGAAAGGCTTCGCAAAGGTTGCCTTGCAGCCCGGCGAGAGCAAGGATGTGAGGATTGTCATCAGCCGTCAGGCGCTGAGCTTCTACGACGAGAAGCAGGGGACTTGGACGGCGGAGCCCGGCACGTTCACGGCACTTGTGGGCAATGCCTCAGACAATATCACTTTGAAAAAGTCGTTTACTTTGAAGTAACATGCCTATCTATTATATATATTATAATGAGAAAACTATTCGTTGCTTTCGTACTGAGTGTCGTGGCGCTGGCCTGCAGGGCCGACAATGCCATGGACACCTATGTTTCCCAACTCATGAGCCGCATGACGCTGGAAGAGAAGATCGGGCAGCTCAACCTTCTGCCGGGCGGAGACATCGTCACCGGTAAGGAGATGGACAGTCCGCTGGTCCGCTTGGCTGCCGACGGTAAGCTCGGTGCCGTGCTGAGTCTGCGCGATCCGGTGAAGATCAAAGCCCTGCAGCAGATCGCCGTGAAGAAGAGCCGCTTGGGCATCCCCTTGCTTTTTGGCTTTGACGTCATCCATGGTTTTCAGACCGTACTGCCCATTCCCTTGGCACAGGCGTGCAGTTGGGACACCACCGCGATCCGTCGTGGTGCCGAGATGGCGGCTCGCGAGTGCACCTCACAGGGCATCGACTGGGTCTATAGTCCGATGGTCGACATCGCTCTCGACCCACGTTGGGGACGCATTGCCGAGGGCTCCGGTGAGGACCCGTTCCTGGGCAGTTGCATCGCCAAGGTCATGGTTGAAGGACTGCAAGGCAACTATGAACCCGAGAATGCGATGGCCTGTCTGAAACACTATGCGCTCTACGGCGCTGTGGAAGCCGGTCGTGACTACAACACCGTGGACATGAGCCACGTGCGTATGTACAACCAGTACTTCCCGCCCTACGAGGCTGCTGTGCGTGCAGGCGTCGGTTCGGTGATGTCTTCCTTCAATCTTGTCGACGGTGTTCCCGCCACGGCCAATCCCTGGCTCATCAACGACGTGCTGCGTCGACAGTGGGGTTTCAATGGCTTCCTGGTGACCGACTACGGTTCGATCGGCGAGATGGTCATTCACGGCATGGGCGATCTCGCCACCTGCTCGGCTGAGGCGCTGAAGGCAGGTACCGACATGGACATGTGTTCCAATGGCTACAGCGCTCATCTGCTACAACTCGTGAAAGACGGAAAAGTCAGTGAGGCAGATGTCGACCAGGCTTGCCGCCGGGTGTTGGAAGCGAAATATAAGTTAGGTCTCTTCCAGAATCCCTATCGATTCCTCAACAGCAAGCGTGCCAAGACAGCGCTCTACACCCCCGAACACCGTGTGCTGGCCCGAGAGATAGCGGCCGAGACCTTCGTGCTGTTGAAAAACGAGGGCGACATCCTGCCACTCAAGCGTGAGGGTACCATCGCCCTCATCGGCCCGCTCGCCAATGACCGGTCGAACATGGTTGGCAGTTGGTCTACAGCCGACAACCCCGAGCTCTACTCCACGCTCAAAGATGCCCTGCAGCGCGCCGTGGACGGTAAGGCCCGTGTGGTCTATGCCCAGGGCTGCAACATCTATGACGACTCGGCCATGCAAGCCGACTGCTCCTTTGGCCGTCCCATTCCGCGTGTGGACAGCAAGCAGGCTGAGCAGGAGGCCTTGGCGGCCGCCCGTCAGGCCGACGTCATCGTCTGCGCCATGGGAGAGATGACTGAGATGAGTGGCGAGAGTTCCTCGCGTGCTGATCTCAGTCTGCCCGAAGCTCAGATGCGCCTTTTGCGTCAGCTCTGCGCCATGGGCAAGCCCGTCGTGTTGCTGAACTTCTCAGGTCGTCCGACGATTCTGAAATGGGAGAGCGAGCATTGCCAGGCCATCCTCAACGTATGGTTCGGTGGTTCCGAGGCCGCTGATGCCATCTGCGACGTGCTCTTGGGTGATAAGGTGCCCACGGGTCGTCTTGTGACAACGTTGCCGCAGTGCATGGGTCAGATACCTATTTATTATAACCATCTCCGCACGGGACGCCCCGTGGCTGAGGGTGCGAAGAAATACTATAAGTTTCAGAGCAACTACATCGACGTGCGCAACGATCCGCTCTATCCCTTCGGCTACGGTCTGAGCTACACCACCTTCAGCTACGGCGACGTGCAGCTGAGTGCTGACCACATCGCCCGCGACGGCAGCGTGACGGCTTCCGTGACAGTGACGAACACGGGACAGCGCGACGGCGACGAGGTTGTGCAGCTCTATATCCACCATCCTGCCGCACAGATTGCCCGTCCGGTGAAGGAGCTCAAGGGCTTCCACCGCGTGCATCTCAAGGCCGGAGAGAGTCAGTGCGTCGACTTCACGGTCACGCCCGACATGCTGAAGTATAAGGATGGCAACGGCCATGATGTCCTCGACGCAGGTGTCTACGGCATCATGGTGGGACCGAACAGCAGCGACAAAGCGTTGAAGAAATCGACGCTCAAACTTTAATCATCACACATAGCTTGCGCCTGGCTCTGTCGTCAAGCGTTTACAAAATAACGTGCTCCCGCCAAGCCGTAAAGGAACGCAAAGAGAGTTGATCGATAACTTCCTTGCGGACCTTTGCGGCCTTAGCGTTTTTGTGAGGGACTTTTTTGAAAATATTCGGGAGATAAGCAGCAGATATGAATCAAATTGCCTATCTTTGCAATAACATTTAGTTGCTTATGGAAAAAGGAAGTGATAACATCAGATGGAGACAAAGGTTAGCTACTTTTCAGCGTGCCTTAGGCAGACTTGAAGAAGTGGTCAACTTACAAAATCAGCGCCAGCTATCACCTTTGGAGAAAGATGGCATGGTCCAACGATTCGAATACACACAAGAATTAGCGTGGAAAGTAATGAAAAACTATATCGAGTATCAAGGTGGTGAAAAGTTGGCTGGCTCCCGCGACACAATTCGCCAGGCCTTTGCTCTCGAAATCATTACCAATACCGATCCATGGTTTGATATGTTGGAAAGCAGGAACGAGACATCGCACGTCTACGATGAGGATACGGAAAATGATGTCCTTGATAAGATCACGATGACTTACCTGCCTATCATGCAGGAATTGAATAAGCGAATGAGTTCTATACAACTGGAGTAATGATGGACAATGGCATAGAAGAAAGATACATGGGGGAACTGAAGCAGATACTTAGTTCCATACCAGAGATAGAAGAGGCTGTGCTCTATGGTTCCAGGGCGCGTGGTGACTATCATCGCATCTCAGATATAGACCTGTCGCTGAAGGGGGAGAAACTGACTTCACGAGAGCTCAACCTGTTGCGTGACAAACTTTATCTCTCACGTATTCCTTATTTTTTTGATACTAATATTTTCTCTCAGCTAAAGAACAACACCTTCATCCAAAACATTCTTCGCGACGGTAAAGTCATCTACCGCCGCTGAGTACGTGGTTCTTTATCGCGTGAGTATTCGCTATTTTTCGGTGCACTGGATATTTCCCGTGGGGTGCTATTTGTAATCTACAGATTTATATTTGGTTAGAGAGAACCATAACTCAAGGAAAATAGTCATAGGCAGGCTTAAGCTCCCGATGGAGCTATGGTGTGGAAGTGATGGGGCAGCCTTTGCGAGCTTGCTCGCAAGACTACCTCATAGCTTTAGACCCATTGCTCCTTGGGGAGCACAAGCATGGCCATGATTTTCTTTTCTCTTTTCCGTTTGAAAGTGCCAATGCGATAATGACAGTATAAAGATTTATATAAAGATTTATGTTTCCTCTCACTATGATTCCACGGAAAATATCCAGTGCGCCGTATATAGCTCTTTTCTTGCGGTAAGAATACATAAATAAACCGATATAACCAAGCCAAAATCCTTGATTTTTGCGTCTTTTAGCTCATTTATAGCCTATTAGTGAGCCAAAAGGCGAGATTTTTAGGGCTTTTGGCTCGGTAATAGGAAGGTTAGGGGGCTCACGTGCTTCAAGAGATGTTATGGTTTCTAATTTTAGTACGAATATCACCACACAGAGATAAAATGGAAAAAACGCTAATTTGATAATGGTCAAACGAACGTCAGCCGAATGTTAAACGTTCGTTTGACCTAAAGTTAAACGAACGTTTTACCTATAGTCAAACGAACGTTTGACCATCTAAATATTGCCTATTTAATCAATAGCTCCTATACTGATTCTATCCACAATAGCGGTAAGAAGAGTATAGGAGCTAATTCTATTGTTCTGTGTATCTGGTATTTCAGCAGCTCAGTGAGCTTGCTGGCGAGGTCCTCGCTCCTATTTCAGCAGTTCAGCGAGCTTGCTGGCGAGTTTCTCGCCGCGGGCGTCCATGTCCGTGGCAATGATCTTGCCGGTGGCTACGTCGAAGAGATACATGGCCGGGATGGCACGAATGTGATAAAGGTCAGAGAGCGAGCCGTCGGCATCGAGGAAACTCGGCCACTGCAGCTTCTCGTCGGCGCATGCCTTCTTCCACGCCTTACGGTCACGGTCCGTGGAGATGCTGATGACCTGGAAACCTTTGTCCTTGTACCTGGCATACTGCGCCTTGACGTTGGGGATCTCCATGCGGCAAGGATGGCACCAGCTGGCCCAGAAGTCGATGAGCGCCACTTTCTTACCGACTACGAGGCTTGCCAGCGTGTAGGGCTTACCGGCCTCGTCCTTCACGGTGAACGGCGTGATCGGCGTGCCTGCGCCGCCACCGGGGTTCAGCTCAGCGTAGACCTTCTTGCCATACCAGCTGTTTTTGGCGGCCGGAGACATGGCGTCGTAGATGGCTTTGTCCTCCGGACGGAAGTAGTTCATGAAGTTCATCATCAACAGCGGACCCCAGAACGAGTCTTTATGAGCGTTGATGGTGCTGTCGAGACGGAACTCCACGGTGCTGAAAAAGATGCTGTCGGCATCCTGCATGGCTTTGTACTCGCTGCTGGCCTTGATGGCCTTGCGCTCAGCGTCGGTCTTGGCGTTGTTCAGTCGCTGCTGTACGCCAGCGTATTTCTTGGCATTGCTCTCATAGATCTCGTCGAGTTGGTTGCGCACGTCGTACATCTTGTTGTACTCGTCGGTCAGTGGCGAGCCGGTGACTTTCATGTTGGCGAAGTCATAGACGGGAAGTCCCTGACTGGTACCTTCCTGCTTGACATCGGCAGAGATGGTGATGTTGGAGTTGTCGAGCATGAATTTACCAAAGCCGAAGCTGTCCTTGACTCTCATCCAGATGAGGCGCGGATCATTCTGCTGGCCTGTGAGCGCGATCTGTCCGCCCTTCACGGTGGCAGTGGCGATGGGCTTTTCGTTGTCGTGGCTCATGGGCACGAGTTCGATCTCCGTGCCGTCGGGCAGTCCGTTGAGGGTGGCCTTGACGGTGTAGCTTTGAGCGTTGGCGACCACGGCGAAGAAGGCCAGGGCTGCTGTCAATATTTGTTTTCTCATGTTGCTGTTGTTTTATTTTTACTTGGTTTTTATCCTTGTTTATTCTGCGTCAATGTTTGTCATGTCCACGATCTTGCCCCATCCCGTGGTGATGACGGGATTGCTGGGTGAGCCAAACATAGGACCGAAGGACGAGGTGGGCACGCCGTAGTTGACATCCATCTCGTATTGCACGAGCTTACCCTCCTGCTTGTTGCTGTCCCACACGCCGATCCAGAGGATGCAGTTGCTTGTCGGCCATCCGCCGCCGTCGCTGCCCCAGATATAGAAAGCGGTGATCTCCTCGCCGGGCTGGCAGGTGTAGACCGTGTGGGACGTCGTCTCGCCACTCGACGTGGAGAAGGAGTAGACAGCATTGTCGGTGGCGTAGTAGAATGCCTGGCCGCGTGTGTTGGCCGTGAAGCGCGTTGCCTTGTCGATGTCGGTGCAGCCCGAGAGGTCGAGCACCGAGCGCGCGCCGTCAGCACTGAAGTCGCCTTTGTCTGCGACATTGTAGAACTGATAGCGATAGAGCATCGGCTTGCCGTCGACATCGGTGACGACATAGGTCTGGTTGCTGCCGCCTTGGAAGATCGTCTTCACTGTGCCGGGCACGTTGTTGGCGTCGACGATGGCGTCGGTGACAGTGGTCTTGAAGGTCTTCAGCTGGGTCCCCTTGGCGTAGTAGGGGCAGAAGCGATGGTGCTTGCGGTCGTAGAGCACTTGCCAGGCATTGATGGCATTTTCGACAGGACGCCATGTGGTGAGTGTGGTCTTCATCAAAAATGGCGCAGCCTCGTAGTCGCCGGCAATGGGTGCTGAGAACTTGCGGTCGTTGGTATTGTTGGCGTAGAGCACGTGCAGTTTTCCGTTATTGATGAAGAAATCACAGTTGTTGGTATAAAAACTGTTTTGTGGGTCAAACTTCTCGGGCGTGGTGTAGAACATCGAGTTCCAGTCGTTGACCGTCATCAGACCTTCCTTGCTCTGCCGGTAGAGGTTGTCTGATGTGGCCACGAGGTATCCGTCTTTAGGCGTCTTGCCCGTGGTGGTGCCTCGGATGAAGCGTGGCTTGCCCTTGAGCGTGATGCCGTGGAGCGTGCTGTAGTAGCGGTAGATGCAGCTGTCGCCATAGATCAGCATCAGCGGCGATTGGTAGACCTCGATGTCAGTGCCGCCGTCGCGCTCGGTGAGCAGATAGAGTCCGCCGAGTGAACTCATGGATTCCACTTTGGTATAGTTCGAGACAGTGGTGTAGTAAGCGCGTTCGCCATTGACCGTGTCCTCAGCCAGACAGTAGAATCTGTATTGTCCCGGTTTCAAGTTGCACGTCCAGTCGAGTGCCAGCTGATGGCTGATGGTGTCGGCAGGCGGGTAGACTTGCTTGTTGCCAACCTGCACGGGCTGGTAGGAATAATTGGTATAGGTGAGATAGAACCAACTGTAGCGGAGCCGCTCGGGATGGTCGTACTTGATCTTCGGTGCGAACTGTATGCGCTCGCCGGGCTTCATGTTGCGTTCCAAGGCCATGCGCTCGTCATTGGTCATCCCCGTGGTGTCGAACACGATCTTGCCCACTTGGTCGTCGGAGAGATAGTTGTAGTTGCCGTCGTCGCTGTAGCAGGCTCCTAAGCAGAACAGCGTGGCGAGGGCGAAAAGGAAGAATATGGCTTTTCTCATATCTGTTACTTCTTAATAAGGTTAGAACTCCACGAGCACGCCGTTCTCGTCCTTGAGGGGATTGCCCGGGTGTGCGTTGTTGTAGTCTTGCAGTGCGTTTTGGAACTTGATGCGCAAGTTCATCAGTTCGCCCCAAGAGAGTTGGTCGGTGTCGAACTCGGTGATGCCGTCGGCGTTGGCGATCATAAAGCGGTACTTCGTGTTGCTGTATTGTCCGAAGAACTCCTGAAGCTTGTCCCAATTCTTGGGCTTTGAGAGGATGTCGTTCCAGACGAGCAACAGATGGTTGGCCTCGTTGGCACCGAGCTGGAAGTCGTCAGAGGGTGCCACCTTGATGTAGAGTCTGACAGCCTGCTGTTGCAGCGAGGCGTCGCGACGTAGTGTCACGGGGAAGGCTGCCGTGGTCTTTCCCGCCGGAATGGTCACCGTGGCGGGCAGACTATATTGCTGTGTCGTGGCTGTGGTGCGGCCGTTGTCCACCACGATGTTGGCCGTGCGGTCGTGGTCTTGTGCTGTGCCCATGACAACGGCGTCGACCATCATCACCTTCTCGGTGGTGTCGGCGGGATAGGTGACAAAGGAGAAGGTCAGCGAGTCGCTGCCTACCGTCCACGCCTCCGGTCCGACGAGTCTCACGCGTGGCGTGTCGCGATAATAAAAGTCCTGGTCGTTGGAGCAGGCTACCATGGTCATGGCCAGCACGGCGCCCAACAGATATCTTGCAATCTTTTTCATCTTTCTGTAGTCTATAAGAACTCGTAATTCGTGATTAGGATAACTCATCATTCCAATTTCATCATTAGAACAACTCATCATTCATCATTCAACATTCATCATTCAACATTCAATTGTCATAGCCTCCGAACTCCATGTCGTTTTCGGGAATGGGCAGCACATAGACGCTCTTGCCCGGCTTGATGGCCGTGCCGGCGATCTGCTGTGCGTTGCGTCGTTTGTAGTAGAAGAAGAGCTGTCCGCCCTCGCCGACAAACTCCTTGCGGTATTCCTTGTAGATCTCCTGTTGGATCTGCTGCGGCGTGAGGCTGCTGTCGAGCGGGAAGAGCTTGAGGTTGCGGTTCTCGCGTACCTCGTTGAGCAGTTCCACAGCCTTTGCGGGCTCACTGTCTTTAAGGCACTCGGCGGCGATATACCATGCCTCGCTCATGCGCAGCAGGGGATAGAGATCGTTGTATTTTCCGCCCTCGACATGCCAGAACTTGCAGAGATACTTCGTGTCGCCGTCCATGGTGTAGCCTTTGAGGTAGCGGTAGTCGTTGCCGAGTCCCTTGCTCACCTCGTAGATGTCCTGCTGTGTGGCGTCGGAGGGATTGAGCACGTTGTCGCCGCCTTTCTTGGCGAAATAATAGTTGGCGATGTCCTCCCAGTTGTTGACAGTCAGATGGAAGAGGTGCTCAGTGGTGAAGGCCATGTCGAGTTCGTTGAGTGCCGTCTGCTGCATGTCGGTATAGTCGATCCATGTAAAGGGTGTGCTCGTCTTGTCGTCAATGGCGTGGATGACCTCATTGACATATTTCAGTGCGTTGGTCTTGTCGCCGGCCCAGAGATAGGCACGTGCCAGTGTCAGCGCACAGGCATAGTAGTTGAAGTAGCAGGACCGGTCGGCACGGAACTCATAGCGGTTTTTCGACAGCTGCAGCGAGTCGTGGCTGAGCTCCTGGTGAGCGGTGAGCAGGTCGTTGATGATGAGCTGCATGGTCTCTTTGACGCTCTTCTGCGGTACGACGCTGGTAGCGTATTCCGTGACGTAGGGCACGCCCTTGGCCTCGCCATCCGTGCCGGGAGCGGCAGCGAAGAGGCGCATCAGGTCGAGATGGAGAAAGGCACGGAGCCCATAGGCTTCGCCACGATAGAGATGATAGTGATTGCCGGTGAAGCTGGTGGAGTCGGCCTTGTCGATGTTGCGGATGAGGATATTGAGGTTGGCGATGCAGTTATAGGTGTTGCGCCAGATGGCGTCGATAGTGCTCTTGCTTGTCGACTGTGTGTAGTCGAAATCGTTGGCGTAGCGCCATTTGCCGTTGGCATTGACATTATAGGAGTGGGAGAGGACTTCCACGAAGCCGATGCCCATGTTCAGTCCGTACATCTGCGGAGTAGCCATGGCTGTGTACACGCCGGTGAGCTGGTCTTTGTATCCGCCTTCCCGCGAGAACTGCTTGTTCTCTTTGATCTGCGACTTCGGTTCCACGTCGAGCCAGTCGCTGCAGGCCGTGAGCGCCATGACGGCGGTCAGAATCCAGGCGAGTGAAAGAATATGCTTTGTTTTCATGATCATAAGTGATGAATGATAATGTTGGAAAGATTAGAAGGTGACCTGGGCCGAGAGCGAGAAGGTACGTGCGAAGGGATAATCGGTACCGCGCTCGGTCTTCACCGATGAGATGATGAAGAGATCGCTGGTGTAGGCGCTCACCTTGAGGCGTTCGAGGAAGGAGTTGCGCACGAAGCGGCAGTTGCGGAAGTCGTAGCTCAGTGTGAGTGACGACAGCGTGAAGACATTGTAGTCGCTCACGAAGCGCGATGTGGGGTAGGTGATGCCTTGGTCAGTGATAGCCTTGTAGAGTGCCACGTCGCCGGGCTTCTGCCAACGGTCGCTGAGCACGCGGCGGTCTACATTGTATTGCAGCTTGGCGTTCTCTACCTTGTCGACGAGTGTCTGGTTGTAGATCTGTCCGCCCCAACGATAGTTCATCGTGATGTTCCAGCCCCATCCGTGTATCTCACCGTTGAGGCCGAAGTTGCCATTCCATTTAGGTTGCGTGTCGCCACAGACTACTTGGTCGTTGACGTCGTAGGTATAGGTTACGCTGCCGTCCTTCTTCCTGTAGATCTCCTTACCGTTTTGCGGGTCGATGCCAAGGGAGGGCACTGCCCAGATGGCCGTCATGGAGCAACCCTCGAAGTACTTCACGCTGGGAGTGGTCTCCTTGTTGTCCATCTTGTTCTTGTCCTGGCTTTCGTTCCAGGCGCTGAGCGAGTCAGAGATCTTCTTGAGTTTGTTTTTGTTGTGCGCGGCGCTGGCGAAGATGTTGACATAATCGCGGCCGTGATCGTAGAGCTTATAGTTGAGATAGAGCTCTACGCCTCGGTTTTCTGTCTCGCCCAAGTTGTCGACAAACGTGGAGAAACCGGTGGTGTAGGGCACCGTGATGTTGGTCACCATGCCTTTGGTCTGCGAGATGTAGTAGTCGAAACGGCCGGAGAGGCGGTTGTGGAAGAGGCTGAGGTCAAGACCGATGTTGGTGTCGTACTTCTCCTGCCAGTGGAGCCGCTCGTTGGCGAGTCCTTTGACGTAAGAGCCAATGCTGCCGTTGTAGGTGCGGTCGCTATAATACATAAAGGTGGGCATGGCGTCGTAGGAGCTGAAGCCCTGGTTGCCCGTGAAGCCGTAGGAGGCGCGCAGCTTCAACCGGTCGACCCATCCGAGACGCCTGATGAAGGACTCGTTGTGGATGTTCCATCCGCCGCCTACCGACCAGAACGATCCCCAGCGGTTGTCGCTTCCGGCCTCTGACGAACCCATGAGGCGGTAGTTGGCATCGAAGAGATAGCGCTCGTCATAGCTGTAGTTGAGCGAGAGCAGTCCGCCGCAGTTGCGCGACACGCCTTCCGTGCCGGTCGGCTTGCTGTCCTTGGCATACTGTACGGCAAACTTGATGTCGTCCATGAAATCATTGGGGAAGCCCTCCGCCTTCACGCCGGTCTGGTTGTAACTGTTGTCCTGCATGTTGAGCTGACCGTTGACAAAGACCAGGTGCTTGCCGATCTCCTTGGACCATTGCAGTCCCAGGTCGGCGCTGATGTCGGTGTTCTTGCCGTTGAGCTGATAATAGGAGCCCTTGCGCAGGGCGTCGGTGGTGTTGAGGAAGTCGGTGTGGTTAGCAGGTTTGAACTGGTCGGCAGTGTTGTTCTTAGCCACAATGCCGAAGCGGCCGGTCATCTTCAACCCCTCGGTGATGAACCATTCGAGATAGAAGTTGTTGGTGATGGTGGTGTAACCTGTGTGGTCGATGGTGTTGAGCGTGGTGTTGTAGAGTGGATTGTAGTATTGGCTGCTCTGACCGCTGTTGTCGGTGTAGCTGTAGCTCTGAATGAGATTGCCCTGAGCATCGTAGAGGCGGCTGTAGGGGTTCATCAGAGCGTATTGCTCAAACGAACCGTAGGGCGAGTTGTTGCTACGGTTGTAGTCGATGGTGAGCTTGTCGCGGAACTGTAAGTGCCCCAAGCGGTAGGCCAGCGTGACGCCACCCGAGAACGTGTTGCGGTTGCTGCCCTTCATGGCACCGCCGATGCTGTTGTACATCAGGTTGACGCCATATTGCCAGGCTTTGTCGCCGCCTTCGAGGTAGAGGCTGTGCTTATGTCCCCATCCGGTGTGTACGGGCTGTGCGAGCCAGTCGGTGTTGACGCCGGCCTCAATCTCACGGAGCTTGCGCGTGTAGACCTCGTCGAGCCCGATCTGCGTCATCGGGTTGTCGGAAGAGAAGAGCCCGGCGCGCCGCTCGATCTCCAGTTTCTCGCGAGCGTCGGCAAGGTTGTAGCTGCTCAGGTCGGGTACTTCCATGCTCACGCTGCCGGTGTAGGTCACGCGCAGGCGGCCTACGTCGGGCTTCTTCGTCTCGATGACGATGACGCCGTTGGCGGCTTTCGAACCATAGATAGCCTTGGCGGTGGCATCCTTCAGCGTGGTGACGCTCTGCACCTGGTCCATGTCCAAGTCGAGGATCTTGGTGAGTTCCGTCTCAAAACCGTCGAGGATGAACAGCGGCTGGTTGGCATTTGAGGCGTACTCGCCCTGCACACTGCTGATCGTTGAGGTGCCGCGCATCTGAAAGTCGGGTAGGGCATTGGGGTTGCTGCCGGCTCCGAGGTTCTCGATCTGCATAAACGACGGGTCGATGTTTTTCAAGCTTTGCAGTACATTTTGGTTGCCTACGCGGCTCAGGTCATCGCCGCTCACTGTGGTGACGGCACCGGTGAAGGTGTTGGCCTTGCGGGTGAAGGCACCATTGACGACCACCTCGCCGACCGATTTGCTGTCGGGTTGCAGCGTGATTTTGTAGCTTCCGTCGCTTGTCAAGCCGACGCGGCGGGACTTGAAACCGATATACGACACCTCCAGGGCACGCGTGTCGTCGCCGAGCGACATCATGAAGTGACCGTTGACATCGGTGACCGCCATCGTGGTGGCGCGGTTGCCGTCCTCACCGACCGATGTGATGGTGGCACCGGCGAGCGGTTCGCCGGTGTCGTCAACCACGATGCCGGTGATCTCCCGGCTGTAGTGTGTCTTGAACTGCCTTGTCTGCAAGGTGCTGTCGCGTTGCTGTCCCTGAATCGGGATCACGGGATACAACAGGCACATCACTGCAATCAAAATGTTTTCTTTCATAAGCATAGGTTTTGCCTGGTTCATGTTTTACTCTCTTACTTTTCGCATTCTTTTAATTAAAAAACGTTTCTGCATGATTTTAGGGTACGGTAAAATCATTCTTAACATGAAAATCTTTATTCTCTTTTATTGGTGTCCGCTAAAACTTTTAGCTTTTCTGCTGCTTTGCAAAAATAAAT
>ERZ1023830.278-NODE-278-length-13525-cov-53.761470_pt1 | contig 13525 bp, 9 predicted proteins | sample MGYA00380381_ERZ1023830 | MGnify/ENA primary metagenome ERZ1023830 (study PRJEB33179, sample SAMN07449067) | human gut metagenome | biome: Human-gut; feature: Human associated habitat; material: Faeces | host: Homo sapiens | place: India:Kasaragod | collected... | reverse complement strand
AGCTATTGGCGGACGGCTTTAGCTTTTACGCCTTAGCGCAAATTAGTACAACAGATAGTAATACAAAAAAAGGAAAGGAAGACCGCTGACTCCCAAAGATTACATACTTTTGCATTGAAAATGTACAAGCAAATACCCCCAGAGCAAACGTACACAATTTCTATCTTACTCCAACAAGGAAAGAATAACAGCTATACGCGCTGCATAAAACAATTCCACCCATCGCAAACCATACAATTAAAAACACCAATAGCCCTCACCCGCAAGCCACAGCCTCCTCCCCCCAGTCCTCTCTCCAAAGGAGATGGACGTGAAATGCTTTAAGACACCCAAGACACGCCAGCAAGATGGGAAGTTCAAGCGCTCGCAGAGCATTCTACTTCCCTCTCCTTCGAAGAGGGGAGTTGGGGTGAGGCATTTTTCACACCTTGAAATAGTTGTTGAGCGCTGTCAAAGCCTGCTGGTTGTCGTTGCCGAGATCCTTGATGACCTGTCCGTCCTCCAGTAGAACGACGCGGTTGGAGACATCGACAAGATGCTGGAGATTGTGACTGCTGATGAGGATTGTGGCACCCGTCTGGCGATGATAGGCAAGCAAAAGTTTTTTGAGGAAGTTCTGTCCGGTAGGATCCAGAAAGTTGAACGGTTCATCGAGAATCAGAAGCTCTGGTCGCGAGATCATAGCCGCCATGATTCCAATTTTCTTCTTGTTGCCGGCGCTGTATTCGCGGATGAGTTTTTTCTGATCGAAGATTTGTCCCTCTGCAAACTCCTTGAATTCCTGCACAAGCAGATCGTCACTGGCATTCCAGTCCATAGGGGGGAGCCCTTGAACCTTGATGATGAAATCGAGATACTCCTCGACAGAGAGGAAGTCGATGAGGAAAGTTTCGTCGATGAAAGCTCCGGTCATCTTCTTCCATTCCTCGCTCTTTGCCGGATCGATACTCTCCTGGGACACATTGGAAGGCGCAGCAGACTGTGAAGTCTGAGAAGACAGAGAAGATAGGGCTGAGGCTGAGGTCCGAGTTGTAGAACCACCTTGCGGCGTGAGCAGCACCGCCCCGGAGTCAGCTCGCAAAAGGTCAAGCAGCAGGCGGAAGAGCGTCGTCTTTCCGGCTCCGTTGTTACCCACGAGTCCAATGATCTCGCCATTGCCGATCTCAAGTTGTGGAATGTCGACGGCAACCTTTTCGCCAAAGGTTTTAGACAGTTGTTGGAGTTGGATTTTCATAATCAGCTCAGAATATCAGTGAAATATTGAAAAAAAGGCCGGCCACGGGGCCGACCCTTATTGATGAGAGGTCAAGGATTAACGCAATCCTTTACCATGACAGTTCTTGAATTTTTTGCCGCTACCGCAGGGGCAGGGATCGTTAGGGCGCGGCATCTTCTCACGGATGATGGGCTGGCGATGCTGCTCAGCGCCCTCGCGGGTGTCCTGCTGTGCAGCCTGCTGCTGTGCGCGCTCGATCTCGTCGATGTCGTCTTTCTGCTCCTGATAGCGCTGTGCGTGCTCCTCAGGCGCAGCCTCCTGCACCTGCTGGCTCTGCACCTGCACAGGAATCTGACCACGCATGAGGAAGCTGGCCACACGGGTGTTCATATCGTCGATCATCGAATCCCAGAGCTTGGCACTCTCGAGTTTGAAGACCAACAACGGATCTTTCTGCTCGTAGGATGCGTTCTGCACGCTATGGCGCAACTCATCGAGCTGGCGGAGATTCTCCTTCCAGTCATCATCGATGATGTGGAGCATGACAAACTTCTCGAACTCTTTGACTACATTCTTGGCCTCGGTATCGTAAGCCTCCTTGAGGTTGACGCGGAGGTTGACTACATGACGGCCGTCGGTGATGGGCACGAGGATATACTGATAGACGTCGCCCTGAGTCTCGTAGACCTGCTTGATGACAGGATAGGCATCGCTTTGTATGCGGTCGGTCTTGCGCTTGAAGGCAGCCATTGTATCCTGGAAGGCGCGCTCCTCAAGGTCGGCCTTGTTGGTGCCCTCATATTCATTTTCATCGAAGGGGATCTCCATGGACAGCACCTCGAAGAAGCTCACCTTGGCACCCTCGTAGTCGTTGTTCTCAATGATGTTGACCACACGGTCCCAAAGCACGTTGGCGATGTCCATGCCGATACGCTCACCCATAAGGGCATGACGGCGCTTCTCGTAGATGACGCTACGCTGCTTGTTCATCACATCATCGTATTCGAGCAGATGCTTACGGATACCGAAGTTGTTCTCCTCGACTTTCTTCTGTGCGCGCTCGATGCTGCGTGAGATCATCGGACTCTCGATACGCTCGCCGTCCTCGAAACCGAGTCGGTCCATGACCTTGGCGATGCGCTCAGAACCGAACTTACGCATCAGGTCGTCCTCCAAAGAGACGTAGAAGACAGAAGATCCCGGATCACCCTGACGTCCGGCACGACCACGCAACTGTCGGTCGACACGACGGCTCTCGTGGCGTGTGGTGCCAATGATGGCGAGACCGCCAGCGGCCTTGACCTCAGGCGTAAGCTTGATATCGGTACCACGACCTGCCATGTTGGTGGCGATGGTGACGGCACCAAGCATCCGCTCCTCGTTGTGGATATTGTCCTCAGCTCGCTGTCCCTTGAGATTTCCGTCAGCGCCCTTGGCGCCCTTGTCGGCAGCGTCGATGAGTTGTTGCTCATAGCGCAGCGTGGTGGGCTTGTCGGTGAAGGCACGGCCATCGCTGGCTACCCATACCATACCCTTGGTGCTCTTTCCGGCCTCAGCGACGATCATAGCCTCCTTCTGATGGAGCTTGGCGTTGAGGACCTGATGAGGAATCTTGCGCATGGTCAGCATCTTGGAGAGCAACTCACTGATCTCAACCGATGTAGTACCCACCAGGCACGGACGTCCCTGGACGCGCATGTTCTCGATTTCCTCGATGACAGCGCGGTATTTCTCACGGTTGGTCTTATAGACGCGGTCATCCATATCGTTGCGGATGACAGGCTTGTTGGTAGGAATCTCGACCACATCGAGCTTGTAGATATCCCAGAACTCACCAGCCTCAGTGCTGGCGGTACCGGTCATACCGGCAAGCTTGTGATACATACGGAAGTAGTTCTGCAATGTGATGGTGGCAAAGGTCTGTGTGGCAGCCTCCACCTTGACGTGCTCCTTGGCCTCGATAGCCTGATGGAGTCCGTCGCTCCAGCGGCGTCCCTCCATGATACGTCCGGTCTGCTCGTCGACAATCTTCACCTCACCGTCCATGACGACATATTCGTCATCCTTGTTGAACATGGTGTAAGCTTTCAACAGCTGCTGCAACGTATGTACCCTATCGCTCTGAACAGCATAGTGGTTGAGCAGATCGTCCTTCTTGTCGAGACGCTCCTGGTCACTCAGCGTTTTGTCGCCCTCAAGGGCGGAAAGCTCAGCAGCAATATCAGGGAGCACAAAGAGGTTCTTATCGTTGACCTGCTTAGAGAGCCAGTCGGTACCCTTGTCGGTGAGGTCTGCACTGTTGAGTTTCTCGTCGACAACGAAATAGAGCGGCTCGACAGCTTGGGGCATCAGTCGGTTGTTGTTCTCCATATAGATCTCCTCGGTCTTCTGCAGACCTGCCTTGATGCCTTCCTCGGAGAGATATTTGATGAGAGCCTTGTTTTTAGGCAAAGCCTTATAAGAGCGGAAAAGGCTGAGGAATCCGTCCTCAATTTCCTTCTGATCGCTTTTCTCACGGCCCTCGGTGATCTTCTGTCGTGCCTCGGCCAAGAGCTCGGTGGCCTGCTTGCGCTGCACCTCATAGAGACGCTCCACCAGCGGCTGATACTCCTCATACATCTGGTCGTCGCCCTTGGGGATAGGACCGGAGATGATCAGCGGGGTACGGGCATCATCGATAAGCACGGAGTCGACCTCATCGACGATGGCATAGTTGTGGCGACGCTGCACCAAGTCGCTTGGCGACAGAGCCATATTGTCACGCAGATAGTCGAAGCCAAACTCGTTGTTGGTACCGAAGGTGATGTCGGCCTGATAAGCCTTGCGGCGTGCGGGAGAGTTGGGCTGATGCTTGTCGATACAGTCAACAGAGAGTCCGTGGAACTCGTAGAGCGGTCCCATCCACTCAGAGTCACGCTTAGCCAGATAATCGTTGACGGTGACCATGTGCACACCGTTGCCGGTCAAGGCATTGAGGAACACTGGCAGGGTAGCTACAAGGGTCTTACCCTCACCAGTGGCCATCTCGGCGATCTTACCCTGATGGAGGGCGATACCTCCGAAGAGCTGCACGTCGTAGTGGACCATCTTCCATTTGATCTTGTTGCCACCGGCTGTCCACTCATTGTGATAGATGGCCTTGTCGCCATCGATGGTGATGAAGTCGTTGGCAGGATTAGCAGCGAGCTCGCGGTCGAAATCCGTAGCGGTGACCACGGTTTCCTCATTCTCGGAGAAACGGCGTGCCGTATCCTTGACAATGCTGAAGGCTACAGGCATCACCTCGTTGAGAGCTTTCTCCAAAGCATCAAGCATCTCCTTGTCCTGCTTATCGATCTCATTGAAGATCGGCTCACGCTCGTCGATAGGAGTCTCCTCGATCTTTGCCTTGAGCTCAGCGATTTTCTCCTTGTAGGGCTTGGCAGCTCCCTGCACATAGTCGCGGATTTCCTTTGACTTGGCGCGGAGCTCATCATTGCTCAACTTGGCGATATCGGGATATGCCTGCTTCACTTTCTCCACCAAAGGCTGGATGAGCTTCATATCACGGCTTGACTTATCGCCGAAGAGCGACTTTAAGATTTTGTTGAAATTCATTTATCTTGTCTGTTATTTATTACAATAAGGAAATAGAGGGCGAACGGGTCGCCCTTGCAAAATTAATAAGATTTTCTGAATTATTACCACCATTTACCATATATTTACGCTTTCGGTGGAGATAATTCCCCTTGGAGCGCCCAACGGGAGCTTAGAACAAGGGAGCGGTGGTGCAGGCATTGGGTGCCCTGATGCGGATGGCCTTTGCCACGGTGGAAGCCACACAGTCTACGCTCACGGGAGTTTTGACGACCTCGTGGGGCAGGTTGCTTCCCAAGAAGATGATGGGGAAAGGCATGAAGCCGGCACTGCTGTAGATGACCTGCTGGGTCTCTTCGTTGAGCAGCTTCCATCCCGGTGCCACGTCGATGATGATGTCACCGCAGTTGGTGGGATTGTATCCGTTGCGGATCTTAAGGATGTCGTTGTTGCCGGCCATAAGACGCTCGCTGGTATAGACATCAGCGACGCCGGCATTCTGAATGAGGAAGTCCTGACTGCGGCCAAGAATCTCATTCATCGAAAGCCTTTTCTGCTCGATAAGCTTATGGTTGAGATACATCTCATTGCCATAGCATTGCTCCACATATCTGCCCTGACCATAGATGGCGCTGAGATACATGTTGAGCAAATTGGCCGTACGATTGATATAGAAAGTACCCGAGGGTACACGATATTTATCCAAGTCCTTGCGGGCCTCGTCGGAGTAGCCGGTGGAGGTGACCACAAACAGCACCTTGTCCTTACCCACTTGTTGCTCCACACCCGAGATGAGCGTAGCCAGCGTATGGTCGAGCTGCATATAGACGCTCTCCATACACGTCTGCCAACTCTCATTTTCCTTACCCTTGGCACGTGCCGCCGACAAGGTGACATAGAGCAGGTCGGGCATCTCGTCGCGACCCATTGCCGCGGAAGTCACGGCTTGCAGTGACACTGACACGACATTGTCGTTGGCCAATGCAGCAGTCCTCCCCTGCTGAGGATGGAGCGTATTGTAGGCTTTGAGCCATGAGGGTAATGAAGTGCTATAATACTTAGTGCCAGTCCACGTGCCGTTGTCGCCCATCCAAAAAGCGCCGTCAGCAGCATGCCCGGCCGACAAGATGGCAAACTCCTTATCTTGAGAAAAGCTGTAGACAATAGCCGTGCCGTTGCTGCTCATCTTGAGCTCATCGCCCAAAGTGGATGTCAGCAGGCGTTGCGGAGAATTACCATACTTCTCGTCAGCCACACAGTTGACAGGACGTAGCGTAGAGCGGTCGAGCCATTGAGTGCCCACGATGCCGTGAAGATAAGGGGTTGCACCGGAAGACAGCGTGGCAGTGGCTGACGAGCGGTCTACAGGAGTGAAAGGATAGCGTCCACCCTCATACACCAGTCCCTGCTGCATGAGGCGGCGGAAACCGCCCTGACCGTAGAGGGGATAGAAAGCCTCCATATAGTCGGTGCGCAGCTGGTCGATGGTCACATTGACCACCAGCCGCGGTGCAAGCCCAAAGGCCTGTATCTCAGCGGACGTCAGCGCAGCGATGATGAAAGCTAAATATCTCATTCTTCTGTTATTTTCTTGTTACTATCTTTGTTAATACGTTGTTGCCCTTAAAGCGAACCACATAGTTGACGATACACCTATCCAACAAACATAATGCCAATATGTTCATTCCCGAAGCATAATCTTGCAGGAAGTTACCAATGAAGAACAGTAAAATACAAACTGCAAACATCGTCCACCACTTGCTGTACTGTCCTCTCCTACCCTTTTTGATCACTGAATAAAGGGCGACGAGCGACAGAGGATTGAGCAACAGTATCTGTAAGTTGAGACTGACTGTCGGATGTTTGGAGAAGATCATGAGGAACAATACAAGACCAGCCAATCCGTCGACCAACAACAGAGCGAGGTCGATGCCCCAATAGATCTTTTTCTTGCGATACTCACTCACACTGGCCAGCACTACGAGCAACGTCAATATAGAAATAGCCACCCGTGGCGTGAAGACATCAAAGAAGAAGTTGTCTGTTTCGGGAGTCTGAGCCTCAAGCACCGTCCAAGTGCTGTCCACGAGGTTGGCCGGAGACTGATGCTCACGGAAAACCTTTGCCGTAGCAAAGGACGCGCGCAGAGAGTCGGGCAGGAACTGTTGCTGCCTCAGAGTAGTCTTCCGGTCGGCATTCACGCCCAACAGCAGATCGCAGCCAAAACAATCCCAAGGATGTTGCTCATCCCACTGATGCACCATCGTGCGATAGGAGCTCGTCACTGATGCATCGACCCGATAACCCACATGGCCGTGGATATGGTCGACAATCATGTCGCGTGCTCTCGACGAGCAGTTATCGTAGAAGAAATTGTAGCGGTAGACCTTGTTTTCCGGTCGTGCATTGAGGGCCAGTGCATTGATAATGTCGAGTTTCTCCTGCCGCGTGAGGTTGATGCGCTGCTCGACTACACCCCTACCCTCTTCAGTGTATTCCTCCATAAAGAGGTCAAACGGGTAGATCCCCATCTCGTAGTCGCAGAGTCCGAAGACAAAGCGAGGGATGAAATGGGGGGTATGGTAATTAAACAGACCGTAGTTGATCGCAACGTCCTGTCCAATGGCCGCGTCACGAACGCGGATAGCTGTATGACCGTATAAGCTGTAGATCTCTTTTCCCGAAGTACAGGTGAGCAATCCTATCTCCACACTGTCCATCTCCTGCAACTGTCTCGGTGTAGCTTCTTGCGCCCAAATGGTTGTAGTTAAGAAAACCAAAACAGTGAGAAAAACAACTCGTAAATATCGTTTTAAACGTTTCACGATGCAAAAATACCTTATTATTTTCACTTTCGTGCGTTAATTTCGATTTTTTTCAATACTTTTGCAGTTGACTTCCGCCGAAGCCCTGTGTTTATAAACACAGTAGTAAGGATGGAAGCTCCAAGAAGGATAAACGTATTCGTTAGTAAACCAATGAAAAAACAACTCACAGTTATCGCCCTGGCTATGCTCGCCACAACGGGCGGGGCTCAGAGCGGCACCAACTCTCCATATAGCCAATATGGGCTGGGAATACTTTCTGGCCAGTCTACGGGCTTCAATCGCGATATGAATGGATTGGCCTTAGGCTTCCGGGAGCACAATCAGGTGACCACTGCCAACCCTGCGTCTTATTCGGCTATCGACAGCCTCTCGTTTATTTTCGATGCCGGTATCTCATTGCAGCAAACCAACTTTAAGGAAGGTGGCAGAAAACTCAACGCCAACAACGCTGACTTTGAGTATGTAGTAGCCGGATTCCGACTCTTCCGCCATTTCGGCGTAAGCTTCGGCCTGCTCCCCTATACCAATATCGGATATTCCTACTCCACCACAACATCGGTAGGTGATGTCAACAAGACATATTCCTACAATTCCTATAACGGCGACGGAGGATTGCATCAGGTGTATCTCGGCTTTGGCTGGGAGCCTATCCGCAACTTCTCCATCGGTGTGAACGGATCTTATCTTTATGGTGACTACACTCGCACAGTGACAAACAGTTACAGCAACTCTTCCGCCAATGCGATCACCAAGACTTACTCAGCCGACGTGAGAAGCTATAAGCTGGATGCCGGACTGCAATATACATTGCCGCTGAACAAGAAAGATCAGCTCACACTGGGCTTGACCTATGGCTTGGGACATGACATCAAAGGTAAACCGCAGGTGACCATCGTCTCAAGCAACTCCGTCACGGCTGTGGCTGACACCATTACCTATCCCGGCGCAGGACAATTGGATTTGAAATTGAAGATCCCCAATACCTTTGGAGCCGGACTCACCTTCAACCATGACAACAAGGTTAAGATTGGAGCCGACTACTCTCTCCAGCAGTGGTCGAAAATCAGCGTTCCCGAACTCGTCACTGACAATAGTGGCAACATCAACTACCAGTTGGTAAAAGGATACTATAAGGATCTCCATCAGTTCACACTCGGCACACAAATCTGTCCCGACGAGTATGGACGCTCTTTCTTGAAGCGCATTCGTTACCGCGCCGGTGTGAGCTATACTACACCTTATTATTATATAGGCAGCATGGAAGGCCCCAAAGAGCTCAGTGCCTCACTGGGCTTTGGAATCCCTATCGTCAACGGATATAACAACCGCTCACTGCTCAACATCAGTGCCCAATGGGTCAAGCGCAGTGCCAAGAACCTTATTACGGAAAACACCTTCCGCATCAACGTCGGCATCACCTTCAACGAGCAGTGGTTTGCTAAGTGGAAAGTACAATAACACAAGATGTACAGGCATTTTCTCATGAAATTATCTCTGCATCACAGTCTTCTCATTCTTCTCTTTGTGTGCTTCATCGCTGCTTGTACCGAGCCCGTGGAGCATACAGCATCGGCCGTGCGCGCCCGCGACTCTGTCGCCGTGATGACCTCATGGGGTGTCAACACGCTCATCTCAGACTCCGGTGTGATCAAATACCGTATCGTTGCCGAAAAATGGGAGGTCAACGAGAACAAGCGCCCACCAAGATGGATCTTTGAGAAGGGACTCTTCTTGGAGCAGTTTGACGAGAAGTTTCATGTGCAGGCCTATATTCAGTGCGATACCGCCTATTACTATAGTCAAAAAAAGTTGTGGGAACTTAGATCAAGAGTGCGTGTGAGGACCAAGGACGGACTGCGCTTTACCAGCCAGGAACTGTTCTGGGATCAAAACGCACATGAACTGTATTCCAATGTCTTCTCCCGTCTCGTCACTCCCGACCGTACGTTGCAAGGATCTTATTTCCGCTCCGATGAGAAAATGACCCGCTATATGGTCACCAACACCAAGGGATCCTTTTCTCAAAGCGATCTTGAGGGTGGAAACTCCGACTCCGGCACAAGCAGCGCCGAGCAGGACAGCATCCAAAAGGGCCAAAGAAGTCAGGCTGTGCCAGAACGTGGCGGGAAGCAATAACATCGAGAAACAGAAAATATCATAATTGTAATCATATAATTGTGCAGCAAGTAGATATACCACTTATCTTAGAGATATTGTGCACGATGGTGCTCAGTGCATTCTTTTCAGGAATGGAGATCGCATTTGTCTCAAGCAACCGCATGCTGGCTGAGATGGATAAGAATAAGAATGGATTATCCCAACATATCATCTCCTTCTTTTATCGCCATCCCAACGGTTTCGTCTCTACTATGCTTGTGGGCAACAACGTGGTCTTGGTCATCTACGGCATCTTGATAGCCCAACTCTTCGACAACACCATCTTTCGAGGATGCAGCGCTGGGTTCACAGTACCCGCTGATACCATCCTCTCAACGCTCATCATGCTCTTCACGGGAGAGTTTCTCCCCAAATCGCTGTTCAAGAGCATCCCCAACACCATGCTGACGGTGTTCTCCCCCATCGCATACGTTTTCTACATCATCCTTTGGCCCATCAGCAAGTTTGCTACCTTTCTCTCCAAGGGCATCTTACGACTCTTTGGCGTACGTATGCCGAAGGAAGAGGGCGATGAAGGATTCACCAAGGTGGACCTCGACTACCTCATCCACACATCCATTGACAACGCACCCAACGAAGACGCTGTCGACGATGAGGTGAAGATCTTCCAAAACGCACTCGACTTCCCCGACTTGAAAGTGCGCGACTGCATGATCCCACGCACCGAGATCAATGCGGTCAACATGGAGACGTGCAGCCAGGAGGAGCTGAAACAGAAGTTCGTGGAGAGTGGAAACTCCAAGATTATCGTTTATTGCGAGGATATCGACCATATCGTGGGATATATCCACAGCCACGAGATGTTTCGTGACCCCAAACGCTGGCAGGATCATATCCGTACCCTGCCCTTTGTGCCGGAGACTATGCTGGCCCAAAAGCTGATGCGCATCTTCCTGCAACAGAAGAAGAGCCTCGGCGTGGTCATCGACGAGTTTGGAGGTACTAGTGGATTGGTGTCGTTGGAGGATATCGTGGAGGAAATCTTCGGCGATATTGAGGATGAACACGACACAGACCACTACATCGCCAAGAAGATTGACGAGCACGACTATCTGCTTTCAGCACGACTCGAAATCGACAAGGTCAATGAGGAATTTGGATTGGAATTGCCCGAGAGTGACGAATATATGACAATTGGTGGACTTATCCTCCATGAATACCAAAGTTTTCCCAAACTCAACGAAATCATCAAGATCGACAAGTTCGAATTTAAAATCATTAAAAGCACAATGACGAAAATAGAACTCGTCAGATTGCATATTAACGAATAAATAAGCATCTCTGACGTTTTTTTCTAAAAATCATTCCCTCGTTTGCTATTTATTTAGTAAATTTGTACGCTTTTAAAAGAGTTTGCTTTAACGCAGAAAATCAATAAACAAAAAATACAATTATCAAAACAAAAATGGCAGCATTAGGAAAAATTAGAAGCAGAAGTGTCGCGCTGATCGCCATCATCGGTTTCGGCCTTTTCGCTTTCATCGCCGAAGAGGCCTTCCGTTCTTGCGAGTCATCTCGCAACAATGAGCGCCAGCAAATCGGTGAGGTGTTAGGAGACAAAATCAATTACGAGGAATTTGCCAAGCAAGTGGACGAAGCCCAGCAGGCTATGAAGTTCATGGGCCAGGACAATCTCAACGATGACCAGCTCAACCAACTTCGTGATCAAGTTTGGAACAACTTCGTGCAGTATCGCCTCATCGAGAACGAGTGCGACAAACTGGGCATGACCGTAACAGACCAGGAGATGCAGAATGTGCTCAACGAGGGTACCAATCAGATGCTTCTCTCTACGCCTTTCGTCAATCAGCAGACCGGTCGCTTTGATGCCAACCAGCTCAAGCAGTTCCTCGCTCAGTATAAGCAGGCCCAGGCTCAGCAGCAGAATCCACAGATGGCTGAGCAGATGGATGCCATCTACAAATACTGGACATACATTGAGAAGAGCCTCCGTCAGCAGCTGCTCATTCAGAAGTACAACGGACTGCTCGCTCACTGCTTGCTGTCCAATCCTGTTGAGGCTAAGATGGCCTTCAACGAGGAGAGCCAGGAGAGCCAAATCCAGTTGGCTTCCTACCCCTACTCCAGCATTCAGGACTCTAAAGTTAACATCTCTGACGCTGACTTGCAGGCTAAATACGATGAGCTGAAGGCGCGTTTCCGTCAGTATGTTGAGAGCCGCGACATCAAGTATGTGGATATTCAGATCTCAGCCTCTCCCGCTGACCGCGCAACACTGCTGAAGCAGTTCAAGGGTTGGGCCGGCCAAATGCAGGCTGCCGCTGATCCTTCTGAAATCGTTCGCAAGAGCACTTCTTTCGTTCCCTACATGGGTATCCCCGTTGGCAAAGAGGCTTTCCCAACAGATATCGCTGACAAACTCGACTCTATGTCTGTCGGTCAGACTTTAGGCCCTGTGGAGAACAAGCAGGACAACACTTTCAATATCGTCAAGCTCGTTGCTAAGCAGGAGCTCCCAGACTCTGTGCAGTTCCGCGCTATCCAGATTGCAGGTACTACTCCTGATGAGGCGCATAAGACTGCTGACTCTGTTTACAACGCTCTGAAGGCTGGTGCTGACTTCGCAGCAATTGCCAAGAAATATAACCAGGAAGGCAAAGAGCAGTGGCTCACCACTAAGATGTATGAGTACTCTACATCGATGGACAACGACTCAAAGAACTATCTCAACGCACTGCTCACCTCTAATGTCAATGAGCTGAAGAACATTCAGCTGACACAAGGAAACTTGATTATCCTGGTTCTGAACCGCAAGAATATGGTAGAGAAGTACACGGCAGCTGTCATCAAGAAGCCGATCGATTACTCCAATACCACGCGTAGCAACGTCTACAATAAGTTCAGCACCTTCGTCAGCGCTAACCAAACTCCAGCCGACATCATGAAGAACGCTGCCCGCAACGGCTATTCTGTTCAGGAGGCTAAGGATGTGACCACCAGCCAGCACAATCTTGCAGGTATCAGATCTACCCGCGACGCTATGAAATGGCTCTTCGCTGCTAAAGAGGGTGAGGTCTCTCCGATGTATGAGTGTGGCGACAATGGCAATAACCTGCTGCTCGTCGTCTGCGAAAAGATCCATCCGATTGGCTACCGCGACCTGAGCGATCCTCAGGTGAAGGAGATGGTCAAGGAGGAGGTGATGCGTGACAAGAAAGCTGAGATGCTCATCGCCAAGGCGAAGGGTGCCAACAGCATCAACGCTGCCAAGGCTAAGGGTGCTATCATCTCTGCTGTCAATCAGGTGACTTTCGCCGCTCCTGTCTTCGTTCAGTCTACCGGTGGTAGCGAGCCTGCTCTGAGTGGTGCCGTCTACGCTACAAAGCCCGGTGCATTCAGCAGCCATCCTGTTAAGGGTCTGGCCGGTGTATATCAGTTCCAGGTAGTCAGCCGCAAGAAGAACGCACTGAAGTTCAATGAGGCTCAGGAAGAGATAAAGCTCCGTCAGCGCTCTATGCAGAATGCCGGCAACTTCATGAACGAACTCTATGTCAAGGCTAAGGTTGTCGACAACCGCTACCTCTTCTTCTAAACAAGAGTTGTAGAGCATATATAAAGAAAGAGGCTGTGTCAAAAGTCCATTTTGAGCCATCTTCGAATTTAACACATTAAAGCCCGAACTTTCACAAGCTCGGGCTTTGTTATGTCCCCAAAAAATTGTAATTTTGGGTATTGAATTTAAGCTATGGCAAAGGTACAATTTAAA
>ERZ1023830.263-NODE-263-length-14526-cov-8.457881_pt1 | contig 14526 bp, 9 predicted proteins | sample MGYA00380381_ERZ1023830 | MGnify/ENA primary metagenome ERZ1023830 (study PRJEB33179, sample SAMN07449067) | human gut metagenome | biome: Human-gut; feature: Human associated habitat; material: Faeces | host: Homo sapiens | place: India:Kasaragod | collected... | reverse complement strand
CCACTTGGGGGAGACGTAGGAGGTCGACTATTATGAAAAAAGCAATGAAGAAAATGATCATGGAAGGTGCTCTTTGCATCGCAGGTGCAGCTCTGATTGCAGGCTGCGGCGATTCCGGTTCTTCTGCAGGCGGCGGAAAACAGTTCCTGAACATCGCTACCGGCGGTACTGCTGGTACTTATTACCCGCTGGGTGGTGCGCTTGCTGAACTGCTGAACCAGAATATCAAAGGCATGAATGCCTCCGCACAGTCTACCGGTGCATCTGTAGCCAATGTCAATATGCTGAAAGACGGCTCCGTCGACATCGCTTTCATCCAGAATGATATCGCTTACTATGCAGCCAACGGCAAGGAAATGTTCAAGGACAACAAGGTAGAAAACATCCGCGGTATCGCTGCACTCTATCCGGAAACTGTCCAGTTCGTCACCACCGCTGACAAAGGCATCAAATCCATCGCTGACCTCAAGGGCAAAAAGGTCGCTGTCGGTGCTTCCGGCTCCGGCGCAGAAGCCAATGCCCGTCAGATCCTCGGTGCATATGGTCTGACCTATGATGATATCGATGCACAGTACCTCTCCTTCGGCGAAGCTGCTGATGCACTGAAGGATGGCAATGTCGATGTCGGTGTCGTCGTCGCAGGTTTCCCGACCGCAGCGATCCAGGATCTGGCTGCCAATAAATCCGCAGCACTGGTCAATATCGATGCAGAACATGCGGACAAGCTGATGAAGCAGTATCCATACTTCACCAAGATCACCGTACCGAAGGGCACCTATCCTGGACAGGAAGAAGATGTCAACACCGTAGCCGTGAAATGCGTCATCGTTACCACCGATAAACTCTCTGATGATCTCGGCGAACAGATCGTCAAAGCCATCTACGAACACCTTGACCGCATGAAAGCTGCTCATGCTGTCGGCAAGTACATCACCAAGGATACCGCGCTGGAAGGCATGTCCATCAAGATGAATGCCGGCGCTGAAAAGTATCTGAAAGCGAAATAAGATAGCGGTCATCCGGCATCATGCAGAAGCTTCTAAGGCTCAGCGGTTTTTGTACATTGAACGGGGGAGGAGCGATGCACCTTCCGCATAGCAGCCGCGAAGCCTCTGGCATGGCAAGCATGTGACGTATTCAAGTTCAATCCATATCGAAACACTGATCTGATCAGCGCTTTCCCTTATAGGAAGGAGGGAGAACGGGCTCATCTAAGGAGTCCGTTCTCACTTTCATTTCATGAAGAAAAAGAAAAACGGGAAATTAGAAACCATACTTATCGTTTTCGGGATGATCATCTGTGTGATAGTGACCGTGGGAGGCTGGTTTGTTCGTCAGGACTATCTTTTCGGACAGACAGCAGACGGATTCATCATCAGGCAGCGGGTGCGTCCGGGTACACCGGTGACACTGGTGTACAGGCACTCGGTCCAGAAGACGATGATTCACGAGTACCTTGAAGTCAATGACATGGCGACGGGGCTCGTACTGAAGTCTACCAAATACCAATCCATGGGGGTAGGACTTCCTTTCTCCAAAGAAGATGGCGATTTCCGCGAAGAAGACGGTTGGTTTATTCTGGATAACATGAACCGTCCCTATCCGGAACTCTCGATCCGTAACGGCGTGACGAATGAAGAAAAGGTCTATGTCGGAGATACGGAGTATGACCTGGCAAGCCTGATGCCTTTGGGAAAGGAACTTCATCTGTATGTAGCACCGCTGTACCAGGTGCTGTATAAGAAAAAAGAAATTAGGAGTTGATACAATTGGCTGATTTAGAGAAAAAGAACGTGCAGGCTGAAGGCGTTTCTGAAAATGGAGAAATGTCTGAGGAGCTGCAGAAGAAGCTAAAAGAGCTGGATAAAGAGTCAAATACAGCGGAATACAAAGGCATCTGTGCCAAAGTCATCGCAGTCATCTGTATTTGCTTCTCGCTCTTCCAGATCTATACCGGGTTTTTCGGTGCACTGGATGCGATGATTCAGCGCTGCGTCCACCTGTCCTTCGGTATCTGCCTCGTCTATCTTCTCTGCCCGACGAAGAAAGCCTGGGTCAAGGAGGGGCGTTTCCATCCGATCGACGTGGCACTTGCCGTCCTTGCGATGATCCCCCCCATTTACATTCTTGTGAACTACCAGCAGCTCATCTTGCGCGCCGGCACCGTCACTCCGACGGATACAGTGATCGGGGTGCTTGGCATCGTGATGATCATCGAAGCGGCTCGCCGTATCGTAGGCCTTCCGATCGTCATTGTTGTCTGCTGCTTCCTTACGTATGGTTTCTTCGGACCGTACCTCCCCGGGCCGCTCGCACATCGCGGGCTCACCATCAAGCAGATGGTCGGACACCTCTTCTTCACAACAGAGGGCGTCTTTGGCATCCCGATGGGTGTTTCCTCCACCTTCATTTTCCTCTTCATCCTTTTCGGTGCGTATCTGGAAAAGACTGGTCTTGGGAAATTCTTTATCGATATCGCCAATGCCATCGCTGGCTGGGCATCCGGCGGACCAGCTAAGGTCGCTGTCATTTCCTCGGCTCTGCAGGGTACGATCTCCGGTTCCTCGGTAGCGAACGTCGTAGGCTCCGGCTCCTTCACCATCCCGATGATGAAGAAACTGGGCTATCACAAGAATTTCGCCGGTGCCGTAGAAGCAGCCGCTTCTACCGGTGGCCAGCTGATGCCGCCGATCATGGGCGCAGCCGCTTTCCTGATGGCGGAATTCGTCGGTATCCCTTATATGGAAGTCGTCAAGGCTGCCATCGTTCCTGCCATTCTCTACTTCATTGGGGTATTCCTCGGGGTACATTTCGAAGCGAAAAAGAATAACCTGCAGGGCACGCCGAGAAGCGAGCTCCCGCCATGGGGCAAGATCCTGAAAGAGGAAGGGCATCTGGCCATTCCGCTGATCGCCATCATCGGTCTTTTGGCTTCCGGCTACACCCCGATGAAAGCGGCGCTTGCCGGTATCTTCATTTCCATCGCTTCTGCCATGCTTCGTGCGAATACCCGCATGAGCATCTCTGATATCGTTGACGGCTTGATCAAAGGTGCCCGCGGTGCGCTCGGCGTCCTGATCGCGTGCTCGTCCGCAGGTATGATCATCGGCATCGTCACCAAGACAGGTGTCGGTCTGAAACTGGCTTCGGCTCTTGTTGATATCGCCGCAGGCAACTTCATCCTGCTTCTCTTCTGCACCATGATCACCTCGCTGATCCTCGGTATGGGCGTACCGACCACAGCGAATTACGTCATTACTTCGACCATCGCTGCCCCGGCTCTGATCTCCCTCGGTGTACCGATCCTGGCGGCGCATATGTTTGTTTTCTACTTCGGCATCATCGCCGATATCACCCCGCCAGTTGCGCTGGCTGCTTTCGCAGGCTCTGCGATCTCCGGCGGTGACCCCTTGAAGACTGGTGTCAATGCGTCGAAGCTCGGCATTGCGGCCTTCATTATCCCATATGTCTTCGTTCTTTCCCCTGAAATCCTAGGCATCAATGCGACACTCTTCTCTGTCACGGAAACCACCATTACCGCGCTTATCGGTATGGTCGGCGTCTCGGCGGCTATGATCGGCCAGCTCTATTGCAAGGCGAATATCCTGGAGCGTCTTCTTCTTCTGGCAGGCTGTCTCTGCCTCATCGATCCGACCATCCTGACCGACATCATCGGTATTGCCGTACTGGGCGGCGTCTTCGCTATGCAGTATTTCAGAAGCAAAAAGAGCAAGTAAGCCATGCACGAAGGCCTGTAAAGCTTCACGAGGCGGAAAGCGCAAGCTTTAGTCAGCTCATGGACGGGCAGCAAAGGATAGAAACTTGGCTGCCCGTTTTTGCGTGAGAAAATCGGTGAAACACAGATTGGATCGAAGGATACGGCTTTATAAGGTACTTGATCTATCTTCTTCATGCTCGTTTTAAGCCGTTCAAGTTGGTGCATCTTTTCGCGGCGTATTTTGCTTTTTGCAGTCTGCTGGCAGGACGCATATAATATAGGTAAGAGCATGATAGGTAAGAGCATGCACATGAACGCATTTCTGAGGAGGAGATCATGCATATTTCATCCATGACCATTGATAACTACCGCACCTTCCGCCATGTCGTCTTTCAATTTGACAGACAGGTGAACTATATGGTGGGGGATAACAATATCGGTAAGAGCAATTTCCTCTGCCTCTTGAAATGGATCAGCCATGGGTATGGATTCCGTGAAGGCGATTTCCTTGATGCAGACCATCCCATCGAGATACGGCTGGCGCTTGCCGAAGAGGCGGGAGGGGAGACCGCAGAGCTCTATCTGGTGCAGGCGGTGCAGGAAGTGGTGCCACGTCTCTTTGATCGGGCGAGCGGGCGGCAGCTGCCCTTGGAGTACCTGCGATGTCTTTTTTATATCGATTTTTCCCTGTGTGAGATGCCGCGCAGGATGATGGCTCATGCATCGATGGGAGAGCTGCTTTCTCTTTTGCAGCATTATTTCACGGAGTCCCCGGCAGTTATTTCTGAGGTGGAGACGATGTTTAGAGAGAAGGGGATCGGGATTTCCCTGCCGAAGGAGCATCCATCACAGGCGGCGCTCTCACTGCTTGAGACGCTGTTTGGGGAAAGGGGAGATGGTTCTTCGTACCAGCGTACGGCTTGTCTGATGGCGCGGACGGCGCTTGTCCTGCTGATGCAGATGATGAAGAAAAAGGCAAGCCGCGCCATTTCCTTCGAACACATGGTGACGACGGATGCGAAGGGGCGGCGCTTTTTATCGCTGCTCGTCAGTGTAGATGAGCCGGAGCTCCATCTCCACCCTTACCTGCAGCGGGCGATGCTTTCTTTCTGTCACATGATCCTGTCGAATGAGGAGCCGTTTTTTTTAAAGCTCGTGCAGACGCTTCTGGGGGTCGATGGGCTTTCGGGACAGCTCTTTGTCGTGACGCATTCGACAGATGCGCTGGTGAATGATTACCGGCAGATCATCCGCCTCTATTGGGATGAGAAGAAACTGGTACAGGCCGCCTGCGGTGCCTCATTTCATTTTGACAGGGAAATCGAGAAGCACCTCATCATGCATTTCCCAGAGGTGAAGGAAGCGCTCTATGCGAGGGCGGCGGTTCTTGTCGAGGGGGAGACAGAGTATGGCTCCTTTGCAGGATTTGCAAAGACGCTGGGGATCCGCTTCGACCACTATGGCATCTGCCTCATCAATGCGAGGGGCGAAAGCTCGATCTCAAAGATCGCTTCCCTCATCCGCCGCTTCCACGTGCCTGTCGTCTCGCTCTATGATCGCGATGTGATGGGGGAACACAAAAAGAGTGCGGGTGTCTTCTATACGGATTATATCTGCTATGAAATGGATGTCGTGAAGGCATGCCTTTCCCGGAATGGCCGACGTCTTTTAGATGCGGTCATCGCAGATATCACGGAGGGAGGAAATCTTGTGAGTTCAGCGCTTGTCAAAAAGGCAGGCGCAAAGCTCGCCATCCCAAAGGGCTACTATCCGCCAAGGAAATTGTCGAATATCAATCCCAGAGATGAGAAAGCGCTGGAGTTTTATTACTTTGCATGGCTTTATGGGAATAAAGGCGTCATCATCGGGCGCTCGCTCGCCGACCATTTGGGAAAGGATTTCATCCCGCCCGCTTTCGTTCAAGTGATTCTGGCGGCGGTGGGAGCGAGTGAGAGGTAAGGGAAAGTCCTTGGGGCGTGCCGTCCCTTGATGGCGTGCGAAAGAGGGGGAGCGGGTTCTATAGGTTCAGAGGGTTCAGCGGGGGTGGTGCGGCGCATAAAAATATGGAAGCGCCGCGGAGATTTTGAACTAGGGGAACGCTGATTAAATCACAGAATCAGATTTCATATGGATTTTTATACATAGTGTCGTCGACATCCTCCTTAAATAGCTCGCTATTCGCGCCCCCTGTCTCCTCGCTCTGTATAAAAATCCAAGGATGAAATCCGATAACGATTTAATCAGTGTTTTCCTGGCGGTTTTCTCGTATCGCCAGCCTAATCCCTAGCCACCAGTCACCAGTCACTCATCCCTGCTTTCAAACTTTACGATATGTGCTTAGGGAAACGCTGATTGGGAGGAGCGATAGAATCAGTGCTTTCTTAAACCCCATGCTCTTTACATAATAAAAATTTAATACCCTTATGCTATTGAAAAAGTGTGAATTACCCTTTATGATTATAGGGATAACTATTTATCATAGAATCCCATTCTATGCGTTGATTCAAGGAGGCCGGCATGAGCACGATTTCACTACAAGGCCGCAGTGTTCTTGGGCTAGCTGATTTCACAGCCGAAGAGATTGAGCGGATCTTAGAAGTAGCAGCACAGATGAAAAAAATTGTGTTATCTGACAATAAGAAAAAAGATTTCCTGAAAGGCAAATCTATCGTAACAGTGTTTTCCGAAGCATCTACCAGAACTCGTAGTTCTTTCGAGCTTGCCGGTAAGTATTTGGGAGCCGACGTGATCAACATTACAAAGAGTGGCAGCTCGATGACGAAGGGTGAAAGTATGCGAGACACATTGCTGACCGTTTCCGCTATGGGAGTGGATGCAGTGGTCATTCGTGATTCTTCTGAAGGGGCTGCTCTTTTTGCGTCCAAGGTCATGAGCCCTAAGGTGAAGGTGCCGGTCGTGCTGAATGCAGGCGATGGCGCCCATGCGCATCCGAGCCAGGCACTTCTGGAGCTCTTCACCATGAAGGAAGCAGGGAAGAAGATCAAAGGGATGAAGTATGTGATCATCGGTGACGTGCTGCATTCCCGCGTCGCAAGAAGCGATATCATAGGTTTCACAAAGCTGGGAGCCGAAGTGCATCTGGTGGGACCGCGTACACTGGTCCCGAAGGAACTGGAAGCGATGGGCTGCATCGTGGATGATGATCTGGAGACGGCTTTGAAGGATGCGGATGCGATCAATATCCTCCGTATCCAGCTCGAAAGAGCGGCTGGCGGATTCATCCCGACGACCCGCGAATATGCACGCCTTTTCGGTATCAATCAGAAGCGCCTTGCACTTTGCAAGCCGGATGTGGCAGTGATCCATCCGGGCCCGATGAACAGAGGCATTGAAATCGGTTATGATGTAGCCTACGATGAAGCATCCTGGATTCAGGAAGAAGTCAGAAATGGCGTAGCTGTACGTATGGCTTTGGAATATTTGACACTGACGGAGGGGAAAGACATTGATGCTCTTAATTAAGAATGGTACCATCGTAAACCCGGCCAAGCACCAGCATGAAGTGACAAATATCCTGGTGGAAGATGGAAAGATCAAGGAAATCGGCCAGAATGTCAGCGCGGCTGGCAAAGAGGTAGAAGAAATCGATGCGAAGGGACTTTTCGTCACACCGGGTCTCATCGATATGCATGCCCATCTGCGTGAACCGGGACAGGAAGCCAAGGAAGATATTTATACAGGCACACAGGCAGCGGCTGCCGGCGGCGTGACCCATGTCGCGACTATGGCGAATACGAAGCCTGTCATCGACAATGCGGCGGTTTTGCGTGATGTGAAGCACCGCATAGCTGAGACTGGTGTCGTGAAGGTTTCCGTGATCGGCTCGATCTCCAAGGATCTCGAAGGCAAGCAGCTCTCGGAAATGGGGGATATGGCAGCGGATGGCGCTGTCGCTTTCTCGGATGACGGACACTATGTAGAGAGTGCGAATTTCATGCGCCGCGCCATGGAGTATGCGGATCAGCTCGGCAAGATGGTCATCGACCATGCGGAAGATATGACGATGTGCGGACACGGCTTCATGAATGAAGGCAAGGTCTCCTATGCGATGGGCGTCACCGGACGTCCGGCGACAGGGGAAAATATCGCAGTCGCTCGCGACCTGCTCCTTTCGGAGCTGACCGGCTGTCATATCCACATCGCGCATGTATCGAGCGGCAAGGCCGTCGATTTGATCCGCGAGGCCAAGGCGAAGGGTGTGAACTGCTCGACAGAAGTCACCGCGCAGCACCTCTATTTCACCGACGAATGGCTGAAGCACTATGAAGCGGCTTTCAAAATGGCGCCGCCGCTGCGCACGGACGAAGACAGAAAAGCGCTGATCGAAGGGCTGAAGGATGGCACCATCGATGCCATCATGACGGACCATGCTCCGCACTGCAATGAAGAAAAGGATGTGCCCTTCAACTGTGCGCCGAACGGCATCGCAGGTCTTGAGACCTCTCTTGCCTCGACGCTGACGGTGCTCTACCATCAGGAGGGCTTCACCATCGACAAGATCGTCGAGCTGATGAGTGTGAACCCGGCAAAGCTCCTCGGCATCGAAGGCGGCGTCCTGACAGAAGGCGCTCCGGCAGATATTACGCTGATCGATCCGGATAAAGAATGGACTGTCCACGGACAGGATCTCTATACGAAATCCCTCTTCACTCCTTATGAAGGGCTGACGCTGAAAGGCAAAGCGGTCATGACCATCGTGGATGGAGAGATTGTCATGAAAGAAGGAAAGGTGCTCAAATGAAAGGCCTCTTGATTTTGGAAAACGGCGCCCGTTTCGAAGGCGACCTCTTAGGCTCTGTTGAAGGGCTGGGGGAACTGGTCTTCAATACCGGCATGACAGGCTATCAGGAATGTTTCACAGATCCGTCCTATGAAGGGCAGATTCTCACCCTGACCTACCCGCTCATCGGTAACTATGGCGCGAATGATCTTTTCATGCAGAATAGAAAGCCGGCAGCAGCAGGCTTCGTCCTTGACCAGATCGCAGAGCATCCGTCGAACTGGGAATGCAAGGAAAAGATCACCGATTTCATCGAAAGATACCATGTACCCTGCCTTTACAATGTCGATACCCGTGCCGTGACACGCATGGTCCGTACCCAGGGCGTCATGAAAGCGATCATCGTTTCGGCAGACAGAAGCGATGCATTCATCGCCGAAGAACTCGCAAAGCCGCTCCACAGAGATCAGGTAGAGCGCGTGACAACTGACTATCCCTATACCTATGGTGACGGGAAATATCAGGTCTCCCTTCTCGACTGCGGTCTGAAAAAGAATATCCTCGTCTCGCTTGCGGCCAATGACTGCACCGTCCATGTCTTCCCGGCGCATACGTCTGCCGAAGAACTGCTGGCAGGAAATCCGGACGGCATCTTCCTCTCTCCTGGACCGGGAGATCCGCAGGATGTGCCATTCGTCGTAGAAACCGTCAAGAAGCTCATCGGAAAGAAACCGATCTTCGGCATCTGCCTTGGTATTCAGATGCTCGCGACAGCACTCGGTGGTCACACCTTCAAGCTGCCCTTCGGCCACCGCGGAGCGAACCACCCGGTCAAGGATCTTCGCACGGGCCGCGTCTATATCACCAGCCAGAACCATGGCTATGCGATCTCCGATGACGACCTTCCGGAATGCATCGAAGTCACCCACAGAAGTGTCAATGACGGCACCATCGAAGGCATCCGTCACAAGACCCTTCCGATCCAGGCTGTCCAGTACCATCCGGAAGCCTCCCCGGGACCGAAGGATAATTTCTATCTCTTCACCGAATTTACCAAGGCCATGGAGGAATTCAAAAAATGATCAATAAAGACGTGAAGAAAGTCCTCGTCATCGGCAGCGGCCCGATCGTCATCGGACAGGCTGCGGAATTTGACTATGCCGGTACCCAGGCCTGCCGCTCCCTTCGTGAAGAGGGCGTCGAAGTCGTCCTGGTGAACAGTAATCCGTCCACCATCATGACAGATGTGGATATCGCTGACCGTGTCTATATCGAACCGATCACTCTGCCATTCGTGACAGAAGTCATCAAGAAGGAACGCCCGGACGCACTGCTCGCGACACTGGGCGGGCAGGTCGGCCTCAATATGGCTGTCCAGCTCTCGGATGCCGGTGTCCTCGACCAGTACGGCGTGAAGCTCCTGGGCTCTTCTCTCCATGCGATCAAGCATGCGGAAGACCGTGAACTCTTCAAGGCTGCGATGGAAGAGATCCATCAGCCGGTCCCGGAATCTGAAATTTTCGAGGAACTGGAACCAGCCATCGCCTTTGCGGATAAGATCGGCTATCCGGTCATCATTCGTCCGGCATACACCTTAGGCGGCACCGGCGGCGGCATCGCACATGATCGCTACGAGATGGAAGAAATCGCGAACCGCGGCATCAAGCTCTCCCCGATCAATCAGATCCTCGTAGAACGCAGCATTGCCGGCTGGAAAGAAGTCGAATTCGAAGTCATGCGCGACAGCGCAGATAACTGCATCATCGTCTGCGCCATGGAAAATATCGATCCTGTCGGTGTCCATACCGGCGACTCCATCGTTGTCGCTCCGACACAGACGCTGACCGATGGCCAGTACCAGATGCTCCGTACCGCATCTCTTGATATCATCCGCTACCTCAAGATCGAAGGCGGCTGCAATGTCCAGTACGGTCTTGACACCAAGACGAACCAGTACTATGTCATCGAAGTCAATCCTCGTGTCAGCCGTTCCTCCGCGCTCGCATCGAAAGCCACCGGCTACCCGATCGCGAAAGTCGCAGCGAAGATCGCCCTCGGCCTGCACCTCGATGAGATCACCAATGCCATCACCGGCAATACGAAAGCCTGCTTCGAACCATCCATCGACTATGTCGTATGCAAATTCCCGCGCTGGCCATTCGAAAAATTCACACTTGCAGATCGTGCCATCGGCACCCAGATGAAAGCGACCGGCGAAGTCATGGCACTCGACCGCACGCTCGAAGGCTCGCTCCTGAAAGCCCTCCGCTCGCTGGAAGTCGGGGAAGGCTACCTGCACCTGAAGAAACTCGACGGACAGTCCCTCTATGATATCCGCTGCCTGCTCTCCCGCATCGATAACGAAAGGATCTTCGTCCTTGCCGAAGCCCTGCGCCGCGGCATCGAACCGGAAGAGATCAACCGCATCACCAAGATCGACCTCTTCTTTATCTACAAGATCCAGAACATCATCAAGATGGAACGCCGCCTCATGAAGGAAGGTCTCACCGAAGAGACCCTGAAAGCGGCAAAACGCATCCAGATGCCGGATGAAGCCATTGCACACTTCGCCGAAGTCACAGCGAAAGACGTCGAAAACTTCAAGAAGAAACTGGATTTCCATCCGGACTTCAAGATGGTCGATACCTGTGCGGCAGAATTTGAAGCGCACACCCCGTATTACTACTCCACCTACGGCGCAGAAGACGAAGTGAAGCCGCAGGGCAAGGGCTCTGTCGTCGTCTTCGGCTCCGGCCCGATCCGCATCGGTCAGGGCATCGAATTCGACTACTGCTCCGTCCATGCCTCCTGGGCATTGCGCAAGGCAGGGAAGAAATCCATCGTCATCAACAACAACCCGGAAACCGTTTCCACCGACTTCGATACCTCCGACTCTCTCTACTTCGAACCACTGACCGAGCAGGACGTCCTTGAAATCATCGACAAAGAAAAACCGGAAGGCGTCATCTGCCAGTTCGGCGGACAGACCGCCATCAACCTGGCGACCCCGATGGCTAAGCGCGGCATCCGCATCATCGGTTCCTCGAATGAATCCATCGATATGGCCGAAGACCGCGAACGCTTCGACACCCTGATGGGACAGCTCGGTATCGCGCGCCCGAAAGGCTGCCTCGTCGAGTCCGTCGAAGAAGCGATGGCAAAGACAGAAGAGCTGGAATACCCGCTCATCGTCCGCCCGAGCTACGTCCTTGGCGGCCGCGCGATGCAGATCGTTTACGATCAGGCAGAACTTCGACAGTACCTGAAAGAAGCCGTCGTTGCATCCCATGAACATCCTGTCCTCATCGACCAGTACATGGTCGGCCGTGAAGTCGAAGTCGATGCCATTTCCGATGGCAATGACGTCTGCATCCCCGGCATCATGGAACAGATCGAACGCTCCGGCGTCCACTCCGGCGACTCCATCGCGGTCTACCCGCCACAGCACCTCTCGCAGGAGATCATCGAGACACTGACCGATTACACCAGAGAGATTGCCAAAGCCATGAACGTCAAGGGCCTTGTGAATATCCAGTTCATCGTGGTCAAAGACAAAGTCTATGTCATCGAAGTCAATCCGAGAGCCAGCCGTACCGTACCATTCATGAGCAAGATCACCGGCATCAATATGGTCGAATACGCGACCCGCATCGCGCTCGGCGAAAGCCTCAAGGATACCGGCCTTCCGCTCGGACTTGTCCCGGATAAAGGCTATGTCGCGATCAAAGCACCGGTCTTCTCCTTCTCGAAGCTCGGCCTCGTAGAGATCAAACTGGGACCGGAAATGAAGTCCACCGGTGAAGTCATGGGCATCGGCCACACCTATCAGGAAGCCCTCTATAAGGCTGTCGTAGCCGCTCATCTCACCGTACCGGCAGGCGGCAATGTCCTCATCACTGTTTCCGACAGAGATAAGCCGGAAACTGCCGAACTTGCCAAAGGCTTCGTAGAGCTGGGCTACCACCTCATCTGCACCTCCGGCACCGGCGCTTATTTCGAAAAACTCGGCATCCCGGTCGAGATCATCAAGAAGATCCACGAAAAGGGCGAGAACTGTGAAAAGTACCTGAAGTCCGGCCGTGTCGATATGCTCGTGAATACCATTTCCTATGGCAGCCAGATCGAGCAGGAAGGCTATGACCTGCGCCGCATCGCTGTCGAGCTTGCGATCCCCTGCATCACCTCCCTCGATACCGCGAAGGAAGTCCTGCGCGTCATGGCAGCTTCTTCGAGCGAACCGCATGTCGAAGCCATTCAGGACTATGTGAAGGAGAATTGATATGGCAGGTTATGTAGAAAAAGGCCGCATCCTCACCCATGAGCTGGTCGGCCCCTCGATCTGGCGCATGCGCCTCGAGCTTCCGCTCATCGCAAAAGACGCAAAGCCCGGTCAGTTCATCCATGTGAAGGTGAATGACCCCACCTGCATCCTGCGCCGCCCGATCTCTATCGCCGGCACAGAACCGGGGAAGGGCATCCTTGAGATCATTTATCGCATCGTCGGCAAAGGCACCGACGCCATGTCCCACCTGAAAGCAGGAGACGTGGTCGACTGCTTGGGGCCGCTGGGCACCGCCTTCGATATGGATAAAAATCATATCGTCGGTATCGGCGGCGGCGTCGGCATCGCGCCGATCCTCTTCATGGCAAGGAAAGCAAAGCCGGGCCAGATGACCGTCGTCATCGGCGGACGCAATAAGGAAGAAGTCTTTTGGAAAGACCTTTTCCCCAAGACACTGAAAGAGCTCATCGTCACCACCGATGATGGCTCCTATGGGATCAAAGGATTCTCTGTCTCCGTCCTCCCCGAGCTCTTTAAGAATGGAAATGTCGATGAAGCCTGCGTCTGCGGACCCGGCATCATGATGCGTATCACCGCGCAGATGGCGAAAGAAGCAAACGTCCCCTGCGAAGTCTCCATGGAGCGCCGCATGGGCTGCGGCATCGGCACCTGCCTCGGCTGTGTATGCGACAGAGCTGATGGCAAAGGTCACTACAAAGTCTGCGTGGATGGCCCCGTATTCAAAGCAGAGGAGGTCGTATTATGAGCTCTTTAGCTGTGAATTTCCTTGGCATCCCGATGGCAAGTCCGTTGATCGGGGCCTCCGGCACCGTCGGCTTCGGCCTTGAGCTGGCCAAGTTCATCGATATGAAGGAGATCGGTGCCATTTCCGGCAAGGGTCTTGCACCGACGCCATGGAATGGCAATAACGGTACCCGCATCGCGGAAACCACCTCCGGCATGCTGAACTGCATCGGTCTGGAAAATCCGGGCGCGCCGTACTTCCTTGAGCACTACCTTCCGGAAGTGAAGAAACTCGGCTGCCCCTACATTGCGAACATGGTCGGCAAATCCGTCGAAGAATACGCCGAATGCGCGAAACTCCTCTCCGTCCCCGGCATCTCGGCACTCGAAGTCAATATCTCCTGCCCAAATGTCAAGGTCGGCGGCGCAGCCTTCGGCACGGACCCTCAGCAGGCAGCGGCTGTCACCAGAGCCGTGAAGGATGCGACAGATCTTCCTGTCATCGTGAAGCTCTCTCCGAATGTCACGAACGTAGTCACCATCGCCAAAGCCGTTGAAGCGGCAGGCGCTGATGCCATCTCTCTCATCAATACCCTCCTTGGCATCGCTATCGATACCAGAACGAGAACCCCGATCCTCGGCAACGTCACCGGCGGCCTCTCCGGTCCGGCGATCAAGCCCGTGGCTCTTCGTATGGTCTGGCAGGTCGCGAAAGCCGTCAATATCCCCGTCTGCGGGCTGGGCGGCGTCATGACCGGCGAGGACGTCGTCGAATTCATGATGGCAGGTGCGAAGACCGTTCAGGTCGGCACGGCAAACCTCGCTGACCCGACCGCCATGGCACGCATCGTCCGTGAACTCGATGCATGGTGTGATAAGAATGGCGTCAAAGACGTCAATGAGATCGTCGGTACGCTGAAAGCGTGAGTGACAGATGGTCAAGAAAAGGAGCTGTGAAGAAATGAATCCTCATTTCTTCACAGCCCCTTTTTACTTTGCTTTCATTTGGTTCAGGGTTCAAGGTTCAGGGTTCAGGTGGCG
>ERZ1023830.256-NODE-256-length-14886-cov-106.377520_pt1 | contig 14886 bp, 19 predicted proteins | sample MGYA00380381_ERZ1023830 | MGnify/ENA primary metagenome ERZ1023830 (study PRJEB33179, sample SAMN07449067) | human gut metagenome | biome: Human-gut; feature: Human associated habitat; material: Faeces | host: Homo sapiens | place: India:Kasaragod | collected... | reverse complement strand
TATTTATTTCTTTTTTAAGGCTCTCCCCGAAAGGAGAGCCGTTGTTTGTTAATCGTCTTTTGGCATATCCGTTATTCTATCGAAGAGGTCTTGTGCATACTCAAGTAATTGTGGATAGCCGTTAGGGTAACTGTTGCAATAGTTTCTGATTGACTCAATCAGCTCTTTCTCCTCAAAGGAGAGCTCCATCTTGAATTTCTGTTTTTTCCTCATTGTTACTGTATTTCTTTTGAACACTGCAAAGATACTATCTTTTTAGATATTGTGCAAATATGATACTATCTATTTTGATAGTAAACGAAAGATTTAACATTTCCCCGCCTTTTTCTTGCGGATGCCGTCCGAAAACACTATCTTTGCGGTATGGAAAACTCCGAATTAGACATAATCCAACATCGGCTCAGAAGACTTGAGCTCAAGACTTCCTTCCTCTCCGGCATCGTGTCCATACTCATCGCCGTCGTTGCGGGGATAATAGCCTATGCCCTTTAGAACCATCCTGAAGAGCAGCGCCCAAGGAAGAACGAGCCCAAAGCTACCATTATGTTTATGAGGGTTTCACCCACACTGATATAGCCTTTCCAATCCCTGAAAAGCTCTTTTTTCCTTTTCTTCATACTATAGTGCTCCACACCTTTATCAGCAGCCTTGTCGCCCTCTGTCGTCAATCGCAGAATCTCACCGTCCGCAATGATGAATTTCCAGTTGTCCACGAGATCGTGCAATACGAACTCCGGCTCCGCGGCATAGTTATAGATATCATGGAGACTCCCCAGTATCTCATCCTTGCTGATCCACCCTCCGTTGTCCATGAGCTTGGAGAGGATGAAATCGGCATACTCGGCATTCTTTCCTGTCAGTTGCATAACATTCTGATTTAAGTGGTAAAAAGCCTCCCACGCATCACGCGCAGGAGGCTCCAAAAGTTCTTTTACATGTAATTGCCTACTTCTTCATGAAGCATTCAATTATGGTTGCGCCCGCAGGCCGACGGGCGGCTTTTGTCTTAAATGGCTAACGAATGAGCCAGGCCTAAATGGTGTCGGCCACTCGCCGTATGCGGTTGCTCAAATCCGCAAGCGCGCCACGGAGCTGCTCTGCCTCCTCGGGCGTGAAGCCTCCTTTGCCTCCATTGCCGTCGATGCCGTCCATCTTGTGGTAGAGCCACGATGATGACTTGTGAAAATAAGTATTGGCCAATTCTCTCCACGATATGGCAAGCAGGATGTCGCTCGCTTTCTTCTTCATGTCGGTGATGACCACCGGCCTTGTCATAACTGTCTCCATATCCATATAATTTAATGATTATTATTCTTGTAAAGCCCCCTCCCTTTCGGGAGAGGCTTTGTTTTACTCGTAAGGTTGCTTAAGCATCTTGTCAAGCGTTTCCTGCACGAACCACATCAGTTCCGGATAGCCGTTGGGGTAAGAGATGTTGTAGTTCCTAATCTGTTCGATAAGGTCTCGCTCTGCTGCGGTGACCTTCATGTTGCTCATTTTTTCTTTCATATTCGTTATTTCTTTAAGACACTGCAAAGATACTACTAATTTTCGTATTAACAAAATAAATAATATGAAAATTCGTATAACGGCTAAAGATTTAACATTTCTCAAATGACAACGGCCGGCATCCTCGCGGATACCGGCCGTTTTGTTACATGTTTAATCAAATTTATCTTATGAAATTCACTTTGCTGCAAAAAAAAGTGGGGCGGTGATGGATGGAGGAGTAAACACCGCCCCGTGCCAAGTACCTCTGTACTTTAATAACATCTGTGTCTTAGCGACCACCTATTGAACATATATATACCTAATTATACCTATTGATATAAACACAAACCTTCATTTACATTTCACGCTGCAAATATAGGCAAAATTCCGCATATATGTGGTCTTTTCCGCTAAAAATTCCATCTTTTCCCTCACTTTTGTGTATTTCTCCGCTATTTCTTCCATCGTGCACTCACATGGCACCCATGGCCATCAAGCCTGCCCATCCTTCGAGAACCGTTCGAGAACCGTTCGAGATCCGTTCGAGATTTGCCCGTAGGACTTTCCGGGACTTTTTCGCTCATTCACAAAACGTTCATAATTCCCATATCCATTCACAATCCATTCACATAGTATTCACAGACCCTTAATAGACCCCTTGAGACCTTTTGAGACTTTTTGGGCCCCAGCCGGACCCTTTTGGACTTTTTGAGGCTTTTTGGGCCCCAGCCGGACCCATTTTGGATTTAGGGGTATCTATTGGTATTTTAAGGGCGGATCCTTCATTTTTTGGATCTCGTTCAAAATCTTGTGAACACCCTTCAAATCCTAAACCGCCCATTTTCAGCTGCTTTTGTTTTGCGTCGCTTTTTCAAAAAGCGACTCCGTCGGAACAGGGCTCGCTCCGCCCTACGCGTTAAATGTAATTACAAAGGCCAATCGCAGCGGTATATGTAACGGCAATTACCGATTACAATGTGACGACGGGGACGGTGTAATTATACTATTGGCATCGCATTTGCGGTACTCAGCAGGCTGAGGGACATAGCCGCTTAATTATACATATAAACTTTTATATAAAATAGTTGCCCAAATACTTGCACATATAAAATTAATTATGTACCTTTGTAGTGTGATTAAGGAACAACATTATTAACATTAAAATCAAAGCAAATGGACAAAGAAGAAATTGAGCAACTCATTGCTCGTAAGGAAAAAGAGATTAAGCAGCTGTTAGAGCTCAAAGAACTGCTAAAGTCAGAGCACATCGAGAGACAGATAGACATGAGACTTGACGACCTCTCTAAGCTCTACAAAGAAGTAAAGAAACGCAAATAAGAACCGAGCCCTCCGCCACATAGGAGGGGGGCTTTCAAAAAAGGATAAGACTATGGAAGAGTATCAGACAAAACTTAAAGAGTTCGAGGCACTGTTAGGCAAGGACGACGAGGCAAGCACCAAACAGCGCGCTGAGATAGTTGAATGGCTCAAGGGCAATGGCGGTGAGGACGCAAGGAAAGCAGCTGAAGAACTTGTCATGCGTCACCTGCATGAGACCGATAAGATGGTTAAGACTATCCGCCAGCAGTTAGGCGAGAAGTACGAGCTGCTTCCCATCTCCTACATTGCCCGCCACTACTTTGGCAAGAGTGCTGCATGGCTGCATCAGCGCATCAACGGCTATCGTGTACGCGGTAAGGTTTACACTCTGAACGAGGAACAGAAGAAGATATTCAACGATGCATGTCAAGACATCGCTAAACAGATTGGCTCATTCCATTATGCTTGATAGATAATGGTTTCTTAATCACACCAAGCCCCGACACTGAGCCGTGCCGGGGCTTTTCCATGCAATAAAAAAGCCCCGAGCATAATGCCCAGGGCGGTGCGTCCGTAGGCCAGCGGACGGCTTGATGTCAAACGGGGCGGTGTTAACGAGCCCCAGCCTAAATCTCTATGGAATCAGCCGCACGGCGTATGCGGTTGCTCAGGTCGGTGAGTGCTCTCTTGAGCTGAGCACGTTCCTCGGCGTTGAATTCCGTGGGCTTATTGTTGCCGTCGCGGCCGTCCATCTTATGATAGAACCATGAGGCCGACTTGGTGAAGTATGTCCTTGCGAGGTTTCCCCATGATATGGCAAGCAATATGTCATCCATCTGCTGCTTCATTGTCTGCTGTTTGGTTGTCTGCATTGTCTCCATATTCTTTGCAAAGTTAATACAAATTATTGTATTACACAATTACAGACCTAACAATTTATCTACTTTACACAACACCTGCATCCCCTCCACCGGCAAACGATGGCAGCGGGCCGGACTCCACAGCGATGCAAAGCGTATCGAAGGCATCGGAGCCGTCGGTTCTGCTTTCAAGCGGTGACTCCTCCGTCTCCGGTCCTTTCTCCTCAGACTTGTCCTTGTTGTTGGAGCCATTGACCGACATGGCCCCGTCGATGCTGTTGAGCAGATCAGGGTTGTTCTCCTCGTTGAAGAGAATTTGGTATTTGGTATCAGCTCCCCGGAACATGCGGTTGATAAGGCTCTGCTTGACGGGATGGCGCCACGGAGAACCGATGTACACTTCCTGCACGACCCACCCCTTCTTGATGAAGCAGTACTTGATGGTGTCGGCAAATCCCTCGGAGCTACGGCCATAGTCATTGCCCACAAAGGTGGCGTCGTAACAGAACACGACCTCCTTTGTCCGGAAATACTCGTAGTAAGCACAGAAATCATCGACCAGCTCAGGCAGTCGTCGCTCATACTTGACGAAGAACGACTTGATGATTCTCAGCTTACGGTCCTTACCGGGTTGCCCGACGACCATCCAGTTGATGTTGGCGTTGGCATCGAAGGCAATCCACAGCGGTGCCGTCGTGTCCAGATCCCCGTCGAAGCGGCAGTCGACATGCCTCAGTTTCTCCATGTTGAAACCGATGGCATCGATATAGGAGTTGTTGGCCGCCTGGTAGAGGTTGCCGTCCGTCTTGGCATTATAGAAGCTGTCCTCGGAATGCTCGACGCGCCGACACATGATGGTGGTTCGGAAGGTGGCAGGCGGCATGTCTCGCTTGCACTGGCGGATAAAATCCTCTCCAAGGATTTCGAGGTTTTCTATCGACGAGAATTCTTTGTAGAGCAGCGTGTCGGCGCGCAGCTGGTTGATGACCTTTGATATCTGCCGGAGATGGAACGCCGTCTGAGCGTCGGGTTTGCGCCCCTCAGCGATTATTCCATTGACTTTCTTACGCATTTCTATATAAGAGGCGATGAGTCCTTCGAGCAGCTTCACGTTGGCCTGATCACATTTCTCACGGTCGTTGAGGAACCATGAGCCTTTCTTTGTCGTCGGCATATCGGAGAACTTGGCGATGCCATGGTGGAAGAAGAGATGTCCGAAGACATTGTTGTTACCACGGTTGGCCGGCAGCGTCTCGTCCTTGAACTGCTCGAAGTTGACGAATTTTGCCTCGTCGATGAGCAGGAAGTCAAACGACTTGGAGTTTGACGTGCCCTTGCGGTCCTGGCTGATGATGGTAGCGACGGACCCGTTCCAGAAGCTCAGCGTGTTTTCCCAGTTCATGGGCTTGATGATCGGGTCTTTCCATCCCCACGCCTTTGCCGGCTTCTTGCCCCAGGTGTAATGTACGTCGGGCTTGAATCCCCATCGTCTGAGGTGCTCATCCCATGACGGGATGATGTTGGTAAAGAGGCGCTTGGCGTTTGGTCCCACCAATCCCGTGTTGCTGCCGGGCATCTGCTCGAAGTTGCGGCGCAACAGCGAGGCACATATCAGACCCTTGCCAAAGCCACGGCCTGCCACGCAGGTGATGTCCTTGGTGTTCATGGCGAGGACATACGCCTGCCCTCTGTTGAGATACTGTTGCAGCTCACTGCTCATCTTTCACCTCCAGTTTCTTGGGTTCCTCTATGACCGTGGCATCGATGACATCCGCATCGGCGTCGATGTCCTCGTAATTAGAACCGCTGTATTTCTTGATCAGCTGATTGATGACATTGGCCACGTTGGGGATAGGCTTCAGTCCGAGAATAGTAGCGTCGAACGTGAACTTGATCTGCGGAATCTCCTCGTATCTTGCGTCCTTCTCATCATTCTTGTCAAGCTGATTATATTTGCCATATACGTTGGACAGCTTCGCGATTGCTTCCGGGTCCTGCTTGTTGACAGCCATGCGGTATCCCTCCATGATCATGTTGTTGAGTCGCCAGCGGTGCCATTCCTTGGAACACTTTTCGAGCGATCCCACGATGGAATGGAGGATTTCGAGGTCAGCATAGGCCGTGCGCCTGGTGATCTCCCCGCCATTGCCAAGGCTCGCGGCATTGTACACGATATAATCCACATACTCGCGATCCTTCTTCAAAGGATTGCGCAGCATGTAGGCATGGATGTCCCGAAGCCGCAGGATGCGGTCGATGACCGACTGCTGCAGCTTCTTGGCTTTCAGTTCCTGCTCGGACAACATCATGTTGTCGGCATAGATGTCAATGTCGTTTCTCATTCAATACTGTTCTGTGCCTGCCTTATCCGGCCAACGGTTTCAGCATCTCATCAATCGGCCGTCCCTTGCTCATTGTTCTCAGGGATTGTTACGCCTGCGGCTTTCAGCTTCCCGATGGTCTCCGGCTTGATGTTGGCCTTGTTCTCGACGAGTGTATTGACGGCAGCCTGCAATTTGTCGACATCCTTGTCAGCGAGCTCCTCTTTTGTCAGCGTACGGCTGATGCAGGTCCGTGCGGCTCCTGTCTCACGGATGATGCGCTGCGCCTTCTCCTCCGGAGTCTCTGGATGATCCGGCTCTTTATACTCATCATACTGCTTGTAGGCACTTCGCAGCGCGTTGTCGGTCTGTCTGAGGGTATAGCAAAGCTCATAGCCGTCGCACTGCTGATAGCCAGGCTTGGCCACCATCAGCGCCAGCTGGTTGTGAAGCTCGCGCATCTTCTGCCAGCGTTTGGCGTTGTCATCCCAGAGCGCCTTGATGTTGTCGGGCAGCGTATCATGGTCGGCACGCTTACCGCGCTCAGACGTGACAGCAGGATTGTCGGTCGTGGCAACCTCGATGCCTTCCGGCTTCTGCTGCAAGTCTTCGACGACGACCTTCTCCGTTTCCTCAATATACTTTCCGACCTCGGCATTGGTGATGCCTGCGACGCGGATCTTGTAGAACTTCTGCAAGTCAGCGCGCACCCATGGAAGCAAAGACTGCGGGCGCTGACAGGCAGAGTTATAGACACCGCGCTCACGTCCAGGATCCAGCTGCAGCAGCATCTCAGCCGCGTCGATGATCTGTTTGTCCGTTGGATGCTCCACTTTCAGGAAGGCACCAATTCTCATTGTCAAGTTGTTGTCCATTGCTCTTGTTTTATCAGTTAATAAAAAAAAGTGGCCGTGGCATCACTGCCGCAGCCACCCATCTTCAAACATGAAAGAATTAATAATCTACCCTCACTATGCTGCCGCGATGGCTTTCTCCTCACCAGTCAGACAGTCAATCTTTGTTGTCTTGCTGATGACCAGGTCACCCTCGTAGTATGGTGCCGGGCAGTCGTCGTAGACAGCGATGGTAAACGTCGTGGTCTTTGCGCCTGTAGCCTCGGCGGCCGTGTCGGAGCTGTTCTTGGTATCAGTGGAGTACATGTCGTTTCCGAGCACACGATAAGCACCGTCGCGCTCTTGGTAGACATATACCAAGTCATCGTTCTTGGACTGACGACCGAAACCGGCCAACTCCTTAGAAGTGCCCGCGACGATGGCTGTTGCCTTGTTCTCTATGATCTGCGATCCGAGCTCACCCGCCGTATCATGCGTGACATTAGAGGCGTTGTCCTTCAGATCGATGAACTTCCACGTAGCATCGGCCTTTAGCGTGAACGAGCCTTTGTAAGTGGCGAGCGCTCCCATGTCCTTAGCGGCGTCGTTTCCCGTGGCGTTGAGCTTAGGCAGTGCAGGCCACTTCGCGATGTCGGACTTCGGGATGAAGTAGAGGCGCCGGCGGATACCGGCGAGGACGCTGCGGCCTGGGCATGCCTCGATGGAACCATATACCTGATTTACTGTGCAATCACTCATTTTTGTAAATTGTCTATAGTGTTATTAGTGAACGGTGGCCGAGCCTGTCAGCCACCGTGATCGTTTATGCGCTGGCACCAGCAGCAGCCTTGGCCACACGGGCGGTAAAGAATGCCTGCTTGGAGAAGGTACGTACCTGAGCGCCGTAGACTCCGGCATACTCGAAGGTCAGCCTCCATGACTTATACTTGGCGATATTGACCTGATTCTCCTGAGCGTTGATGTCGGTACCGAGAAGGAAGTTCTCTTTCTTGGTGACCTTGATCAGGTTGGAACCGGCCATGTTATCGAGGACGGCAAACTGGCACTTGCCGCGTGAGCCCTCCAACGTATCCTTGTCAAAGGATGTGTTGTAAGGCACGTTGCCATGGCGGGTCTGATAGTCGTCGACGTAGAAGTCATAGATCTCAGGCGGCAGATACATAAATGCTCCGTTGGCCTTGATGGACGGGTCTGTAGCGCGCCATATTTTCTTCAGCGTGTCAACGGCATTGGTCTCGTTGATGGCAGCCACTTCAAGGAGGTTGCCCTTTGCTACGGAGATGTCGCCGGACGTGATACCCGCGAGGATGATGGTATCAAAGCCGTCGAAGAGATCCTTTGTCGTCTTGCCATTGGGGTTGCGTTTGCCAAACCAGATGGCGTCGCGGTCGAGGTGCTGTCCAATCTTGGCTGACAGCATGGTGGCTACCTTGCGGGCGATGGTGTTGGCGGTCATGGCCTGACCGAGGGCGATGCTCTGTCCATAGATGCTGTGGAAGTAGGGCATCGGGTTGAAGTTCTTGGCACAGTTGCCGGGATAGACGACGAGCGTACGGCCGACGATCTTTGAGTTGTCATCGTTCTCGTTGCTGTCGCTCCATGGCGCAAGCTGTGCATCACCGTCGAGCTCACCCCATGTCAGCTGGTTGCGGACACCGGGAACGATGGTGATGTACTGCGCAGTGCCGGACTGCTGCATCGTTACGATGGGCATCTGGATGAGTTCAGACTGAAATTGCTGACAGCTCTCTTCCAGAAGCTCAGGGGTGATTTTAGACACCATCTGGTCAGGTGTCATTGTAGAGATTTTAGCCATTTACGAAAAATAGTCTATGATGTTAGTCATTAGAGAAGGTCCTTGACATCATCGAGAAGCTCCTTGGCATTCTTCGGCATGTCACCTTCCTCTACCTTAGCATGGGGCTTCGATGAGTCGCCCTGCTCATTCTTGTAAGCGTCGAACTCCTTCTGAAGATCAGCCAGCTTATCCTCGGCTGTCTTCTTGTCTTTCTCAGCCTGCGCCTTTGCGTTCTCGGCTGTGGTGAGTGCGTTCTTGGCATCGTCGCGTTCCTTGGTAAGGCTGGCGATGGTGGAGTCTTTCGTCTTCAGCCAGTCCTCAACCTTCTGCAGCTGCTCATCGGTAAGCGTCACCTTACCGTCGTCAGTAGCCTCGAAATCCGTGACGCCCAAGATGGCACACATGCAATTCTTTACGATTTTCTTCATTGTCTGAGTTTTTGTCTGATTGTTATTATCTTCGATTGGTGCGATGTTGTTCACGAGTCCCACGATGCCGCCGAGATCACGACGGAACCGTTTCCAAAATCCCTCATTGCTGTCTTTGGACACAGGGATACTCGGAAGGGCAAAGTGCTCGGTGAAACCAGCCTTTGCAGCAGCGCGGTTTCTGACGTTCTTGGCAGCAGCTGTCGACTGTTCATCATCAAAGACCGAATCCACGATGCCAAAGTCCTTGGCTTCGTCGGCAATCATCCATTTCTCCTCATCCATCTTCTTCATGTTCTCCTCGATGGATTTATGGTTACGATAGGAATAGAGCGATGCAATGGCCTTGTCATAGGTGTCGAGTTCGTCACGTTTTGACTGAAACTTGCTCACGAGCTTATCGATGGCCTGCTTGTTGGCTGAGCCATAGAAGCCGATGTCAAGGCTGCTGTTGTGGATGAGCATCAAAGAGCCTGTAGCGATGTTGACGGTCTTGGCCTTCATGCAGAGGAGAGTGGCAGCACTGGCAGTCATACCCACGATGTACATGTTGCACTGGCCATGAGCTGCGATCAGCTCACCGATGGTCATTCCCTGATCCAGGAGACCGCCCGGAGAGCTGACGAGGATGTTGACTTCCTTGTCCTTGTGGCTGTCGAGGAAATCCTTCACCATGTCGGCTGTAGTGCCTCTTTCACCGGTCCACCAGTCATACTCCTCACCGATGACACCGGTTATATAGTAATCGTATCTCATATACAGATTGCTTCTATTTGTTGTTTTCCACAAAATTACAGCCGAGGCGTAATTACAGAAAATACCATATATTATAGGATTCTGAGCATCCCGTGTAGCGATTTCCACGTTATGGTGACTGTCATGAGCGTGGAGCCTGTCGCCTTATCGGGATAAGGATTGCTCTCCTTGACGACGGGAAACGGACGCACGCCGGTACCAACGAGATACTTCTTGCCGTCGATAGCCGTCATCCGGAATGCCTTGCGTCGCCACATCTGAGGATCCTTCGACTTCACCTTATAAGTAATGGTGGTCGTCCAAACGAGCTCGTTGTTCTCGTAGCTGCTGTCATCAGATACCTGGATGTTTCCGAAAGCGTTAACTTCTGCAAAATTAACATCCCGTGTGAGGAAGCAACCTTTCTCATCCAGAACCAATGCGTCAAGGAGGGCGCTACTGTCGCACACCTCAATCTTAATCAAATTTTGAATCATAGACATAATATTTGTTTGTTTATCACAATATCTACCTATCTCGGGTATCACGCACTATCTCTGCCTATCTAAAAAAGGTCTGTCTTGTGGGTAAGAAAATGCGCTTGTTTTAACGTTTCTTTATATGTTTCTTTCTGTTCATCCCAATATTCTCGTGTTTATATCCGCGTGATATGTTCACACCGCATTTGCGGTAAGCCTCCTTGATGCGGGTATATTTCTGTATGATGTTATGCTCCTGTTCATAGCTGATGCCGTTGGCCGTCATCCAGTCTCTGATGATCAGCGTGAGCGGTATCGCCCGAAACTTGATAGCAGAAAGGTCCTCGAACATCTGTTTGGTAAATATGTCGTTGATGGCTTCGGCGATGGCCTGCTTACCCGGCTTGGTCAGGAAGTTGAAATAGGCAGGGTCTTTCGACTGGGAGTCTGGGATACTGATAGCAAGCTCCCCGTCCTGCATTGTCTCCACCTCGGCATTCGCAGGCCTTTTCTTCAAGAAGTACTTGATGACGCTGTTGATATTGGATAGGTTAGGGAAGGCGCAGGGCTCTCCGAAATGATGCCTGCACCACTGGCGTTCATACTCAGGCAACTTGATGTAGATTTGAAAATTGCTCATGTCTCTTTGGTTTTTAGTTGCAAATATAGGGTAAATTCTGCATATAATCGGGCTTTTGGCTGTATTTATGTGGGAAAATCGAATGGATTTCTATTAGAATATTAGCGTAACACGCTGATTTGGAAAGGAATATCCTATTTTTGCCGAAAAAGGTGAGATTATAGGCTTGGATGTGTTTTCTCTCAAAATGTAAATATATCTCTAACTTTTCAACTTCAAACAACGTGCGTGAGTTTCGTACAACTCCGTATGAACTCCGTTTTCGTCAGAAAAGTTTGTGACCATGTGAAAGTTGTGACGAGCGGTGTAAGTTGCTGATTATTAGTATTGATTTTGGTAACAAACTTTGGACACAAACTATTTTGAGCCTCACAAGTTTGTGGCGAGCCATATAGCGTATGATAGTTGGTCACAAACTTAAATAGGTTTGTGACTTGTTTGTGACAAGTTTGTGACCAACTTTGTGACCTGCTAACTTCCTCTTTTTATTGACTTTAGAGACATTTCGTAAATCTCGGATACAAAGTCACAAAGTTTTGGAACGAAAAAGGAAAGGGAGAGGGGAAACCAAGACCCCGAACTCCATTGAAAAATCCGAAAAGTCAAGCAATTTTACCCCATAACAGAAAAGGCGGTATCGATAGTCTCCTATCGAAGCCGCCCTGAACGCAACTAAATGCAAAGAAAGAAATGAAATATGATTAGAATATGTCGCTCTCCTGGTCCTTGCCGTTTTGATTTTCCTTCGCGCCTGCCACACTGCGGATATAGATCATGTCTTTAGTCTTCAGTGTGCCATCCGGGTAAAGTACCTTACGTTGGAGCCGTCCTGCGTCCGTACACAGCTCTGTCGGATTGTAGGCGTCCACCCATGGACAGAAGTCACAAAACGCCTTGACCTTCTTCGTGAAGCTCTGCATAGTAATGCGAGCCATGTTGGAGAACACTTGGTAGTCTCTGAACACGTCTTCACGCACCAGTTCTTTGTCAAGGTGCTCATTCTCCGGAGAGAAATAAGAATTAGCCCACTCCTCAAAGTTACCGCCCATCTCAGCTTTCCACCGGCGACGTTTGATGTTGCCCATCGGTGGTTGTGGCTTCATACCAGCATCAGCCAACTCAATGTAAGTGCTGCAGCACTGCATCCAGAAGTTGAAGTCGTTGTTCCACTCCTCTTCCGTGTAGTCTGTGGCATAGAGCGTCTTATTGAAGTCGTCCCGGATGCTGCGTGTCTCAATATAGTCGTTGTCCTCAGTCTTTTGGTGATACCAGTCTGAGAACACCATGTAGAGAGTCCGGGCCTCAGACGACGGATCGAAGTTCTGCGGTACATAGTTTGTCGTGAATGCGAACTTGGGCGAATCATTGAATGGTATAGTGAATACGTGGTTGTTCTTTGGATTTACTGTCATGTCGGACGTAATATTGTCATAGAACTGGCCGAGATTAAGATAACGGTCGCAATCGTCCACGAGAACGAAATCTGTAAACTGGTTGACCTGCTCAAACACATGAGGATTATCCATCAGTTTGGGATTTCTGCCGCTGAGCTTGACATAGCTTTCTAAGTATGAGAGAACAGTGAAGAAAAATGATTTTCCACTACGGCCGTTGCATTGTCCGTCCTCGCCGATTTTGTTGTCCATGGCCATCGGCGCCCAGGCACGGGTAACGATCTTGTATTTGTGCATCATATAGCCGAAGCAGAAGATCTTATTGATAAGGTTCTGCTTCTGCTCCCTGACTTCTTCCTCGGACAATCCCGTCCCTGCTATGTCAAAAGGATGATCTTCGAGATATGCGATACGCTCTTCGTCCGGATGCCCCTCGAAATTGTATTCCGTTTCCTTACGCCAAAAGAGTCGGCTCGTGTTGATGAGGTAACCGAAAAAATGGCTGTTCACGTTCTTTATCTCTATGTCGAGATGCTGGCGGCCATCATCCTCGGTGATGGTCTTTATCTTAAACATCGGATCTTGTTTCTTGAACCGGTGAGCTATGACGTTATTCTCCCAGACGAAGTTGTGAAGACTCTCATCTCCTTTGCTGTAGACATTGATTCCGTCGTTGGTAAGGGTACGTTTCTTGACCTCTACAGTGGCATTGTCGAAGAAGTAGTATTGACTTGCGGGCGTATAGTCGGCAAAGTCCAGTTCCACCTCGTCGAGGTTGTCGAGCGCGGTTGGTGCCACTCTCGGCGAATTGATGACCAGGTTAAGAATGTCGCGTCCCTTGTGATGTTCCTTGACCCAGTTGATGATAAACTGCTTGATGTCGTTGGCCTTCACATGCTTGACTACGTTCCCTTCAATACGTATGAATTCAGTGCTGTCCGAGTTCTCATCATGAAGAGTATAGAAGCCGTTAAGCGTGAGAAAGTTGAAGAGGCATGCGCTGTCTATCTCAACCTTTCGGCTGCCATCTTTGGTAAGTTTCTCAGACCAGAATTTGGCAGGAAGAGCGTTTTCCATCAAGTCCTTAAAGTTCTTTTTCTCAGAGCGCAGCTCCATCCAGTCTCTCAGATCCTTGCGGCTGTGTCCACGGTTGTCATGATACTGCTCCAGCCATTTGGGCAGCCATATTGTATGAATGTCGATATAAGCAAGGGCAAGTTCACGCCCCTTGCGTACACCGGTCTCGTCTACGTCGGGGATGTTGTAGAGCCTTTCCACATACTTCATTATCTCACGGTATTCTTCCGGAGATACATGGTATGTCTCACTGTTGAACCAAAGAGGATGGTAGCCCATCGAATGGCAGCAGAGAGAATCTCGTTCGCCACTGCAGATGATGGCTTCAGGAAGCTTCTTTTCTTTGTAAGGCTGATCTTCACCATGAGACGTCATCCAGTCCGCTTCCTCTTCCTTGTTATACTTCTGATAGGCTTCTTTTAACTCTGCCAGGCCGTTGACATACCGTAGGGGCTTCTTTCCGGATGGCATATATGTGAATCGGAAGCCTTTGTCACAGTTCAGCGGCTCATAGATTTTGTAGAAGACATCGTCTGGCTGTCCATTCTTACCTTTTGCAATGAGGCAGGCACGGGCAAAGATGGGATAATGCTCGTTGGAATACTTCTCGATCACCTCACGATCCTTGCAGTAGGTGATGACATCGACGGCAAACCAGTGCAGCGCATCTACATCAGACTGCTTTACTTTCGGTCCTAAGATCGAAAGTTCGTAGTTGGTCATCTTCTCTTTTAACTTGAAGTGCCTGTCTCCTTCCTTTTCATCGGCGTTGGCTGGCCGTTTGCGTATAGTCGGCTTATTGACGGCTCTGTCCAGTTCGTCCTTGACGCCATACTTTGAAGCCAACTGCAAGAGAGCTTCGCCATATTGCGTCTGTTGCATGCCTCTTGCGTTCATGTAGACGGATATAGCGTTTTCTCCGCGCCCATCACCTCCAAAGTCTGTCACCTGCCATATCCGCCCATATTTCTTGGAGTCATATTCGCGCAGTGATGCGGATGGCGTTCGCTCATTGCGTATTGCAAAGTGCTTCTTTGTATTGACGCACGCTTTGGCCTGAGGATAGCAGTCCAGTATGATATCGAGACCGCCATTCGTTGCCTTGAAGATTTCTTGTGGATCGATCATATCTTTTCTTTCTTTCTTTCTTGGTCGCAAAGATAGGTTGCGTAGCTATCGTGCGAAAATATTCTATTTACTCATCATGCTGCAAGGATTTGGTGACTTTTATAAGGATACTCTTGAATTGCGGAATTTCTTCTGCAGCTTGCAGAAGAAGATTGAAGATGACTGCACCATAGTCATGAACGAGCTCGCCCTTATCCCATGCCACCGTTCCTGTCCTTACCATCACTCCCTCCTTTGGCTCCCCCCGCTCTATGTGAGGGCAGACAAGAAGGAATTCTTCACTCATTGGCATACCTTTCAGTATATTCCCTGCCTCTACAGTTGAGATGATTTCGATGAATTTCTTTTCCATAGATTATTT
>ERZ1023830.254-NODE-254-length-15124-cov-8.499569_pt1 | contig 15124 bp, 17 predicted proteins | sample MGYA00380381_ERZ1023830 | MGnify/ENA primary metagenome ERZ1023830 (study PRJEB33179, sample SAMN07449067) | human gut metagenome | biome: Human-gut; feature: Human associated habitat; material: Faeces | host: Homo sapiens | place: India:Kasaragod | collected... | reverse complement strand
TCAAAGCCTATCCTGGAAACCGTTTAATGGCATGACATAAGCAAATAGTTGCTGCATTTATTTTCGCACAAGTCGGGCAAAATCTTTCACCGTATTTGTTCATTGGTCCAAATGCATAAAAGTTTTCCAGATGCGCATATGGCATCGGCATTTACTTTTCTTTACAAAACGAAGATTTTTTCACAATCTACAGTTGCAAACCAATCACTAAAATGCTGCAATTAAATTCAGATAGAAAGCGAGGCGAAAACTATGGATCTTTCCAACTTCAAGCCCTTCAATTTTCAAGAAGGAGTCCCGTATCTTTCCGTCACAGAAAACGGAGTCACATTCAGCAAGGCTGTCACACTAAAGATGCAAAAGCCTGAATACGTACTTTTCCTGATAGACCGGCAGGAGAAAATGGTGGCTTTGAAAGCATGTGATGAGAAAACGCCAAACGCGGTGAAATTCTTTAACACAAACCGCAACAATGCCATCTTATCCGTTCGCTGGAACAGCAGGGATCTACTGAACACATTGTCCCAACTAATGGATTGGGATTTATCCAAAGGCGGCTACCGGATTTCCGGCACTTTCTATTATGAAAGCCAAAATCGGCAAAGTTATTTTCGCTGCCGATTACGGTCTCAAGGCCTTCATCATCAAAGTTTATTACTAATATCAATCGGTAGTTTTTATCAGGATTGGAGCGGAGGTTGTAGGTTCCTTCCCTTCTTATTTTCTTTATCGAAAGGATCACATACATGGACAAAAATATTCATGTCACGAATCACTCCCAAGGTGGATATCAGGTAAAATCTTCTGGTAGTTCAAAAGCCTACCGTAGAACAGAGCCCCAGCGCAAAGCCATTGAAATCGGTAGAGAGCTGGCACGTAATCAGCATAGCGAACTTGTCATTCATGGCAGAGATGGAAAAATCCGTCAGAAGAACTCCTATGGCAATGACCCCTTCCCACCTAAGGGATAATTAGAAAAGCAGGCAGTACATCCTATGCGTGTACTGCCTGCTTTTCATTTGATTGCATTCGCCATGATAAGCCACATCTGGCCATTTGCCTTAAACGCATATCATTTGTCAGCAATATTCATAGTGTCTTTCCTGCGCCCGAGCAATACTTTCAGCCCTAAAATAGATTGGGCTAGATGCGCAATAAGTGTCATCTAAAAATTCTGATAAATAAAAGTTACCTCCCCATCTTTGGCTAAAAACAAGGCAATCATAAGAAGAAACAATAATAGTGTAACTTGAATAGTGCACAACATAGGATTTCTATTCATTGGAGCGGTTCCAGTTACCCTTGAAATAACTTGTGATTTCACGATTAAGAATAAACCATCCTTTCGAATTATAATGAGCTTCATCCTGAAATACGTAGGGAATATATTCCAAAAAACTTGAGTTGATATACGGCATTTGTTCTTGTTCTTGAATTTCTTTCATCTTATCAAAGTATACTTTCCGCTTAGAATAATCCAAACCTACATAATCAAAAGCATAACCGTTAGCTGCACATAATAGCACTAAAGGTCTCCCACCTAGTTCCTTAGCAGTTTCCAAAAATAGTTGATGATAATAATAGCCGTTAGAATGTGCATAGTCGAGATCCGAATAGTGATTTTTCAACTTTGCCCAACTGTTTTTACTGCTTCCCCAAGGCCGTTTCCAATTCTCCTTATAGATATAGAAATGTGATGAATCATCAAAACAAAGTGATCGTGCCTGAACACTATATTTCTCCTCATCATTTTCCCAGTCTATCCGATGAGTAGTCGGATGAAATTTTCCTTTTTTACTCTTAAGCAATTTAAACACACGCAAATGATCTCTATAAGATAAGAACCACTTTCTACCTTTATAGTATGGCTCTAAAAGAATTCCCAAAACTCGAGCTTTTACTGACTCTGATGATTTAATTTTAGCGTGTAGCCATAATTCATTAAAGAGTGGATTCCCGCGAGTAATATGTTCAACTTCCTTAGCAACGTTAACTTTTATATCAGTGGATAGCTTAGGATTATCCATGAAATAATAGTATTGAACCTCTGAGAGATTCTTTTGCAATGCTGCATCCGGATATTTACTCCTTACAAACCAAGTCATCGAACTATCAAACATAACAGGTACTTTTTCAATTCCATCTATGGAACCATATCGGATAACATTGACTAAAGTTTCTGCCCCTGCTTGACCAACAATATCAACATCATAAGGCCAGTCCTGATTGGGATATGAATTTGTCAAACTTGTAAGAACATGATATTCTGGCATATTTTTCAACTCAGACGTCCCTAAAACAATCATGTGTTTGTTTTCAACGCTAAGCTTAAGTAAAGTAATTCCCTTATCTTTTATATCGTTACCATACAAATGCCATACGCCACTTGAAGGATACCACTCAGAAATCTTCTTCAACATATACTGATCGGCAGCATAAAGTGATACCAGCACAATAAGTACCGGTACCACTGCACAATACATAAGCTTTTTCAGCATGATCCTTATCCTTCAATACTCTTTTCCGCAAGAGTCTTAGCAAAATTAGAAACAGAAGAAATGTTTTCCCTTGTGAAATCAGTTGGTTCCATCTTTAAGCCAAAAGAAGATTCCAGTTCAAGGATAATATTAATAACTGCCATGGAATCCATAAGGCCTGCCTCAAAGAGATTCAAATCCTTATCTTCAGCCAGACCATCTGCTCCTGTTACTTTTTCAAGAATTTCTACAGCAATTTTTTCGTAATCCATTTCAATCATCCTCCTGAATAAAATCATTTACCGGTAAATAGATACCCGGAAAAAATAAGAAGCCCAAAAGCAAACACATGAAACGTGACAAGCCGACTGACGAAAACAAAATGTTTCTTCTTCATCTGCTTTCTATGCCATTTGGATTTAAGATATACATCAGTTGCAACCAATGCCAAACCTTGATATACCCCATATATTATATAATATAATGTAAATCCATGCCACACCCCCATAGTTGTCATAGTAACCATGTATGCCCACCGAGTAGCCGTAGATATATTGGTTGTCCACTTATGACGAACTGCTGCCAGTACAAAACGTCCAAATAAATAGTCCCCAAACCAGCGTGACAGGGAAATATGCCAGCGCTGCCAGAAATCCTTCATATCTTTAGCCAGGAATGGCTTATTGAAGTTATCCGGTGCTTTGACTCCCAGCATATAACTCATACCCACCGCCAAGAGGGAGTAACCTGCAAAATCAAAGAAAAGGTAAAAGGTATAGACATACATATATTCAAGGGAATGTACCAGCGTAATATGAGCTGGAATCTTTTCCATCAGATATATATTAATGAGTGAAGCAATACCGAATTTATACACCAAACCATAAAAAATCTTCTCTATCCCCGGTAAGAGAAAATCATGGATATAGGTCTTTCTTTCAATCGCATGGTCAATATCCTCAAGGAACCGCTTATAACGATCAATCGGTCCGGACGATAAAGTCGTAAAGAATGAAATAAAATACAGCAAATTGAATAGATTCATTGACTTGACGTGATTATCATGAATTTCAATAATCATTTGCCAAATACGGAAACCCATGTAAGAAATTCCAAGTATTTCCAAAGGATGCCAGTGAGTATACGGCACAAGTCTTGCATATACAAGAGGGATAAAAGACAGTAAAAACATCAGGGCGTAAAAAAAATCATTCTTCGTTCTCTTGTGGATAAAGAGATAGAGATAAAGAAGAAAAACCTCAAAAATCAGAAAACCAATAAAATAGGGCAGCTTATGAGAACCGATAAGCAGATACAAAGCAGGTAGTGAAACAAGCATGCCATAATATTTTATTTTCTTGCCCCATAGCCCTAACAGCACGGCCGGAATCAATAAATATCCAAATAAAACAATAGAAAAAATACTTCCATATTCACTAATAACCATCAAAGTCTCTCCATTAACTTCTTTCTATCAATTTTCCCGTTAACATTGAGCGGAAACTCATCAACAAAAATTACCTTCTTAGGAACCATGTAGGATGGAATCATTAACCCCAAATCTTTCTTGACTTTAATCATCATTTTGAGTTTCGAAACATGAAGGGTCCCTCTTAGTTTAATAAAGGCTGCCAAATAATCTACAGTATTATCAATCTTTACTGGTAAAACAACACTGTTTCGAACATAATCAAGCTTATCCAAATTTTGAGAAATATCATCCAGTTCAATCCTGTATCCATGAAGTTTAATCTGCGAGTCAATACGTCCTATATAATAAAGCAGATTTTTCTGGATATAAACTAAATCTCCTGTTTTATAACCATAGTTACCAGTTCGAGAATCAAGCCAGAACTTTTCTTTAGTTTTCTGCAGATTACGGAAATACTCTCCCCCAACACTTCTACTTACAACAGCAAGTTCGCCGGCATTTTTCCCTTCGATAACAGAAGTATTTAATAATTCATAATGCGCATCCGGTAGTAAATAGCCAATTGGCAAAGCTTCTTCACTTTCCAACATTTCCTCATCAATTTTACAAGCACTTAACAGCACAGTACACTCCGTGGGACCATAGCCATTATAAATTTGTAAATCAGGAAATCTAAACCACAACTTCTTAACTAACTTTTTTGTTAATACCTCTCCAGCAACAATACATTTTCTTAAAGCAGGTAACAACTTCTTATTAAAAGTATCTTCCATACAGCAAATTTCAGCAAATGCAGGAGTAGATACCCAAAATGAAATATGACTACTAGCTAACTGTGCATACAGCCTTTGTGGATCGGCCACTGTATGTTTATCCAAGCTAAAAATGGCTATTCCTTCGGATAAATAAAGATATAACGCAAATACAGACACGTCAAATGAATAAGAGACTTGATTTAAGGCACGTGGCTGTTCAGTACAGTTAACACCATCAACAGCAAACTGTTTTGTCCACTCAACAAAGTTAACTATATTTCTTTTCCGGATAGGAACACCTTTAGGTTCGCCCGTACTTCCAGAGGTAAAAAGAATATAACAGATATCATCATCAGCTACCCAGTCCTGTGCGTTGGAGAGAAAATCTTTATATTCTTCATAAATTTCATGCAGCTGTTCTGCAGTAACGACCTGGCAACCATCTCTTGTCACTTCTATGTCCGAAAAATTGAAAAGTACCTGGGCTCCTACCTGATCCATAATCTTTTCAAGTCGTTCCAATGGATATGATGTATCTACAGGGACATAAGCCAATCCGGATTTCAAAGCACCATGCATAACAGCAATAATGTCTGTTTCCTTGTTGCCATAAATAACAACCGGTATCTTGTTATCCGCCAAATGATGAGATTTTAAGAATCCTGCAACCGCCTCTGATTCTTTCCATAATTCACCAAACGACGTCTTTTCATCGTTATGTATAACAGCCGTCTTTTTGCTGTCTCTATACTTGTACAGCGCATCTAATAACCACATGATTGTCCTTCTTTCTATTGGCATATAAAGACTACAATAAATACCTTTTTAAATATGAAACAATTTTGTTGGAAAAGATTGCGATAATACTTGCAATAATAATTCCACCCAAAACACAAAAAATTAAGTATAAGTGGTAATTATGAACCTTGGAATTTCCAAATATTTTCAAAAATCCTAGTATATTTTGCAACGCCAGATGTGTCAAATATAATTCTAAAGATCTATTCCCCAAAAACTGAAATAATTTATTTAACCCTGGATGATTAATTACATAAAAAAGAATAGCAATCCATAATGCAAAGCACGGTCCAAGAAGTAAGCCGCTGATTCGAAATAAACTAACTACAGGAAAATTATTCATAAAATAATAAATGCCAAATGCACATCCAATAAAAGATCCCATTAGCACATTACGAGAAATTTTTTTATTTTCATAAACCAGCCTTCCACAATAGCAACCTAATAAAAAAACAGGAAACCTGGTAATTGCAATTTCAATTTCTTTTAGCCATGCCTGCAGGAAAGGTGAACCAAATTTTAATAAAAGGCAAAAGGCATAAACACCCAGAATAATAGTTAAGATTGCTGTTAATGAATACTTGTATGACCTTCCTACCAATAAGAATCGATAAATAAGTGGATATAGAAGGTAAAATAATAAAATAGCACCAATAAACCAAGCGAAATGAACTCTTCCAAACCAAAATGAATATTGAGTAATGTTTTCAACAAATCGCAAATAATCATGTTTCCAGACAACGCAAACGCCAAACCAGTATGAACCCGTAATGAGGAGATATGGAACAAGAATACGAATAATCCGCTTTTTATAAAAATTTGATATAGAATCATCTTTCTTCATCGAGAAAAAAAGGCAAATCCCAGACAAAAAAAGAAATATCTCTACCCCAAAATACCCATGCTTGATAATAGGTGTAAGAAACAGAAAACTCTTACTTAATTGTGCTGGAGCAATACGAACTAGCCCATGTAAAAGCATAATCCATAAAATTGCAGCCCCATATATTTCTACCTTGTATCTACTGATTATTCCCCATGAAAGACTCATTTATTTCCCATAATCTCCTTGATTTTTTGCACCAAACGATAACAAGCTTGGCCATCATCCATGCATCCTTTATCATCCAAAAATAGCTTAACCTTATTTTTATAAGCAGCAGAATCAAATCTAAGTATGTTTTCAATGAGCTCTTGGTTATTTTGCGCAATAGAAAAGGGGGTTGCTTCCAATTTATAATAAAACCCACGTTCATTATTATATTCTGCAATGTCTGTTGCAAAAATAAATCCAGGTTTGTATGTCAATATAAAATCATAAATCCAGCTGGAATAATCTGTTATTGCGATATCAGCAAGCAGCATAATCTCCTGAATATCCGGATAATCTGTAACATCGATAACATTGTCGCTCGCTTCCAGGCTATTCTTAGAAAACCTTCTAACGTTTAAATGGTATCGAACTAAAACTCTCCATTTACCACCAAACTTACTAGATAACGCTTCTATTAAATCATCATAATTGATTCGATAACAATCGAAACGATGATTATCTCGGAAAGTAGGTGCATATAGCGCATAATGATATGATGGATCCAGATGTAAATGCTTAACCAATCGATCAGTAATACATTTTTTCTTTATCCCTTCCAAAAAAAGGATATCATTTCTCGCATGTCCATAGCGTAGTATTGGTGTATGTTCCCAATAAGTATTACGATAAACCTCATCTTCAAATGCACTATTTGATACACAGAAATCTGTTTCTTTCCCGCATAAAATAGCAGCCTTGACCCATTCTCTACCGTTAAATACGGCTTTATCGAACCTTTTTATTCCTAATGATCCATGCCATGTTTGAATGACATACTGCCCTCTTTTCTTTTTTAGCGGGTTTTTATATGGATCCACCGAATTAATCAAAAGAATTTTGCAAGAAGCCAATTCTCTATAAAATTCGTAGGTAAAGCGTGTAACAAGTTTTATGCGTGGATCTTGTGGAATCTCATAAGCTTTTTTTAATTGCTCTTGGCGAAGAGCCCACACGATTTTGCAATTAACGTTCTCTTTAAGCAATTCGAGAGTTATGAATTTCTCATTGCATGTGAAATCCCCCTGTTGAGTAAGCATTAAAATTTTATTGTTTTCAATTAATTCATTTCTAAAAATATAACTTCTTGTAATATTCCCGATTTTTTTATCAAATACTTTCTCAACTTTATTAATCGTTTTCTTTAGAAGCTTACCCTCTACCGCTGCTTTTATAGCTTTGTCCTTCAACGTATCCATAAAAAACTCCTATCGATGATTTATATCCACTTAAATCTGTTGACAAATGGTCTTCATAGTTCTTGCAAACATATCTTTTAGTTCAATACCAGGCTTCCAACCAATAGATTTTAGCCGACTGGTGTCAAGATCCATATTCATTGTAGGCATGTATGCACTTAATTGACCTTGCGTTCCTGCTTTTACTACAACCATAATTTCATTATTCACCAATTCCTTAGCCACCACTTCTGCCATTTCTTTAATAGAGCAATAAGTACTCTCATTGGCAGCATTAAAGGCTAAGCCAAAATGTTCTGTCATTAATACTGCTAAAATTGCAGTTACAGCATCCGCAACATATAGGTAACTACGTTTTGTGCGGCCCTCAGTTAAAAGCACTATATTTTCTTTCTTCTTCGCACATCTAATAAACTGAGCAAACACGCGATTATCATTTGCGCTAATCCCCGGGCCAAACGTTTGTGTTAGACGTAACACATTAACTTTAACGCCATATTCCTTACAATACGATGTGCATAAACTCTCCACGAGACGTTTAGCTTCTGGATATGAATTGCGTGGAACCATAGTATCAACATAGCTCTCAGCACTTTCGGTGATTTTCTGTTCTTTAGTGGACGCTCCATAAACTTCCATAGTTGATAGGAAGCACATGCCTTGCACCTGATTCTTTCTTGCAAGTTTCAATAGCTTTTCAGAACCATTAACAATTGTTGTTATTGTTTCTACCGGATTGTCCGAAAAATATAAACTAGAAGTAGGACCGCCAGCATGGAGGATATAATCAATATGATCAGAAATCTCAGGCATATTTTCTAAGTTTCCCTCTATGAATGTTATATTGCTATTAAGGTTCGATAAAACTTCTGAAAACTTTTTCTTTGCCTTATCAATATCCCGCACAAGAGAAATTATTTTAGTATTAGTCTTAAAAATAAAATTACGATACAACATTGAACAAATAAAATAATATCCAATCAGCCCTGTCCCGCCTGTTATGAATATTGTTTTCTGTGAAAGTTTGTCCCAGTCAATAAAGTTTTGATCATTAATATAGCTCAAATCAGACTTAAAGATTTCATTATTTATCCACATTTAAATCCCTCACAATCCTAGAATTTGGTAACTTTCACGAGCATCCATAATTGCACGAAATGTATAGAAGTCCGAAGGCGTTGTTATCTTAATATTATCAGCAGCTCCCTCAACCATGAATAATTTGAATCCGTAATGCTGCATTAAATCAGCTGAATCTATAAAATCCGTCTTATTATCTCTTATCGCAAGTAAATGTGCCTTATAAATATCTTTAGCCCAAAAACACTGTGGAGCCTTAGCCATCATGCATTGAGACCTGCGCATTATACGTCCCACTTTATTACTACCGTCTTGTTTTTCAAATATGGTCTCAATTGCTGGAGATACAGTAATTGCATTCCCTTTTTCCTTAACAGTCTCTATACAGTGAGTAATGGTAGATTCATCAATTAATGGTCTAACACCATCATGAATTAAAAGGATTGTATTTTCGCCAAATAATTCGCAAGACTTTTGGATTCCATGAAAAATCGAATCCTGTCCAGTCTGACCTCCCGGAACAATCGCCTTGACTTTAGATATTCCAAATTTAGAAATAATCTTCTGGCAATATGGAATCCAAGACTGTAAGCAAACTACAACAATTCCATCAATCAGAGGATGATTTTGAAAATTATCTAACGTGTATATTATAACGGGTTTACCATGAATTTCTAAAAATTGCTTTGGTTTGGATTTTGTATTCATTCTTTGTCCCGTACCACCGGCAAAAATTACAGCAATATTCATCAAAATTACCTCCTATATAAAATAAGCCTTAAAGTCATGGTGAGTTATCCGCTTTTCCTTAGGAGGCAGGCTCATATAATCACCATATAAATTTCTGAGATAATTCTCATAACCTTTAGGCCCCCAAAATTGTTCTCCTTCAAAAAGAAATTTCATCCTTGGTTCAAATATCTTCTTTTCAATTCTCTCACAGGCTGCTCCATGAGCACAATCTACAATAGCTCCTATATACTTAGATTCTTCATATGAAGTCCTCTGAGCATTAAGATTTATTAGCCAAATCAGCTTTTGGGTCGGAAGAGGTCTTAACAACGTAACTGCTATAAATTTCAAGGCAGTTCTGATAATCGTCTTTAACTTACTGTATCTGACTGTTAAATCGTCATATTTATGGCTTTTAGTATACGTCCACGCGGATCCATGATAGAGAAAATTCAAAAATTCCTGTTCTTTATATAAAAGAAATTGCTTCCATTTAGAATCAGGAATTCCATCAATTGGAAATACATCAATGAATACTGCATTCCCTTTTTTTTTGCCTCTGATATTATCTTCCTGAAGCCATGTTCTTTGATCAAAAACTTTGGCAAATGTTCTCCAATACTGCGGATTGATTTCTATGGCATCTACTTTGTACTCATCAGTCGATTGATTATATAATGCTAAAAACTTCAGATAATCCGGTCTTGGCATACTTATATCAATATCATCATCCCAAGGGATAAAGCCCTGATGCCGAACCGCCCCAAGCAAAGTTCCTCCACCCAAGTAATACCTTATATCGTTCTTATCGCAGAACCGGGCAACATCTTTCAGAATCCCCAACTCTACCTGTTTTAACTCTTCTTGTGTCAGCTCTCTCATTTATAAAAACTATTTCCTATTTCTCTATAAAACATATTTTTATTATTTACATTAGCTGCTATATTACGACGTTTTAGCAATAAACTTTCTGACCGCTTCTTGAGCAATATTTTTATCTGCTTTAAGAAGAATATCCAATATTTTATCTGGCTCTGATTTAGACTTTTCAATCTTTTCTTCAGCCTTGCGCTGCCTGAAGTCTGCAGCAAGTTTCTTAATTGTATTCGCATCGCTAGGTAATTTCTTGCTGATCAAGAATTCTTCATATGCATCACACATCAACTTCACATTATCAGAAAACCCAATTTGCCTACCATGATCAATCCACAATATTTTATTGCATAAATCCTTTATTTGTTTGATTGAATGGGAAACCAGGATTCCTGTAACGCCGCTGTCTAAAATCTGGCGCATCTTATCACCGCTCTTTTTTCGGAAGGCTCCATCACCTACGCTGAGTACTTCATCCAGGATAAGGATATCCGGATTTACGAGACAGGCAATGGAAAAAGCAAGGCGGCTTTTCATACCACTGGAGAGCTGCTTGAAGGGTCTGTCCTGAAATTCTCCCAGTTCTGCAAAATGAATGATTTCATCATATTTTTCATCCATAAATTTCCGTGTATAGCCCAGCATGGCCCCTCGCAGATAAGTATTTTCCCTTACTGTCAGTTCCTTATCAAAGCCGCTGGCCAGCTCAAGAAGTGCAGCGATAGAACCATGAATTATCATCCTGCCGCTGGTTGGTACCATCACACCGGAAACAGCCTTCAAAAGAGTAGATTTCCCAGCTCCATTGGTGCCAATGATACCCATCATGTCACCTTTTTCCAATGAAAAACTGATATCCTTATCCGCCCAGAACTGTTTCAAATGGTAATGGCCTTTCAGACGGCGCATTACATATTCTTTTAAACCGATATCTTTAAAGTCTCCTGTCATGTAGCAGATAGAAACTTTATCCGCGGTGATAATTGCCACAGAATCCTCCTAAATATAATACAGGAATTTATGGTTATCTTTCTTATAGATATAGCATCCCACCAGAAAAGCCAAAAGGGCATAGCCTAGACATAAAAGGTGCCATTCAATCGACGGTATTTCGTCTGCAATCACTATGCTGCGAAAATAAGCAATGCAACAGTAGACCGGATTCAAATAAAAGATGAACTGCAACTTTTCCGGTACTATGCTTACATCATAAAAAATTGCCGATGCATACATGAGCAGCATGGTAAACACATTATATAAATAGCTGATATCTCGGAAGAAAACAAAAAGTGCAGATAATATAAGACCCATTCCTAAATTAAAAACCACAAGGCACGCAATGGGATAAAGAAGCATCAGAAACTTCCAGGTAAACGGAAGCCCATCGACAAAAACAAAAGCGAAGAAAATCAAAAGAGTCAACCCAAAATTAATCAGGGATGATACATTTTTAGAAAAAAGAAACAAATATTTAGGAACATTGATTTTACTGAAAATTGCTGCATTGCCCATCAGTGAATTCATCCCACTTGTGGTGGATTCTTTGTAATAGGCAAAGAGTAGATTCCCGCAGAATAGATAAATCGTGTAGTGCGGTATGGTCCTGCCAAAGTAAAAGCCAAATACAAGCTGCAGAACGAGCAGTGTCAAAAGAGGAGATAAAATACTCCATCCCATCCCTAGAACTGTTCTCTTATACTTCTGTTTAAAATCCCTTTTTACCAGCTCTTCAAACAAGAACTGATGCTTTTTCATCTTCAAAATAAGTGCCTGCACAATAACCCCCAAAAGCGCTTATTAAACCAAATCCTGTTTTATTTTACACCTTTCTTACCAATCTTTCCAAATTTTTACGTTGGAATCACGGGGATGAAAAGTGTACGGCTTATATCAATCAATAGGCTCCTTCACAGCCTGCCACTACACCAGCTGTCCGCCACAGCAGAACAAGGTCCAGCCACACGGACCAGTTATGAACATACCAGTTATCCATCTGCACTCTTTCCGGATAGTCAATGTTATTTCTTCCGCTGGTCTGCCAGATACCGGTAATGCCGGGACGCACCATGGCATATTCTTTGAAATACACGCCGTATCGTGGAATCTCCTTCTGTACGATAGGCCGGGGTCCCACGAGGCTCATTTCCCCTTTCAGCACGTTCCAGAGCTGGGGCAGCTCATCGAGGCTGGTCTTTCTAAGGAAGGCGCCGCTCTTTGTGATGCGGGGATCGTTCTTCAGTTTGAATTCTCTATCCCATTCTTCTTTCGCCGCAGGATCAGTCGCGAGGAGGTGGTCTAAGACCTCCTGTGAATTCGTACACATGGAGCGGAATTTGTAGCAGTTGAATTCTTTCCCGTCTTTGCCGACACGGCGATGCTTGAAGATGACCGGTCCCGGAGAGTCGTGATAGACCCATGCTGCGATGAGGAGAAGGATCGGCGAGATCAGAAGGCCGCCGCAGATGGTGGCGGCGAGGTCGAAGAGACGCTTGGCGATCTGGTTCGATGTCCGGGCGAGGTTGTTCCGGATCTGGAGCACCATGATCTTCGCATCGAAGAAGGACTCGGCGGTCACATTCGACATGGGGACGGCGACGAGGTTCGGCACGACGCCTACATTCCTCACGAGGGTCTGTGCCTGATAGATGAGGGAAGAGAGCTGTGTCTGCGGGATGCCGGGGGCGGCGATGATGACATACTGGACGCCGGTATCACGAATGACGCGCTCCATGTCACCAAATCCGCCAAGGATGGTGCAGGACTTGTCGTAGGGCTCATGGTCTTCGAGGAAGCCGACGATGCGGTAGCGCATGCCGGTATCATTCTGTATCTGGCGTGCCATGACTTCGCCGGTCTTTCCTGCCCCGACGATGAGGATGGGGATCTGGAAGGCTTTCGATTTCTTCATCCCTTTCGCAAGAATGACACGGAAAAGGCAGAGCAGGGCAAAGGAGATCGCGGTGTAGAGGATAACGTAGAAACGGGATACGTCCCCTGCCACCTGCGCGAGGAACATGAGGATGATGGAGAAAACGGTGCCACCCAGGGAAGCCCGGAACAATTTTTTCATCATCTGGTAGATGAGCATGCGCTTCCCATAGAGTCCCTCATAGAGGATAAAGGCCATGTAGACCAGCGGTACCCAGAAATATTGGTAGATGGGGGCGATGTGATAGGTGGTGTGGGTGATCAGGAGGTTTCGAATGGCAAGGGAAAGTATCCCTGCCAGGACGAGGGCGATGTAGTCGCCGATGAGGTAGAAAAATGCGGCGCCGGATGCGCAGGAAATGGAATGGTGGTGATTTTGGTTGTTCATGTGGTGGTATTCTTTCTTGTATATGAGACTATGAGACTGTGAGACGTTAGACTTAGAGACTTCAGACTTGGAGACTTTAGACTTCGAGACTTTAGACCAGAAGTCTGCGAGACTGAAAAAAATCACCCTGCTATCTGATGTCTTCAAGTCTTTTAGTCTCCTATCCTCCTAGCCTAAAAAGGGGGCGAGGCATTGTTACCCCCCCCCGAAAATTTTTTCGCTTACGATACTTCCGTAGAAATCACTCGGTTTCTACTTTTTTCTTTGCCATTTTTACGTTCACATTATATCATATTTCGTTATAAAACGCGAAAAAAATCGCCAGTCTACATATATTTGTCAATGAAAGACGTAGAGAAGTCAGATGTCAGACTCCTGACCTCTGATGTCTGATTTCTAACGTCTCTCAGTCTCCTAGTCTCTTAGTCTCTTAGTCTCTCTGCTTGCTAAAAATCTGATTTCTTCCTATAATAAGTACAGAAAATGGTACAAGAAAGGATGGGATTGACATGATTGCCATGAATTACTCCACGCTCCGCAGCCATATGAAAGATGCTTTCGATGCTTGCTGCGATGATATGGAAACGCTTATCGTCACACGCAAGGACAACCGGAATGTGGTCGTACTGTCAGAGGAGTCGTATAACAATCTGATGGAAAACCTGTATGTGCGGGCTTCAAAGAAAAACTACGACAGGCTTCTCACCAGTATCGCACAAGCCAAGGCGGGGCAGTGTAAAAAGAGAGACTTGATCGAAGATGAATAAAGCATTCACGGATATTGGCTGGGAAGACTACCTGTACTGGCAGACGGAGGACCGGAAGACGCTACGTAAAATCAATACGCTTTTGAAAGATATCGAGAGAAATGGTAATGAGGGCATCGGAAAGCCCGAACCGCTGACAGGGGATTTATCTGGTTTCTGGAGCCGCCGGATCAATCAAAAGGACCGGTTAATCTATGCTTTGGAAATGGATCAGATCATCATCATTGCCTGCCGGTATCATTATGATGATACATAAAAAGAGCATGCTGCATTTAGTCGGCATGCTCTTTTTATGTATGTGGGACTTGAAGATTTGGAGACGTTAGACTTGGAGACGTCAGAGTTCAGATTTCAGGCTCCAGATTTCTGATCTCCGCCCTCTGACCTCTGACGTCTAGTGTCTAATGTCTCTTAGCCTCTCACCGGAATATCTTGGAAAGCTCATCATCCGTCATATTTCCTATCCAGCTTTCACCGACGGAGACGGTCATGTCGGCAAGGGATCTTTTCTTTTGGATGATCTCATTGATCTTTTCTTCGAAGGTGTTCTTGGTAATGAAGCGGTGGACGAGGACGTTGTTCTTCTGGCCGATGCGGTAGGCGCG
>ERZ1023830.250-NODE-250-length-15481-cov-15.605018_pt1 | contig 15481 bp, 20 predicted proteins | sample MGYA00380381_ERZ1023830 | MGnify/ENA primary metagenome ERZ1023830 (study PRJEB33179, sample SAMN07449067) | human gut metagenome | biome: Human-gut; feature: Human associated habitat; material: Faeces | host: Homo sapiens | place: India:Kasaragod | collected... | reverse complement strand
CTCTCAAAGCTAAACTCGAAGAAGCTGGCGCTACTGTCGAACTCAAATAATTTCATTCGTGAAATTACAAGCTCTGCAAATCGCATGAACATGCGGTTTGCAGAGCTTTTTTCATTCTTCGGGAAGACCGATTTGATACTATTTCGATACTAAAATTTCTAAAAATTGAAATGGATCGTATCTAACTTCTCGGCAACCTCGGCTTGTTTATTGGGATAGAGGTGCGAGTAAATCTGCAGCGTCGTCGTGATTTTTTCATGCCCCAGGCGGTCGGCGATGACCAGGGGAGAAAAGCCCATTTCGATGAGCAATGACGCATGAGAGTGACGCAAATCGTGCAGCCGGATGACTTTGACGCCCGTTTCCAGCGCCGTCGCTTTTAATTTCCGGGTGAGGCTACTCTTGTTGAGATTGAAAAAAATGCGCTGATCCGGCGAATAGAGGCGGTTTATATGAGCTTGCAGGACTTTGCACAGAAAGAGAGGGATACTGATGGTCCGGTTGCTTTTAGACGTTTTTGGCGTCTGGATTATCTTGGCTCCTGTGACCTGGACGTAATTCTTGTTGATCCGCAGCGTATGGGCCTGGAAATCGCAGTCTGCCGGTGCGAGGGCCAACAGTTCGCCCAGGCGCAGGCCCGTAAAAAAAAGCGTCGTAAAAGCGACGCGGAAGCTGACATCCTCTTCAGCGGTCAGGCCGCTCAGGAAGGTCTTGAACTCGTCCAGAGTCCAGAAGGACAGGTGCGGTGAGCGGCTGCTGCCGATGGTTCCCGCCTTGTGTACAGGGTTTTCCAGCAAGTTGTAGTATTTGACCGCGTAGTTGAAGAGGGCCGATAATTTCGTATTGATTGAGCGTTGATAAGTCGGCGCCAGGTTGCTGTGCTGCATTAGTTCTGTCTGCCATTTGCGGATCATAAGCGGTGTAATCTGGTTGATGGGCATATCCGAAAAAACGGGCAGGAGCCAGTTCTGGATGATGTTTTTACTGGTGTATTGCGTCGTCGGCTTCAGGCGCCCTTCGTTATCGCTGAGATAATGCTGACAGAGATGGTCGAAAGTGATTAAACTGCCCTGGGTCAGCTCGTTGAGGAAATCCCTTTCGTACTTTTTGGCTTCCTGGGAACGGGAAAAGCCGCGTTTTAGTTTTTGGTGACGTTGGCCGCGCCAGTCCTTGTAATAAAATTTAGCATAGTATTTTTTTGTCTTTTCATCTCGATAGACAGGCATAATTATTCCTTTCTGCTATTGCCCGGTGTCGCTGCGGTCCCTGACGTAGAGCTGATGATTATCAGCATCATACCAAAAAGACGTATCGCCGCGCAAGAGCTCATTGATGGTATAGACGCCGTCGCGGGCCTGACGGGCGGACTTGACGGCCGTATAGGTGAGACAGAAATTCAGGAAGAGAAACGCCAGGAGCGCGAAGAGCAGGGGCTTGATAAGGCCATGCTGCTCTTCCAGTTTGTCGCTGATTTCCTGACCGAAAGAGAAGATATTGTCGTCAGCACGGTGGATGTCTGCCTGCAGTTCTTCTAAAGTATGGGTCTGGCCGGCGTCACTTTCCTTTTGGAACTTCTGCAGCGCTTCCTTTAGTTCAGCGACATGATTTTCCAGTGCGGCGTTCTGCGCTTTCAGCTCGATGTTCTGAGCTTCTAGTGCGCCGAACCGGTCGAGGATTTCTTTCTGCAAGGTCACTTGCCCCGGTGTCAGGCCGTTTTTATTGGTCAGGGCCATTTGCTGATTCCTCCTTTATAGGCTCCAGCCGCGATACATTTCTTCTTCAACTCGTTCGAGCTTATCCTTCTTGCGATGACGTTCTTCGTAATCGTCCTGGCTGCGGGCCTGATAGGCAGCTTCTTTTTCCGCCGTGAAGGCTTTTAACAGGCTGGGCTTGTCATACGCCGGCCCCAACTTTTGGCCGCGGACTTTCTTGCCGTTGGGATGGATGTAGGTCAGGCCCCGGCCGTGGTCGCGTGTGACGGCGACGCCCCATTCGTTTTCCAGTGTCGCCTTGAAATCATCGTAACTTTCCACTTCCTGCCGGACAGAATTGATGACTTCCCGCAGTTCCTGTTTCCAGACGTCCTGGCCACGGGCCGCCGCCCAGTATTCACCGTTCGTAATGCCTTCGCTGCGCTGCGGGATTGGCTGCAGGCCCCGGCTTTGGCAGAGCTCGTTGACACGGCTCTTTATTTGCTTCAGATCCTGCCGGGATGTGTGCAGCTTTTTGCCGGTTTCCAGATTGACGGCGTTGACGACGATGTGGTCATGCAGATGATCCGTATCAGTGTGAGTGATGACGGCGAACTGGTAGCCTTGTTTGCCGAAGAATTCCTCGGCCAATTCGACGCCCATTTGATTGACTTCGCGCGGCGAAAGCTGCTGCGTTTCTTCCGGGCTGAACGACAGGATATAGTGGTAGTAGCGGCGCCCTGTCGTTTTGCCATAGAGTTGCTGCACTTGGTCGAACTGTTTGCCGAAATTGTTGGCTCTTACCTGAGAACCATAAATAAAACTGCCTCGGAGTTTTTTGTCCTGTAATAAATACTGCTGGATGGCCTGCGGATTGCGGCGGCTCGGCAGGGCTTTAAGGATAGCCATGGAGGTTGCCTCCTTTGCACGATTCCAGATTTTTCAATTTGCTGGAAACATTGATTTTCTTCTGCATCTCCCGGATTTTATTTTCTTCCCGGCAGAACTTCAAGAATTCTTTGTGATACTGCCGGAGCTCTTGGAAATAGGTCTTACGGGCTACTAAGATTTCATCGCAGAAAGCGTCGAGTTTTTTGATTTGCTGACGCACTTCTTTAGCTTCGGCTGTAAAGTTCTGACCGCGGTTGAGAGCATGGGCGATTTGGTTCAGATTGATGCCGATGCGATTGAGTTCTTTCACGAGATTCTTGTCCTCATTGTCGATGGCTTTTTCTTCGGCTAATGTATGGCGGAGGATATAGTCCGTCAGGGTCAAATTCTCTTCGTGGGCGTGGATGAGAAGCTGTTGTTTTTGCATATTTGTGACGCGAAAATAAATGCGGTCTTCTTTCATTTGCAGATCCTTTCTGGGGGATTACCAAGGGGGCAACGCCCCTTTGGGCAAGACAGCCTGTTGCTTCGCGTGCGAACAACAGGCGTATCTTGCAACCCCTCTAAAACCATACCTTGTCCTTCAATGAGTAGTGCCACCAGTTGCCGGAAGCATAATGCACACACCAGCAGCCATCTGCACGGAAAAGAGCTACCGGAGGACCGTCAGTCCAGTCGCTGGATAAGGTGATATGCTGAGTCACCATTTTCATCAAGTCGAGTGCTTCTTTTTGCGAAATCATTTAGCAGCACCTCCAGTCCGATATTTTTTCCAGCAGTCACAATGAATGACGACATCATCTGTGTAGTCATTGCCGTTATCGACTTTCAACGTATAAGTGCCTGTACCATGACATTTAGGGCAATTGGAATCATACATCTTTTTCCATCTCTGGTTTGACCTGCTGTAGAGAACTAAGTTGGGCATTTCCAGCATCGATCTGAGATAACCGGGAAGATTATCTTTCGAACGTTTGCTGGCATAAGCCAGTAACTCTTTCAAAAAGTTATCGCTGTAGGCTTGAACATGCGGCAGCAGGGCCAAGCTCTTGGCGGCGGTGCTTTCGATGCCCCAACTTTCAAATAGAGAAATTCTTTTCATAACGTTCTCTGTTTGTTGTTTGTTGTTGTTGTTTTTATTGTCTCTCCCTCTGTGTAAATATTGTTTTGTTGTTTGTTGTTGTTGTTTGGGGGATTGTTCCACAGCGGTGTTTGGAGACAGACTGGTCCCTTGGAATGTGTTATCTTGCTTCTGGTTCTGCCGCTGATTTTCTTTGCGCGCAGCAGCGCCTGTTTCATGTTTAATGAAGGACGGCACCTGCAGGAATTTATATTGCCGGCCTTCTACTTTGATATATCCTATATCGATGAAATATTTTAACATCTCGGCGACTTCTTCCGGTGTGATTCCATACATCTGCGCCGCAATCTGGTGGGCAATCGTTGGGCATGTCTCATCGGCTGTGATGATGCCGCCTGTTTTGGCTGAAAGCACCAGCGTTTCACTGTAGATCCAGGCCGAAGTGATTCCATGTGGTTTTGGCTTTAGACCTTTGATGACCTTATCATTGATGAATTTGAACCCGAACTGCAAATAATTGGAATTTGTAATATCATTACGCGACATTTTTTCACCTCTCGCTGACAAAAGCCCTCGAAATATGGTAAAATAAAAGTGTAATGGACTGCTTCCTTTTGTGGGGGAGAAGTCATTATCTATCGGGTCGGATGGGGGCAACATCCGGCCCGATTTTTTGATGAAATCAAGGGAATCATTCCTTTCTTTGGGGATAAAATTCAAATGGAAATTTTCTGTTCGAAATAGCGACGATTGACGCGGCCGCGGATGACCAATTTTCCCATGGCAGCCAATTCGGTATTCATCTGCCGGATAATGGTGTAGGCACGGGAAGGTTTGACCTGCAGGATTTCTGCAACATCTTCAGCAGTGAGCATGAGCTTTTCGTTAGTTTCCATAAAATCACCTCAATTTGTATGGTTAAAAATAATACAAAAAATAAGTTAAACAAAGAATACCACGTTCTTTTTAGATTGTCAATAGTTGTGTGAAGTACATGGTATTAAAAAGGTGAATACTATGAAAGATTATAAAGAAAGTTTTTCAATGAAATTAAAAATTCTCCGTAATACCTATGGTTTATCATTAGCTGAACTAGCTAAAATATTAAATATGAATACAAGGGGATCATTATACGATTGGGAAAATAAAAGGAGTTTTCCTTCTATGGAAAACCTAATTTTCTTAACTAATTTTTTTGGAGTATCACTAGAATGGCTTCTTGGGCGATCATCAGATATATACACGGAGAATTCGGTATATTTAGGAGAAGTTGCATTATATACTGAAATTGATGATGACTATATAAATGGCCGAGAAGTTGGCGAGTGTTATCGTGCGGACTTTTTGAAAGCAATAGAATCTATTTCGGGTAAAGGATATTTGGATTTAGATGGACTTAATATAACTAACTATTCATCACGGATAGAATATTATGTCAATCATAATGATCATAAAAAAAACTATTCCTTACCAGTCAGAGCAAATTTATTAGTGCTTTTGCGGTTAGTTCCCCTTGGAGATTTGTATTGGGCTCATCATTATATTGTTTATGGTAAATATACTAAAAATAAACGTGATATATTAGATTTGACGAAAAGAGACCTCCGTAGTGCTATTGGGATAAAAGCGGAGAATTATAAGGTACCGGGAAAAAAAGCGAGAGAACGCGCTATTAATTTGGTAGAATTGTTAATGACGTCGGTGGTAAATGCAGATTCGAAAATGCCAGTTTACGATGTGGAAGAAGCTTTCAAGCAATTGTAAAAAGAGAAATTACAAAAAATCCATGACGAAATTAAGAATTTAAATACAGCGAAAAAAGATAGAGACTATGGAAATTTAATTAATAAGAAAACGAATAAACTTGAACTTTAGTATGGGTGAAATTGCTAATTTACGATGTAAATCTGCTTATCTACAATTACAGCAAGAATAAAAGAAACAGAATTTTAATACGTATGGAGGAATATATATGCCCTCGTTGGAATGGATTGGAAAAGAAAAAGTTGTAAATCATCATCTGGAAGTGCCCTATCATGTCTTGCAGCGCCAGTACAGCTATGATGAAAACGGCCAGCATGAAGAGGATAACGGCAGCGAAAATATGATTATCCACGGCGATAATTTGCTGGCCTTGAAGTAGCTGTTGCCTAAATATGAAGGGCGTGTTTTCTGCATTTATATTGATCTTCCGTATCCGCGATATAAATTAGAATTATGAGAAATGTCAGTTAGTCATGATTTCGCTCTAGACCCCAGTAAAGGGAGTTCCAAGGTTCACTGTGCAAAAATCGCTACGTCGGAATAGTCTAAAATCTGTTCGGTGTTTCATTAAATCTGCTGCAAAATCTGGCTGCATATGATATAATCTCATATAGAAACTATATAAACAATAATTTCGATAGAAGATATCAGCATTGGAAAATTTGCTATGACAGAAAATATAAATCAGACATTTTATCCGGGGCTATTTGTTGTTATAAAGAATTGGAGAAATCCGTCTGTGTATCTATGAATCGCTTACTGCGAGTTGAAAATGTATGTTGCATTTATTGGCAAGAATGTACCCTGAGTGATTAAAGAATGGGTAGACCAGTACTGCGTCGAGAAAGAGGATAGATAATGGCTTATTTTGATACAAAATATACATTCCGTCTTGGGGAGCTTTACTGTGGTCCGGGTGGTCTCGCTTACGGCGCTCTTCACGCCCGTAGCGGTAACGGTCTTCTGGATGTGCAGCACGTCTGGGCGAATGATGTAGACGCTGATACCTGCGCTACATATCGGAATAATATTTGCCCGGATAATCCGGACAGTGTAATCTGTAAAGATGTTCGGAAGTTGAACATCAAGGAGCTTGATCCAATCAATGCATTTGCTTATGGCTTTCCGTGTAATTCCTTTTCCAGTATCGGCGAACATCAGGGGATGGAGAATGAAAAGTTCGGTCGTCTCTATTGGTACGGTATAGAAGTGCTCCGTATGTTTAAACCACTCTGGTTTATTGCAGAGAATGTCTCCGGTATCCGTACTGCAGGAACCAGTGATTTCAAGCAGATTCTTACCGATATGGAGGAGAGCGGCTATAAGCTGACGGTACATCTTTATAAAGCTGAGGAATACGGCGTTCCGCAGATTCGGCACAGGTATATTATCGTCGGTATTCGCGCGGATCTTCCAGTGGAATTTCATGTTCCAAGCCCTGAGCCGTATAAGGATATTGATGTGACGGCGGGCCATGCGCTTGCAGGCATTCCGGAATGGGCTTCGAATAATGAGGTAAAGAAGCTGACGCAGAGAGTCATTGGGAAACTTGAGCATACGCTTCCCGGACAGAATATCTGGCAGGCAATGAAGAATCCGGACTTCCCGGATGAGTATCGTATTAAGGAGCATTACAGCTTTTCCCAGATATACCGGAAATTGCATCCTGATAAACCAGGGTATACGCTTACTGCGAATGGCGGAGGCGGCACTTGGGGTTATTACTGGAAGGGCGCTAGAGAACTCACAAACCGCGAGAGAGCGCGTATTCAGACTTTCCCCGATACTTATACCTTCACGGGTAAATACGCTTCTGTACGCCGTCAGATTGGTATGGCAGTGCCGTGTGAACTGTCACGTATTGTTACTCAGGCGGTGCTTGATAGCTTTGCGGGGGTAGACTATCCGTGGATTGAACCGAACATGGATGGGGATCAGAAGGCAAAGTCAAAAAAGGGGAGAAAAAATGGATGATATGACGCCGGAAGAACGACATCGGAATATGCAGCATATTCGATCGAAAGATACGAAGCCGGAGCTTGTGCTTCGGAAACGTTTATGGCATGCTGGTTTCCGTTACAGAAAGAATGTAAAGAATCTTCCCGGGAAGCCGGATATTGTGATTCTGAAATATCATATCTGTATCTTTGTCGACGGAGAATACTTTCACGGCAAAGACTGGAATACAGGAAAGAAGGAGAAAGTTTTGGCTGGGAATAATCCATCTTACTGGGTTCCAAAAATTGAAAAGAACATGCAGCGGGACCGTGAGTCTGAGGCAGCTTTGAACGGCCTTGGGTTCACGGTTTTACGTTTCTGGAGCAGAGATGTTTTGAAAAGTCCGGACGTGTGTGTGGATACTGTAAAAAAAGCTGTGCTTAAAAACAAATTAAATGCTGATTAAAAATATTTGAAATATAAATCGGGATTAGCAATTATTTACAAACAAAAAATGACATTAATAAATGCGGATATTTTTATATTATTTTAAAAATAATATAAAAATAATATTGACAATAATATACCTGGCAGCTTATTATAAACTTATAAGGTGCACATATATTTTTTATATGTAGGAGGAAATTATTATGGCTGAGAAGAAGAAAGAATCAAAGAGAGAGAAGTTCGTACGTATTGCAGAAGCGCGTACAAATAAAATTCTGAATATGGTTGACCTGCTTGGTAACTGTTCAAATCCTAGCATTTATGAATATTCGCAGTCTGACGTGAATCAGATTTTCAGCGCGATTGAAAATGCCATAAAAGATGCGAAAAAGAAGTTCAGTGCGCAGGATACGGAAAAGACTACAAAATTTTCGCTTAAGAAGTAAGCTGAAGAGGAGGAAGTATGGAAGAATTTAGACTTTGGAAAGATACTTGGCGCTTTCCTTTGAATGATTACGGTCAAATCTTCGGCATTGCTGATTCCGGTGTGGAGACGTTCAAGGGAACACCCATGAAGTCCCTCGCCAGAGAGATTTGTCAAAATTCGATTGATGCTGGTAGTGATGGTCAGCCAGTCATTGTTGAATTCCGGACATTTCGGATAAAGAAGGACGCGGTTCCTCATTTTGATCAGCTGATGGATGCGTTTCATAGAGCGGAAGAATTCTGGAGTGTTCAGCACAACCAGAAAGCTGTAAATTTCTTTAAGAACGCGCAGGCAGTAGGGAAGAAGGAATATATCAGTTGCCTTCGCATCAGTGATTTTCACACGTCTGGCCTGATTGGATCAGATCAGGATTATAATTCTCCTTGGTGCAATCTGACGAAGTCAACCGGAGCATCGGATAAGTCTGGTACAGCAGGAGGATCTTTCGGTATTGGCAAGTTTGCTCCGTTTGCCTGCTCGGATTTCCGCACCGTGTTTTATTCCACTCTGGATAAGGACGGTGTAAAGGCATACCAGGGGGTTTCCCGTCTGACAAGTTTTAGGACTGCCTCTGGCATGGTGACGCAGGGAACCGGTTTTTACGGTCTTGAGAAGAATATGCCAGTAAGGGACCAGATTTTTTTGGATCCTGGGTTTACCCGTCGGGATGGCATGAGCGGCACAGATATTTATATCCTTGGTTTTGATTCTGATGAGGACTGGGTTTCTCAGATGGTGGCTTCTGTACTTGACGGTTTCTTGTACGCCGTTTATTCTGGTAGACTGATTGTTAGGGTGGAAGGGATTGAAATCAGTAAAGACTATCTTCCGAAGTTGATGGAGCAGTATAAAGATAAGTTTGAGGATCATGCAGATGAGTATTATCAGGTGCTTTGTGCGGATGAGAAGACCTGTCCACCATATAAAATGGATGTGGAAGGTATGGGGACTGCGCATCTTAAGCTCCTAATCGCACCGGGCCTGTGGCATCGTGTGGCGATTGTAAGGGGAACTGGCATGAAGATCATGAACCGTGGTTACATTAACAATATCATTCCTTTTGCCGGAATTATGTATATCGAAGGGGATGCCCTGAATACGTTCCTGAGATCTCTGGAGAATCCGCAGCATACGAAGTGGGAGATTGACCGCGCGGATGATAAAACAAAAGCGAGAAGAATTACTAAAAAATTGTTTGATTTTATCCGCAAGTGCTTTAATGAGCAGAAAAAGGAAGGTGGCGGAGATCCTCTCGATCCGGCTGTTGGACAGTATCTTGCAGCGGAGGAAGAAGGGAAACAAGAAAATCGTGAGGAAGCGTTGACAGATGAAATTGGAGAAGTCACACTGATTCCTCGGACAGTAAGACCGTCTGCTAGTTTTGGTGCGCCTGTGGAGAATCCGGATTCCGGTGTTAAGGCCGGGGTGAATGATCCGGAAGGAAAAGAAACATCGTCCGGCCTCCCAGGTGAAGGTAGCAGCCGCGGCGACGGAAACGGTAACGGTGGTGGCGGCGGTTCCGATGAAGGGACTGGCGTCGGAACTCATCCGATTGACCATAAACAGAAGATCGTTTATATTCGGCCGTCTAAGAAGAGAGCTGTATGCAGGAGCCGTAAAACCGGCGAATATCTAATTTCTTATACTCCAGTGGTATCCGCGGACAATGGATATCTTGAAGTGTTTATCGCAGCAGAATCTGTAGATTACAGCACGGATGCGATATCGGCTTCTCTTTCTGACGGAACACCACTTAAGGTAGAGAAAAACCGGATTATAGGTCTTACTTTTGAAGCCGGTAAACCGCTTAAGATTAATGTGAAACTGGATTTTAGTGGAGACTACTGTAGCCTGGAGGTAAAAGGTTATGGACATACGGTATAAAATGTATCCTTATCCCGTGCTTGCATATTTTCTGGATGATTACAAAGATAAGCATGCATTTAATGTAAAAATCACGAATGTTAAGGACGGTTTTAATACGAGACTTGTATTTGAGGCGGCCCTTACAAATAAGGAACTTCTCGGTCTTGTGCGGAGTGGCAAAGCATCCTTTGTATATCATATGGAGTGTTCGCAGACTGGTTTTCGCAAAGTGATCCGTACGGACAAACTCTCTTCATCTTATGTGTTGTCCAACCGTGAGGTAAAGAATCTCGTTCAAATCTGTCCGTTTATTGTAGCAGATGAGAATTTACAGTCCTATTTTAGTAAGGACTTTGACGATGATTATAAAGGAATGTCCTTTGATGTTGAAGAAGGATGTGTTCTTGCCGTAGGGCAGCAGGTAAACGCGGATGTGTCCGTCCGTATCGACGATCTTGCCAACACACCATCGATTTTTTCAATTATTCAGAATACGGATGAAACCATTAAAGAGATGAAGGTCGACGGAAGTGGAGAGAAAATCGTAGTTCAGCTCCCGTATAATGATTATTACAGCTATAAGTCTCTATCACAGAATCCGAGGTTTGAGACGGTACTGAACGCACTGACAATCGTTCCGGCACTGGTTCTTGTAATCGAGGAGATAAAACGTTGGGACAGTGAAGAGATGAACCGGCGAGGTCAGGACTGCGGATGGTTCCGGTCAATTAGGAATGTTTTATTAAAGGAGTTTGACTGTGATGTGGAAGGCGGCGGACTTTCCGGAAGGGATTCCATGGAGCTTGCTCAGAAGTTAATTGGAAGCCCGCTTCCGGGTGCGTTTGCAGAGCTGTCCGGTGTTGAGGGGATAGAAGGTGGCAAGGTATGATGATGCCGTTTTTTAAGACAGATGATATGAACACTGTCAAAAATAATATAAGCTCTTTTGTGAATCATTTTGCAGAAGATGATAATACTTGGCTTCAGAAGGCATTTGGGCAGAATATCTTTTCCGATTCCAAGTTTCCGATGCCGCAGGTATCACTTGATATGAATGATGATATTCCCGGCAAGACGGATTCGGTGAATATAACAGCAGTGTATGATGCTTTCCGTTTTCTGTCTGATTCTCAAGCATCTGATGAGCGGCTTTGGTCTGCCCTCTGCCTTGGTCCGTTCTGGACGTATGTGCAGTACAGATGGAAAGTAAAGAAAAATCATTCGATAAATAATATTTTGCAGCATTATTTCTTCGGGTTCGGGGCAAGACGGTCGCTTACGCGGAATGCCATGTCACGTCTTTGGTGGACAGGACGGTTGACCTATGACAAGATGGATTCTGATCCGTATCATCTGACACGGTTTGTGGCACAGAATTCCAGATTCATTGTCGATATTCTGGAGCGAAATACATCGAATAATCCGGAAATACTTCGTCCCTTTATTCAGGCAGTAATCGATGCGCAGGTAGCAGGTATTCCGGTTTCATCTGAGAGGATACGTGATCTTGAAATTTATCTGGATGAGCTTGGCGGTATTTATATACTTGACTGCCTCCCAGAACAAAAGATTCATGATCGGATTCTTAAGAAAGCAGAAAATCTTGCGGAAAAGGATAAGAAAGTTGCAGGGGCTAGGAATTTAGATAAGCGGCAGAGTAATTAAATATAGTTTAAAAAATATTAGCCGGCAGGTTTATCCTGTCGGCTTTTTGCTGTATACTATTCTGCTTTGAATATATTTTTCGCTTACGTTTTATGACTTTCCTTTTCTTGCAAGTACTGAAAATATCGTTCTATTTCTTGTAAAATTTCAGGGCTGGCTTTATAAAGCTGTTCATATAGACCCTTGGGTTCATTGACGAATTCTGAGGCACTTTCATATCCTTCCGGATAGTTTGCTTTTTGTCCTTGAAGTTGGACATGAATGACCGCATTTACGGTATCTTTTCCCAGCTGCGAAAGCTGCCGGTATTGATGGATAAGCCTTTCTTCCTGTGCAGAAAATTTGTGATCTGAAGCTTGTGTATCTTCGAACAATTGAAGTGTATCTGATTGTGGATGGAGAAGCATATTTACGGGAATATTGAAGTGGTCTGCGATTTTATTCAGGATGCGTGGCCGTGGCTCATTGCGGCCTTGTTCCCATGCTGAAACAGCACCCATGCTGACACCGCAGATATCGGCCAATTCTTTTTGTGATAAGCCTTTTACTTGCCGGATATTCCGGATTGTTTCACCGATTGTCATGGCGACACCTCCCTATATAAAATATTACTATTAATATCTATTTTTTTCAACATTAAGTATAAAAAAATCATCATGAAGTATAGAAAATTGTACTTTTACTATTGTTAAATATATTTAAGTGTGTTAAAGTATAGTAAAAGGAGGCGAGGTACGTGATGAGATTATCTTTGATACAGGCGAGAAAATTAAGAGGAAAACGGCAAATTGATCTTGCAAAAGTGCTTGGAATCAATATTCAAACCTATCGAAAGTTGGAAAAGAAGCCGGATTTATTGAAGATAAAGGACCTCCGTATTTTATCGAAATACCTTGATATTCCTATGGAAAAGTTCTTGCTTGTAGCAAAAGATGACGAAAAATAACTATACTTTGATGTACTTTTGGTTCTGAGGTGATTAAACTTGGTGAAAGGAGACGCCTATGTTTGGAGCAAAATCTATTTCAAAACTTTTCCTCGGGTCTATGTTGCTTATTATGCCTGCTGGGTCCTTTGCATATGTTGATGACGCCGGTATCATGGACCACTTTAACTATGCCAACGATCAGTGTTTGTATGATTATTTAAATCAGAATGACTACAAATTTTATAGCAAAGATCGTTGGTCGGATGCGTACCTTAAGAAGGACCATAGTCTTTTTATGACTATCAGCAATAATCCGCTTGCAGGACTTCGGCGTCAATCGGGCTTGCTTTATACCATCCTCATCATGAAGCCAGGGTATCAGACTGACAAAGGAATCGAAGTAGGTATGAGTTTGGAGCAGGTCATAGCAGCATACGGTGAGCTGCTTTACTCTGGAGATGTAGACAAATACAGGAATATACCGAATACAGGGTATGCCTTGAAGGGCACATATACTTTCAAGACGAAATACGGAGATCAAGAACGATTTAAATACTATATGATTTCTTATTTTGATTTAGATAGCCATTGGGTAGAATTTTTGGTTGACAAATCATCTAAAAAAGTGAAGGCTATCGGGTATTTTTATGGGGACCCTCGTTCGGGGATTTCCAATAATCGGGATTTAGTCTATGAATTGAATGATTGGGGGCTGTGGCCGATTGTATTAGCCGACAGAATCAACGAACATCCGTTGAAATCCAGCTGGCGGGCCATTGCAGACGCATGGAAAGGTATATAGGGGAGGTGAAATCATGAAAAAGACTTTCGATAAACCATTGGACGGGCAGAAGCAGCCAGCTAATGGAAAAAATGACACGGCGTATATCTACAGAATACCGGGAATGGCTGAGAAACTGGATCGAGCCGAGAAAGAACCGGGAATTCCCTTTAAATCTTTGGATGACGTGGCGAAATAAGCAGTGCCCTGCAAGATGTGACAAGCCCCCTGCACTAGTGGTACGGGGGCCTTGCTTTATTGTAGGAAATTTTATAATCTGCTACAATGAGTCTGAGAGGAGGCGGCAATAGGGATGGAAAAAGATTCATTGCTTCAAGGGGAGTCTAAAAACGTAGAATATAAGGAAATGGTTCCGGAAGACAGCCAGAAATATATGAAATCTGTTGTTGCCTTTGCTAATGGAGATGGCGGGCGGATTGTATTTGGTATTGAAGACGGAACGATGCAGGTTGTTGGTATTCCCCAGAGCGACCTTTTTCGACTGATGGATGCTATTACTAATGCGGTTACGGATAGCTGTGCGCCGATGATTATTCCGGATCTTTTTGTTCAGGAAGTAAAGGGGAAATCGCTTATCATTTTGGAGATTGCGCCAGGAATGCAGCGCCCGTATTATATCAAAAAGAAGGGGCTTGTGAAAGGAACCTATATCCGGACGGCTGGAACAACGCGTCCTGCGGATCAGGCGATGCTGCAGGAATTACTTTTAGAAGGGAAAAATAAATTTTTCGACCAACAACCGATTCCAAATCTGAAAGTGAAGCAGTCTGATGTGGCAGCATTATGCCATTCGATGAGAGAAACGGCTAAAAAAAATGCAGCATCAGATTTCCAGCGTCAAGAAATCAAAGAGTTGACAGTCAATCAGCTTATTTCGTGGGGCGTTTTGCTTGAACATAAAGGCCAGCTTATACCAACCTATGCATATGCGATGCTGACACATCAGGCTGGGTATCCTCCAGTTGTTCAATGTGCTGTGTTTAAAACGGAAGATAGAGCCGTTTTTATCGATAAACGGGAAATTGATGCACCGATTCAGGAACAAGTGGAAAGAGCATATCAGTACGTGCTTGAAAAAATCAACATGGGTGCTAGATTTCAGGGAGTCTATCGACAGGATATTTATGAACTGCCTCCGGACAGTATCCGTGAATTAATTGCCAATGCACTTGTACATCGTAATTATTTGGAGCCGGGATCCATTCAGATTGCTCTTTTTTCAGATCGACTGGAAGTTACTTCTCCGGGCGGCCTGATGCGCGGCGTAACGCCTGAAAAAATGAAAGAAGGATTTTCAAAGATTCGCAACCGGGCCTTGGCCAATGCTTTTGCTTACATGAATCTGATTGAAAAGTGGGGCAGTGGCTTTCCGCGTATTTTGCGGGATTGCCGTGATTATGGGCTGAGGGAACCGGAAATTCTTGATTTTGATGGCGATTTGCGGGTAAACTTGTATCGAAAAACTGACCAAACCACTGACCAAACACCAAAAACTGACCAAACTACTGACCAAACCGCTAACCAAACTAAAAACACTGACCAAACTGGGACGAATCTGTCTGTGAAATTAAATGATAAGGAAGAAGCTATTTTAGCATATATCCAAAAGAAACCAGACAGCACGCAATCGGAAATTGCGATGGCCACGTCGCTGTCCCTTGGTACTATAAAATATCATACGAAGAAGTTGCAGGAAAAAGGCTGCCTAAAACGCATGGGAACGCACCGTAAAGGATACTGGTCAGTGATACTCAAATGATACTATTTTTTTTAAAAACTGCGAAAATGAGGCTGATTTTGAAAAAATGATTCTTTAAAAACGGCTTAGTGAAGCCATTCTCATTTTTGGGAAAGGCCGAGGGAGTAGAACTCAAATAATTTCACAAGGGAAATTATCGGACCTGTGTACGATTACGTACAC
>ERZ1023830.247-NODE-247-length-15679-cov-52.176523_pt1 | contig 15679 bp, 12 predicted proteins | sample MGYA00380381_ERZ1023830 | MGnify/ENA primary metagenome ERZ1023830 (study PRJEB33179, sample SAMN07449067) | human gut metagenome | biome: Human-gut; feature: Human associated habitat; material: Faeces | host: Homo sapiens | place: India:Kasaragod | collected... | reverse complement strand
TGTTCGGGACTTGCACCCGTTAGCCGGTACACATGCTGGTCAAACAAAAAGCCCTGCAAACCGCAGGGAGCGGTGCAGGGCTTATGTAATAGAGAATGTAAGCAACTATTCTGTCCTTCCATTTAAGGAGTACAGGCAGGCCTTCTTGGCAGCAGTCTCTGGGGTTCCTTTGAAATTGGTCAACTTCCCATAGACAACGACCTCATCTCCTTCCTTCACTTGCATGTTACCTTCTACCCATGCCTTGTTACCAAAATAGTACACACTATAGCAGGTGAGCTCACCTGACTTAGAACCATCTGCTGAGATATTGAATGTAGCTGTACCATGCTCAGCATCAAAACTGAACTTGATCGAACTAATTTTTCCCTTGATGTAATAACTCTCTGTTGAAGTATTGCCCTTGCCAAGAGCTGTGGCAATATCCAAAGCCTCAGATGGAGTCAAGGGATTATCCTTGCTCAGACCTTTGTCGCCAGTACTTGGAGTCTCACCACTTCCTTCAATGCTGACAATCTCGCTACTCTGAGAAACCTCTGGTATCTTGTTACCACTCTTGTCAGTGAAGAGTTCCAGCTTACCCTTGACAATGACAGTCTGTCCCACTTTCAAATCGCTCTTACCTGAGAAGTCCGCTCCGTTAAGTCCCTTTCCGGAATAGACGTCAAGATCCTTCGACTTGCCATCATCGGACAGATAATAACTCAGACTCTTGTATTTAGAGTTGTAGTAGTCCACAGAAGAGACAATACCCTTCACATACACTTCTGTGCTGCCAGCCTTACCGCTGTTGATAAGATCCACAGCTTCTTTGACCGTGTAAGGATTTTCCTTGCTCTGACCCCTCTCATCACCACTTGGCGTATCACCGCCTCCTTCTGCTGTCTTTCCGTTGAGCGAGTAGATATACGACTTACCTTTGCCCTCTGTCTCAGGTGTATTACCGTTGTAGTTGTAGAAGCGACCACAGACGATTACCTCATCGTCCACCTTGATCTGATCCTCTGCAGTGAACTTCACATTGCCAAGATAATAGCTCTGGAAGATATAGACCTCGTTGGAGCCATTGTCAGTGATGTAGTAGTTGGCATTGCCATACTTCTCGGTCTCCACACTCTTGATGCTCTTGATCTTTCCCTTGACATAGACCACAGGCGTATACTCACCTTCGCACAAGTCCTTGATGGCCTTGAGCACACCAGCCACATTATACGGGTCAGCTGCAGTACCAGTACCTGACGGTTCCACTTCTGTTGTCTCACCCGAGCCACCGCCATTGCTTGTCGGGTAGTCATACGGCATGGGCACGTCCTCGCAAGAGGTAAACGCAAAAGCGACGGCAGCCAGCGCAAAGAGATATGATAATAACTTTTTCATTGTCGTTGTATGTTATATATATAATAAGGTGTATTTACTTGACTGCCTCGATATCGTCGAGGCTGCGAATGATGAGCTCCCACGAGTTGTTGTAGCGTTTGAGAATACCCGTGACGTTGACCTTGCCCTGCGGCAGCGGATTGCTGGCGAAGTCAGCAAAGTTGCTGGTGTAGACCATCGTCGTGGTGGGATACTCGTTGAAGTAGACGCTCACAGAGCCTGGTCCGTCACTGGCTTTGGCAAATGTCTTCTTGCCATCAGCACCCTTGAAGCTCACATTCTTCATGGTGACGAGCTTACCGCTGTAGGTTAGTCCGTCGGACGCAGGCTTCCAACTGTTGTTGAAATCAATGGGCGCGATCGTCTGACTCTTGCCCGTCAGGCGAAAATGCTGGTTCCACACAGCACGGCTCATACGTCCGATAGAGTTCTGTCCTTTGGCACTCGTATAAGGAGTACCAATCTGCGGATGCAAGCCATAGTTGCCCACGCTGAGTCCATTGAGTTCAATGATCACCTCAGCTCCAACGGGAAAGATTCCGTAAAGACCGCCCTGTGCTACGCCGATGGTGATAGCGCCCGTTCCGTCGTCAACGACGAGCTCGTTGTAGAGGTTGCCTTGCATGTCATTGCCGGTGACATAGCCCTTGATTTCCAGTGGCTGCTCCACCTTCTTGTAGCTGTAGCTGGTGTTGATAGCACTCTTGTATGTCTGTTTCAGCTGGGCGATAGTCACCACATTCGTCTCGCTGATGCTGCTGTTGCCTATCCCCGCCTCGTCAGCGGTCTTCACCGGCTCATCGAAGTCGCCCTGGCAGGACGAGAAAGTCAGAGCTAGACAGCAGACGAGAAAGCCCAACCGATAAAATATCTTGTTTTTCATGTCTATAATGAATTGAGTCTGCAATTAGAACTTATATGCAATATTCAACATGCCGTTGGTGCCGTAGGCATAGTACTTCTTCGGATTCTTCGAGAAGCGATAGAGTCGCGAGTTACCCGTAGAGGTATAGTCAGAGCGGCTCTGCTCATAACCGCCGGTCACCAGATGGGTGTTGTTGAGGATGTTGGTCACCATGAGGTTGATGCTCAGGCTGCCATGCTTCAGATAGATGCTGCGGCCAATGGATCCGTCCATCATCCAACCGCCGTGACCCTTATCCTGTGGCGAGACGATAGGATTGCCAGCCTCATCGACACTGCCTATCTTGTTCAAACTGCCTTGATAGCGGTAGTACGGCGAGTAGCTCAGATAGATGCGGTCATACCAGTTACCGGCCAGATCAATGAACCACCCCCCCTGATGATAGCTCAGTTTGATGCTCGTAGCGGTAAGTGGTGTGCCGTTCTCGCGCATATCCTTCACCAAAGCCACATCCTGGTTGTAGGTGCCCTGTGTGGAGTTGAGGTAGACGACCTTGGCGTTGCTCACGTTCTTGGCATCGCTGATGGTTCCGAGGAGCTTGAGGTTAAAGGCTGAGGTGAGCTTGAAGTCCAGTCCGGCCTCCACGCCATAGTAGTCTTTCTTCAGTCCGGTCAGTGAGTTATAGGAGAAGCTGTTGATATCATCAAAGTAGAAGCAAGTCCACTCCGTAGCATGTGTGATGTGGTTGTAGTAGCCACTGATGTTGGCGTGCAACCAGCTGTTAAGGAACTGATAACCAATCTCTGAGGAGAAGACGTGCTCGTTGTGCAGTTCACCGACGAAGTCATTGTTCATCTCCGGAGCGACAAAAGCTACCGAGGCCTGCGGTGCCTTGCTGTCATAGCCCATGCCGAGCGTGAGCGTGTTGCCGCCACCAAGATTGAAGTTACCGCTGGCCTTGATGCCACCCTCCACGAAGTCAGCCGTACCACTCTTGCCGTAAGAATTGTTGGCGAAGAGTCCATTGCGCATCTTGCCATTGCGCTGCATGCTCTGATAGCCCAGACGGCCGGAGATCATATAGTGCACGATACCGAAGTTCTCTGCATAGCTTGTCCAGCCCTGCACACGGTTAGTGAGAATGGTGTAGTCATAGCCGAACTTATCACCCTCGCCGACGACAGCATTGGGATGGTTGAGATCGTACTGCAACTGATCGGAGCCTTCAGCAAAAGTGCCGAGTGCGTAGTTGTTGGTGTTGTGATACGAGGCGGCACCCAGCAGATCGTCCATCGTCTGATAGTGATAGTTGACATTGTGAGCAGCGAAAAGTCCATTAGTCCACGTACTGTTCTTCGTCAGATTCGTAGTCAGCGAAGTGGATAGTGTGAGGTTCAACTGATTGTTGTGACGCTTCTGGATATAGTAGAGCGCATCCTGCCCGTTGGCTGCAGCCTGGCGGTTAGCATAGATGAGCTCGTCGAAGTTGATCTGGCGGTTGCGTTCACTGCCAGCCAAATACTCGCGGGCGTTCTCCCAGTCAGCCAATGCGAACTCAGTGTTCTGCACGTTGCCGCTGTTCCACACATCGTAGAAGTTGCTCGGCAACCGTTTGTAATAGTCCGGCTGCGGATTCTCTGAGTTGTTATAGTTGAGCTTCGTGCTGGAATACATGCTGTACTTTCCGAAGAGAGAGGTTGTCAGCTTGTTGTTGTCGTTGATATTCCAGTCCCACGTGAAGATAGCAGAAGGAGCAAAGTCACGCACCATTCGGCTGTTGCGCTTCTTACCGTCCTGCCAGCCCCAATAGGGATTGTATTGATTGTCGTTGGCCAACCAATACATCTCATCGGTCGACGCTCCCTGCGTACCGCGCTCGGTGGGGTTGCCCCATGTAGAGAAGGCAAGGCTATGACCGCCGCTAAGGAGTTTCTGCACGCCGAAGAAATAGGAAAGCGCATTGTAAGACGTACCCTTGACATATCCCGGATTGGCCCAGCGATAGGTGATGTTGGCCGAGTAAGCCCAGCCCTTTTCTGTCAGGCCACTGTTATAGGTATACATGCCACGGAGTACATAGTTGCGGTTGGCAGCCGAGAGCGTGAGACGGTGGCCTGTAGCCATAGCAGCCGGACGGAAGTTGTAATTATTCGATCCGGCGATACCCGTATACGAGAAGTTGTTCGACTCGAAAGGCAATGCCGCCTCCATGTTGCGTGTCTGCTGGTTGAGACCGCCTACGAGCGAATAGCGGAACTGTCCCGTCTCCATGTCGTTGACCGGCGTGCCGTTGATATACATTTCGTTATACTTCTGGTTGAGCGCCCGATAACGAAACCTCATCGGCGAGAACAGATACCCCACTTCCGAGGCATACACATTCGAGCCCGAGGAGACTATGGAGACGTTCTGTCCCATGTTCTCGTCCTCACCCAACTGCGCTTCTGTGAAGGTGAACGCTGCCTCACCGACGTTGGTCGAATCGCTCTGCGCGAGCGTCAGCGGGGCATAGCTCATGGCCATCACGGCTAAGATAAGCTGTTTTTGCATAATTGTCAGTTGTTATAATACTATTGATAATATGTGCAAATTTACCAAAATAAATGGAGAGTTCACGATTTCTCTTGTTAAAAATCTAAGAAAAGGACTTTTATCTCAAAATAAATTACGAAATTTGCAAAGCATTATATCACTACTTGGATTTTACGACAATGAAGAGACATCTTTTAGTATTTGCTTGTTTCCTGCTGTTGTGCCTGGCAACATCAGCACAAAAGAAATACGCCGTTTATGCGGTAGGCTTCTACAACCAGGAGAATTTATTCGACACATGCCACGATGAAGGCAAGCGCGACTACGACTTCCTGCCCAGCGGCTCCTATCGTTGGAACGGCCTGAAGTATAGCCACAAGCTCCACAACATGGCTCGCGCCCTAAGCGATATGGGCACGACGATGCTGCCTGGCATAGGCTGCTCGGTTATCGGCATGGCAGAGGTGGAGAACGACAAGGTGCTCACCGACCTCTGCGCACAGCCGGAAATGAAACAGCGCGGCTACCAATATTGCCACGTTGAGGGTCCTGACAAGCGTGGAATCGACTGCGCACTGCTCTATAATCCCAAGATGTTCCAAGTGAAAACGGTCAAACTCGTACCCTATGTCCCCACGGAAAAGCAGGACTCGGGCTTCACCACGCGCGGCTTCCTCACCGTGAGCGGCACACTGTCCGGAGAGCCCGTGAGCTTCATCGTCTGTCATCTGCCCAGTCGCTTCAATGTTTCGTATTACCGCGAAGTCGGTGCTTCTCAAGTCAAGGCCGTCAAGGACTCGCTGCTCCGACTCGACAAGGACGCCAAGGTCTTTGTCATGGGAGATATGAACGACGACCCGACCAACAAGAGTTTGCACGAGGTGCTTGGCGGCAAAGAAGAGATCAGCATGGTTTCGAAGGACGACATGTACAATCCTTGGTACAACATCCTCGCCAAGCAGGGCACCGGTACGCTGCGCTATCAAGGAGCCTGGAATCTCTTTGACCAGATTCTCCTCAGCCCCTCACTGCTCGACAAAAAGGGTACACACGACTACAAGACGCTAAAATACTTCAAGTGTGAGATCCAGCGCATGCCCTACCTCTTCCAGACTGAGGGCAAGTACAAGGGTGAGCCAAAGCGTACCACAGCCGGTGGTGTGTGGCTCGACGGCTTTTCCGATCACCTGCCCGTATGTGTGTACTTGGTAAAAGAAAAGCCTCTCCCCTAACCTCTCCCTAAAGGGAAGGGGAATAATATGCTACAAGAAAATAGAGAGCAGAGCAAAGTACCCTATATAGGATCGAGCAAAGACCCCTACTTTGAACCGAGCATAGCACCCTGCATAGGATCGAGGATCCGTTCGGTATGACGGCGTTGTGTGCCGTCTCACTGCTCCCCAGCATTCATCACTCATCATTCATCCATGACTGAAGTTCATCCTTTTGAGCCATTCCTCCCGAAAAATGCCAAGCTGCTGATGCTGGGCACCTTCCCACCTGCGCCCAAGCGTTGGTGTATGGAATGGTACTATCCCAATTATACCAACGACATGTGGCGCATCTTCGGTCTGTGCTTCTTTGACGACAAGTTGCGGTTTGTAGACACAGACCACAAGACCTACCGACTGCAGGAGTTAAAGGACTTCCTGCTCGACCGTGGCGTAGCCATCTTCGACACCTGCCTGCGCATCCGCCGCACCAAGGGTACAGCCTCGGACAAAGATTTAGAGGTTGTGGAGCAGGCTGATATAGACAGCATGCTGCGGTCTCTCCCAGAATGTCAGGCGGTGATCGCGGCCGGACAGCTGGCCACCACGCTCTTCACCGAGCACTATCATATTGATGCACGCAAGATGAAGATGGGGGACCACCTCGACTTCATGTTCGAGGGCCGCACAATCCGCCTCTACCGCGAGCCGAGCTCCTCACGCGCCTACCCAATGAAGGTGGAAAAAAAGGCAGAATACTACGACCAGATGTTCCTGGAGATAGGACTGAAATAACCAAAAAGGTTAGAGAAAGAGAATTAACAAGCAAAAAACATGCAATATGGAAAACAAGAATAAGAAAGTCACCATCATCGGCATAGCCGGCGGCACTGGTTCCGGCAAGACCACTGTGGTGAAGAAAATCGTAGAGATGTTGCCACCACATTATGTCACTGTGGTACCTTTAGACTCTTACTACAACGACACGACGGGCATGACCCAAGAAGAGCGCGCCGTCATCAATTTCGACCATCCCGACGCCTTCGACTGGAAGTTGCTCATCAAGCAGGTCAACGAGTTGCGCCATGGCCACGCCATCGAGCAGCCCACCTACAGCTATATCCTCAGCAACCGCCTGCCGGAGACCATCCACGTAGAGCCCAAGCCAGTGATCATCATTGAGGGCATCATGACCCTGCTCAACAAGACACTTCGCGACATGATGGACTTAAAAGTCTTTGTGGACTGCGACTCAGACGAACGTCTCATCCGCAATATCCAACGCGACACTATCGACCGCGGACGTACTGTGTCCATGGTCGTGGATCGCTATCTGAAAGTCCTCAAGCCCATGCACGAGCAGTTCATCGAGCCTACCAAGCGCTACGCCGACCTCATCATTCCACAAGGTGGTGAGAACGTCAAGGGAATCGGCATTCTCTGCAACTACATTGAGGGTCTGGTACCTAAGAAATAAAAAACGGCGAGAAAAGATGCTATGCGGTAGGATTATCCTCCGAGACATTGTCGTTTGCCTGCTCTGTCGCATCCTCTTGCCCCTGCTCAGCATCTCCGCGCACGGACGAAACTTCTTCAGCCTTGTCGAACTGCTTCTTGCAACGATGAATCTTCAGGGCATTGACAAGGTCCACCACGCCATAGACCATCATGCACCAGCCGATAATGAGCAGTGGCGCAGAGGCGATCACACTCGGCTTAATCAAAGCCAATAAACCAATGAGCAAAATGACAACTGGCAACACCCACCACACAAAGCCCACACGGGCAAAGCGCGTAGCTAAAGAAAGGCTGAACAACTGATAGGCACCACCGGCAATCAGCAGAGCTGCCAACACAAACATCAGTCCACCGACAAATGTATTCGGACTGAGCGCCATTACGCTGCCAAGAATGCCACAGCCCACTGCAACAACTGGGAAAGAGCGTTTGCGCTGCTGCCTCATCTTGCGTCCCTGAGCGTCGAAAAGTTCCACCTGCTCATCACGGTTTTTGCGCGAAGCCATATAGTCAATGAAACTGATGACTGCCGAGATAAAGAACACGACGCCAATACCCACCGTGATCCACATCACGGCTTGTTCACGATATTGCACCAGCACCACACCGGCAGCAATGGCACAGCAGGAGCGAAGAATGGACTTTGGAAATGTTTTCATGATATCATCTACATTTGTTTCTCTGATGCAAAGGTAAGGAAAAAAACGGAAACGATAACGATTACTTGATATTAGTTGTACAAAAAAATAGATTCAATCAGGATATGATCACATTATTATTAGTACGTCACGGCGAAACCGTGGCCAACAAAGCACAAATCCTTCAAGGACAGACCCCCGGTGAACTCAATGAAACGGGCAAGGAACAGGCTGGGACTGTACGCGACCGGATGAAGAATGTACACATTGACACCTTTGTAGCCAGCGATCTCCACCGTGCCATCCAGACTTGCGAGATCATTGCCGAACCGCATGGCAAACCCATTGTCACCACGCCCCTGCTCCGAGAGCGAGACTGGGGCAGTTTCACCGGCAAGTTCATTCCCGATCTGCAAGCCGTGAAGCAGTGGCCCGATGATATCGAGAGCCTTGAAAGCCTCAAGAGCCGCGCCAAGCAGTTCATCGCCTGGCTGAAGGCTAATTACCCCGACCAGACCATACTGGCTGTCGGCCACGGCATCGTCAACAAAGCTATCCAAAGCGTCTACTATGGCAAACCGATGAACGAAATCCAGAAAATGACCAACGCCGAAGTCCGCAAGCTCGTCTTGTAATAGCTCCGCCTCTCGCCGCAAGAAAGGAGCCCCCCGCAAGAAAGCAAGCCTCGAGCACCGAGTTCTCTCCGTTCGGTTTGCTGCTGTTGTGCAGCAGCCCTTCCCTTGTGTCCAGTTTACTGTTGTGCAGCAGCCCTTCCTCGTACTCTGTGCGGTAGCCATCTTTCTCTCCCCCTTCACCAAAAAGCCCGCTCTCCCAGGACAGGAGAACGGGCAAAATGTTATCCAAAATACGACACTTAATACTGTATCTATTGATTTCTATCTTCCATTTCCAAAGTGACCACCGCCGGAATTATGACTGCCACCGAAGGCGCCACCGCCACCAAAGGAACGGGTAGGGGCACTGTTGCCGCCACCAAAGGAGCGGGCAGGTGAGCTATTGCTGCCACCGAAAGAGCGTGCCGACGAACTGCTGCCACTACCAAAAGAGCGACTCGGTGCGCTGCTGCCAAATGAACGGTTAGGAGCACTACCAAATGAACTGCCGGACTCGCTGCTACGTGTACCGAACGAACGGCTCGGAGCGGAGAATGTGCGGCTGGGTTCTCCCATCGTAGAGTTTCCGCCAAACGAGCGGCTCGGCTGCGTCACTGTAGTACGTGTGCTGCTCTCGCGGGCTCCAAATGAGCGGGTACGGTCACGCTGTGGGTCGTGACCCGAAGGAACGCTTGAGACGCTATAGGTACGGTTGCCACTACCGAAGCTACGGTTGCCGTTATTTCCGCCGAAGCGCGTGCCATTGCCAAAGCTACGGTTTCCATCGTTGTGGTCGCCAAAGCCTCTGCGGCCATCGAAGCGTTTGCCTCTGCCAAAGTCACCGCGGTCAAATCCGTCACGCATACCCATGTAGCGTCCGCCATCTCCGTGGCGTGGTCCGTCGAAGTGACGTCCGTAGTACCAACTGCGTCCCCCATTCATCCGCCAGCTATGACCACCATAGTAGGTGACATAGATATTCGGGCGACCAAAGAAGAAGTAGTCACGATGCGGATAGCGCGCGTAGATGCTGAAGTGCCAGTAACCGCCGTCCCAGTAAAGCGGACGATAGAAATAGGCGGCATCGACGTAGGTGCGGTACTGCCAGTCAAGCAACACATAGCTCAAGTCGAGATTACGCTGGCGCCAATAGATACCATAGAGGTCATCATACGTGTTGATGCTCATCAGGTAATCGAGATTGATCTCGTAGGCAGCCTCATACTGCGCATCCGTCAGGTTGAGTTCGTAAGCCATCTTGTCGGTCAGGAATAAAGCCTGCTGGCGTGCCTGCTCATAACTCATGGCCGATGCCTGAACAGCCATGACCAAGAGAGCGACAAGAGTCAAAACTAACTTTTTCATATCTTCATCTTTTTAATTGTTCAACATATCTTTGTGACAGAAGGCAGAGACTTGGAGAAGCTCTTTCCTCTTCTTTACGTTGCAAAATTAAGGAAAAAGAAAAGACTTAAGAAAGGTTTTCCCCTATCGTAGAGAGGAAAATCCCTAAAAAGCCGTACCTTTGCAGTTGAATTATCGATCACAGGCAAAAAATGAAGAAAAGAATCCTTCTGTCCTTCGTCACTCTCTGCCTGACCAGCGTAGCCTCTGCCCAGTATGCATGGCAGGAAGGCGCTGATCCAGGAAAGTGGCAACCCGGCAAAGATATCAACTACAAGGTAGAAATGCAAGGCTCCATGTCGAGCGGCAAGACACCTCTCTGGCTCAACGCTAATAAATATGGCCTCTCTTCCCTTGATGAGAACAATGGCTATCTGCGCATGCAGGCCATCAGACCCCTGAACAACGACTCTGCCAAACGTTGGGGACTCGGATATGGTCTTGACGTGGTGGCTCCTGTTCACTATACCAGTCATGTTGTCATTCAGCAGGCGTTTGCTGAGCTGAGGTGGCTCCACGGCACACTCACTGTGGGTGCTAAGGAGTGGCAGATGGAACTGAAGAACAATGCACTCAGCTCCGGCCCCCAGGCCTTGGGCATCAATGCACGCCCGGTACCACAAGTGCGACTGGCATTGCCACAATACTGGACACTGCCCTTTGCCAACCGCTGGCTCCACTTCAAAGGACACATTGCCTACGGACGCCTGACCGACCAAAACTGGCAACATGACTTCACCAACAAGCAATCAAAATATGCCGACGACGTGCTCTTGCACACCAAGGCCGGCTATCTGATGATAGGCAATCCCGACCGGTTCTGCCCCTGGTCACTGGAACTGGGATTGGAGATGGCAACTATCTTCGGTGGTACGGCTTACCGCCCCGACGGAAATGGCAAGATGTCGCCCGTGCATAACGGCTCCGGATTGAAAGACTATCTCAAGGCATTAATCCCCGGCGGAGCCGATACGCCAGAGTTAGAGTTAGGATCTGACTATCAGAATGAGGAAGGCGACATCCTCGGCGCATGGGTAGCCCGTTTCAACTACGAGGCCGACAGCTGGAAAATCGGCATCTATGCCGACAAGTATTTCGAGGATCACTCTTCCATGCTGCAACTCGACTACGACGGCTATGGCACAGGAGATGAATGGAATGTGAAAAAACGCCACCACTACTTCCTCTATGACTTCAAAGACTGGTTGCTTGGGGCCGAACTTAGCTTGCGCAACGGCACATGGCTGAAAGACATCGTAGTAGAGTATCTCTATACCAAATACCAGAGTGGCCCACTCTATCACGACCATACGACTGGAAGACCGGAACATATCTGCGGCAAGGATGATTACTACAATCATTATATCTTCCCTGGATGGCAACATTGGGGACAAGCCATGGGCAACCCGCTCTACCGCTCACCGATCTACAACACCGACGGAACGCTCCGATTTGAGGACACGCGCTTCACGGCATTCCATCTCGGCTTTGACGGTCAGCCCACTGATGCGCTCTCCTATCGTGTGCTTGCTTCTTGGCAGGAAGGTCTCGGCACCTACGAACATCCCTACACCAAGAAGCACCATAACGTAAGCTTCATGGTTGAGGCACAGTACGCCCTGCCCCATCAGTGGAATGTCAAAACTGCCTACGGTATGGACTTCGGTCATATCCTCGGACACAACAAGGGTGCTCAGATCACCATTTCCAAGTCTGGCATCTTCAATCTATAATCACGGGTAACATGAACAGAGTAATAGATATATAAATAAGATACAACATGAATAAGCATTTCAAAATACTCTTCTCCCTCATCACCATCTTGTTCGCCTTGGCTTCCTGTGGAGATCTGCTGGAGCATTCCCAAAACGGCAAACTCGACGGTTATTGGAAATTGACCACTATCGACACGCTGGCCACTGGCGGACAGAAAAACGTCAGCGAGCTGAGTCTGTTCATGGCGGTTCAAGGCAAAATCATGATGCTCAACAACAGAGACAACGGAGCTGAGTACATCTTCCAGTTCAATCACTCCGACGGCCATCTCAAAATCTATGACGCAAGACTGAGTAACCGTAGCAAAGGCGATCCTTCGCTGACAGATCCCGACGTCCTCAGGCCCTTTGGTTTCAATAATCTTGAGAAGGACTTCACCGTAGAAAAACTCACCGGCGGCAAGCTCGTCATCAACGACGGCACACTACGTCTCCATCTCATCAAATTCTAACAGAAAAATCATATACTTTACATGAAACCTATCTCTCTATTATTACTTTCCTTGCTGGGCACCGCGCCTGTCACGGCTCTCGCCAAGAGCGGCGTCACAAGTCAGCACCAGGAAATTAACTTGCAACAGGGCTGGCTCTTCTCGCGTGACAGCCTCCACTGGCAATCCGTCGCCATTCCCCACGACTGGGCCATCAGCGGTCCCTTTGACAAGAAATGGGACTTGCAATATGTGGCCATCACACAGAACGGCGAGAAGGAGAAAAGCGAGAAGTCGGGACGCTCGGGCGCACTGCCCTGGATAGGCCGCGGCTTCTACCGCCGCACGCTGACCGTATCGAAGGACGCTGCTCACGCCTACCTGCAGTTCGACGGTGCCATGAGCGAGCCCCACGTCTATGTCAATGGCAAGCTGGCAGGATGGTGGGCCTATGGCTACAATGCTTTCCGCATCGACATTACACCTTATATATATAAGGGACGCAGCAATGAAGTCGTCGTCAGCCTCAACAACCGCGAGGAGAGCAGTCGATGGTATCCGGGCGGAGGTATCTACCGGCCTGTAAGTCTCATTCTTACCGGTAAGGCTTATCTCGATCCTTGGCAGAGTTTTCTCTACACCGAGAAGGCTGATGCCAACGAGGCAACCCTGGTCTACAACGACAACGTAAAGGGTGGACAAAGAGAGCAACTCAGTGAGCGGATCCAGCTCTATGCTCCCAACGGACAAGTAGCAGCGACAGCAGAGGGAAAGGTGGGCAGCAACGGCAAGGTCAGCCTGCGCCTCAAGGTCGCACGTCCGCAGATGTGGTCACCGGAAAGTCCGACACTCTACCGTGCCAAGATTGAGCTCATCGAAGGCCAGGGGCGCCGTGCCACCGTCATGGACAGCCGTACGATGAAGACGGGCATCCGCACGATCGCCTTCTCGCGTGAGCATGGCTTCCAGCTCAATGGCGTGAGCCGCAAGTTCCAAGGTGTCTGCCTGCACCACGACCTCGGACCGCTCGGCACTGCCGTCAACAAGGCGGCACTCATCCGTCAGGTAAGGATTCTCAAGGACATGGGCTGCGATGCCATCCGCACATCTCACAACATGCCGTCGACGATGCAGATGGAGGTCTACGACTCTTTAGGCATGATGGTCATGGCAGAGAGCTTCGACATGTGGCGCTATCCTAAGTGCAAGAACGGCTATGCCCGCTTCTTTGACCAATGGGCCGACAAGGACATCGAGCATCTCGTGCTCAACCACCGCAACCATCCCTCTCTGGTGATGTACTCCATCGGCAACGAGATACCGGAGCAGTGGAGTCAGGAGGGCGTCGGCATATCACGTCGTCTGCAGGACATCTGCCACCGCCTCGACCCCACCCGACTCGTCACCCAAGGCATGGACCGTGCCGAGGACGCGCTGAAGTCGGGCTTCGCTCAGGTGATGGACATCCCGGGATTTAACTACCGCGTGTACAAATACGACCGCAACATCTCACAGCTGCCACAAGGTTTTCTCCTCGGCAGTGAGACTGCCTCGACAGTGAGCAGCCGTGGCGTGTATAAGTTCCCCGTTACCGTTTCGGACAAGAACGTCTATCCCGACGGACAATGTTCGGGCTACGACACCGAGTACTGCCCGTGGAGCAACCTGCCCGAGAGCGACTTCATGGCGCAGGACGACAAGGACTACACCATCGGACAGTTTGTCTGGACAGGCTTCGACTATCTTGGCGAGCCCACACCCTACGACACCTACTGGCCGTCGCGCAGCAGCTATTTCGGCATCTGCGACCTTGCCGGACTGCCCAAGGACCGCTACTATCTCTATCGCTCGGTATGGAACCGCCGCGACCACACCATCCATCTGCTGCCCCACTGGACGTGGCCGGGACGCGAAGGCAAGGTGACACCGGTGATGTGCTACACCGACTACGACGAGGCTGAGCTCTTTGTCAACGGCAAAAGCCAGGGCCGCCGCCACAAGACGGGACGCATGTCGGTGTCAGCGACGGCCGGAAAGCTCGTCGAGAAGATGGGCAAAGAGACAGTGGACAGCCAGCTCTCGCGCTATCGCCTCGTTTGGGACAACGTGGTCTATGAGCCGGGCGAGCTGAAAGTGGTCGTCTATGACAAGAACGGAAAGGCCGCCGGAGAGGAAACGGTGCACACCGCCGGTGCGCCCACAGCGCTTCGCCTCACTGCCGACAAGCAAACGCTCGCGGCCGATGGCAACGATCTGAGCTACATCACCGTGGCGCTGACCGACAAAGACGGCACGCTCTGCCCCGATGCTTCAGACAAGATTCGTGTGGAGGTCTCGGGCGCAGGAACTTTCCAAGGCATCTGCAACGGCGACGCAACCTCTTTGGAGAGTTTCGTCAAACCAGAGATGCACCTCTTCCATGGCATGCTCGTGGCCACTGTCAGGAGCGGGCACAAGCCGGGAACTATCACTGTGAAGGTGAGCACCGAAAGTGGCATCACCCAATCCATCAACATTGCTGTAAAGTAAAGCCACTGGTTCTTCAACGACCGGGAAGTCCGCTGCCCGGGAGGTCCGCGCCCTCAGCGGACCTCCCGGACAAATAACCTCCCGAATAGATATCGATAGTTATGACAGAAGATAAACTCGTATTGACCGTTGAAATCTCTTTTGTCATGCAAACTGACAATTTTCCGCCCAAATACAGACGTTCCTCAGAAACAAGTCCCATCTCGCTCTGATTTTTGCGAATTTCAGCTTCTTTTTATAAAGTGTTGATAATCAAGCGAATACAAACGAACCATCATTTTCAACTCCTCAGAAAGGTACTTTGACGAAAAATTCTCTAGAGAATTTCCTGTCAAAGTACCTTTTTTATCGTATCAGAAAGGCTTTCTGATGCTCTCAAATCGCCTTTCTGACACTGTCAAAGTACCTTTCTGACCGCATCATCTCGCCTTTTTCATAGTTTCAACTCGGAAAAAAGACTTTCTCTCTCCACTTTTTGGCTCAAAGTCCCAAAATGGTTTCTCTAGATTGAAAGTTCACAGAGCACTTGTTTTGTAAGAAAGTTTACCAATCAGAACGAGTATCGGCAAACAAGTTAAAACGACTGGCAGACATATGACAAAATACCAATCCAAGGAAAAAATAAAAATAACGAATACATTTAACTTGCAGTCCAAAGGATATCGATTTCTCTTAAACTTTGACAAATCGCATCCTTCGCACCCTTGCGAGAACCTGCGACCCCTTGAAACATTTCACTGAGGCTGTGTCAAAAGTCCATTTTGAGCCATCTTCGAATTTAACAC
>ERZ1023830.245-NODE-245-length-15781-cov-62.934758_pt1 | contig 15781 bp, 9 predicted proteins | sample MGYA00380381_ERZ1023830 | MGnify/ENA primary metagenome ERZ1023830 (study PRJEB33179, sample SAMN07449067) | human gut metagenome | biome: Human-gut; feature: Human associated habitat; material: Faeces | host: Homo sapiens | place: India:Kasaragod | collected... | reverse complement strand
GTCTTCATATTGGCCTTCCGTTCCTCCAGGCCAACACGAAGACCTCTTTAGTTTTCAAGAATTGGAGAATTTGGGAATTGCATCGTCATCACTATTCTCTGATTCTCCTATTCTTGAATAAGACAAATGACTAATATAGTTTTTAAAAAAGAAAACTTATTACTTTTGTTCTATGTCCATCACATTTTTCCAAGTTTTTTAGCCGGCTTTATCACATTTTTCCAGGCTTTTTCAGCTCTCATATCACATTTTTCCTAAAAGCGTAAGGAAGGATTGTGAGTATTATATCCCGTTTTCTTCAACGCGCCATCATTGAGGTCATAAAGAATGTCAACGAATATAACGAAATTAGATATTCGGGATATTCGTTGATATTCTTTATTCCGCGCAGCGGAGCGTTAGCCTATAAAGATGAATGGATCGTTTGTTTCTAAGTGAGTGTGTTGGGTGACGCAAGGCATTCATTGGTTGGCTGAGCGATAGATCTCCTCCACTCTCTTCACCTTTTCCTCCATCGGCAGCATGGCATCGATCCAGTGGATGACAGTGCCACGGCGCTCCATGCCCCGGAACCACGTCATCTGGCGCTTGGAAAACTGGTGGATGGCAATCTCCAGTTGGCGCATCATCTCGTCGTAGCTGAGTTTTCCTATGACATACTCTGTGACGTATTTATATTCCAGTCCGTAGTAGGTGAGGTCCTCGGCCTTGATGCCGCTGTCAAGCAGACGGCGCATCTCCTCCACCATGCCATGTTCGAGACGCTGATGCAGACGGGCGGTGATGCGGCGACGGCGCTCGTCTCGGTCAATGGCCACACCGATGACGACGCTGTTGACGGGCGGCATCGGCCGCAGCTCGGTGGGGTGCTGGAGGTTGTAGGTCTCTATCTCTATGGCACGGATGGCCCGCTGGCACGAGTCTACGTCAGTTTTGTTGTGCATTGTGGAGCCCGTCTGCTGTTTCAGTTTCACGAGCATGTCGGTCAGTTCGTCGAGCGTTTTATTCTCTAAACTCTGTCGCAGTTCCGGGTTCTGCGGTACGGGCGATAGCGCATAGCCCTTGAGCACCGCTTCGATATACAGGCCAGTGCCACCGCAGAGGATGGGCAGCACACCCCGCCGCTGGATGTCGTCGTAAGCACGGTGGAAGTCCTGCTGATACTGAAACAGGTTGTATTTCGTTCCCGGTTCCGCGATGTCGATGAGATGATAGGGTACCGGCTGACCGTCGACGACATAGTCTTCGAGGTCCTTGCCCGTGCCGATGTCCATGCCGCGGTAGACCTGGCGAGAGTCGCCGGAGAGAATTTCACCTCCGAGCGCGTGTGCCACGTGTGCGGCAAGGTCAGTTTTGCCCGTTGCTGTGGGGCCGAGGATGGTCAAGAGTTTCTTCATAGTGAGTGGATTCCTCTTTTACGTTCAGTGAAATGTCTGTATAGGTGGTATTCTATAAGGTATATATCACTAATTATGTCACAAAGATACCGATATTTTTTCAAAGGTGCAATACCTATGGAGAAATAGCGATATAAAGATGCAGTCGTCATACCTGTATGTTTTTTCTTGAGTATTCTGCCGGTGACATCCCAAAAGTTTGGTTGAAACACTTGGAGAAATAGCTTTGTGTAGAAAAGCCTACCATATACATCACCTCAGATACAGCAAACCGTCCTTGTTTAAGCAACACGGCAGCCCGCTGCATTCTCATCTGGCGGATGTAATTTACGGGAGTATAACCTGTGACCGCTTTCACCCGTCGATAGATGAGTTTGTTACCATATCCAGTCAGTTGAGTCAGCAGTTGTACATTGAGGTTTGTATCCGCTAAATGATCTTCAATCATAGCGGTGACAGCCTTCACAATGACATCCTCATTATCGTCACCGTGTGTGTTGATGACATTCTCAGATTGTTTAGAGTTGTCTTTCTTCGTGTTTTCCGTGTTAATATGTTCTGTCGAGTCATCAGAACATGTCTCCCGATGATCTATTTTATATCTCAATTGAATAGTAATAATGGTGTGTCTGTCTTCAGACTCGTCTAAAGAAGTGATAGCATTCATCATGCGCGCACGCTGACTGATCAGTGCAAGATGATTTTCACCGTAAGCCATTAATGCAAAGCGTCGATTGTCTGGTGACAGAACCAGTTGTTCCACATCAAGACGAAGTAACGCATATCCATCGTTCTCCAAAGCGGAAAGAATGGTGGCACCTTTTACCAGTGTATTGTCGTCGGTAAACTTTATGATAGCATCCAATAGCCCTAACATAGCGACTACGTCCACCTCTGTTGTCAGTTCAGGGGAACCAGCAGAGACGGACAAGTAGGTACCGCGCCCATCCTCATGACAATCAGAGACTATTATTCGACATAGCTCCGTCATATCTAGCCGTTGCATGACAGGCCGAGTAAAAGTGTTGGTTGTTGACAATGGCAGGTCCAGGGCCTCTGAGGCCATTAGACATATAGCTGTTCCATTACGGCGTATAGCGTTTATATCATTTTCTCGTTTACCATGAAACTGTGACCGAAGATTGAAGGCTGATGCCAAGACTTCTCCTGCCGATAACTTCAATTTCTCTGACAACGTTGCGAAGAACGCTGCACGCCGTGCGCTCTGTTCTATAGCATCATTACGGGCCTGTCGCTCACGCCGTAACTCCCTGCGTATCCAGACAAAACGCACACCCCATGCTATCAGTGCTAAGGACAACAGCAAATAGATGGTTTTAGCCCACCATGTGAGGTACCATGGAGGAAGCACCGTTACCTTCAGGCTATAGATTTCTTTAGACGGACGTCCCTGACCATCGACAACACTCATATGCAGCCGGTAGGTGCCATGAGGAAGACCGTTGAACGACACCTGTAAGACTTCTGCAGGCAAGAGCGTCCAATGCTTCTCAACTCCTTCCATCAGATAGGCGTAGCGTGCTGACAAGCGACCACATTGTGGATTGTCGGAGAATAGAAGCTTGAAATTATTTTCATTGCTGTGAAGGGTTATACTTTCTTCAGTATCGGCATATTGCCGGGCTTCATTTACATACATCTGCCGCCCATTCACCTCTATTCCTGTTAGTTGTAATTTACTTTGATTGACAGTGGCAAGATTCTCTGTGCTGACAGTCATCAGTACATCTTCGCCACCAAGCATCACACCTTTATGCCACTTACCAGCATCATCGGTCCACGTCAATGGTGAAGCCATTGAAAATGCATTTATACCATGAAAGGAAAAAGCACTGCTGGCTCCATTGGGGCGCAGTATGCAGACATCTTTATTGGCTGCTATCCATAATGAACCATCATCAGTGCTGAGAGCAGTAGGTGTCAGACCGTGGTCAGCCATGACGAAGGTGCGCCGGGTATTTAAATTGCCATGGGTAAAGCGCACCACTTTTCCGGACATGGTTGCCCACACAGAACCATCGGTGCCGGCTAATACCTTATCGATGGAAACTTCTTTCATCACATGACTGACACGCAGTGTAGTGGCATCGATACGGTCGAGACCGGCGCTGTAAGCTGCAGCCCATACACGACCACTCCTGTCAATGGCAAGACTCCCTACATTAATACCGGTGAGCGTGGGGCCGAGATGTGCATCAGCTCGCACGCGGCCTTGGCTGGAAAGAAGTCGCTGACGGTCAATAATGAATATTCCTTCGGCATAGGCAGATACCCAGCAACGTCCCTTTCTGTCCTCAACAATATCGTAAGCCCAAGTAGCATCGTAATGTCCCGTGCCATCGGTGAGCAGCACATTGTGAGTAGTGTCATTCTTTGGGTCAATGATGAATAGGCCATGATCGGTGCACGCAATGATGTGACCATCGGGCAAGCGATGCAGCTTCCTAATGCGATTGTGCGAGATGTTCCAACGAGGGTCACCTTGTCGGTACCATTTTGAGACTTTCCATCTGCCATTACTGCAAAACATGCTAATCAAGCCATTGTCTCCTCCTGCCCACAGCGACAGACCATCATTATCTGTCAACAAGGTTCCAAACGTATTGCCGTCACCACTGCCCGTGATGGTAGAAAGGTTCCAACAGCGAAAAGGCTCGTGAACTCTATGTATGGATAGACCGCGGTCCGTGCCAACAAGAAGATTGTTCCATTTATCTTTGGCAAGTGCCCACACGATGTTGCTTGCTAACGAATTAGCCGTACGTATGTCTTGGCACACACGTACGACATGCTGCTTGTTGATAATCATGTATAGCCCATCATCAGTACCTATATAAAGGGTATTTCTGACTTGACAGAGTGCCTTGATGGAGTTGGAATGCAACGCAGAGACTTCTTTCACAGAACGACCGTCATAATGATACAAAGCGCCTTCTGTTCCTATCCAATAGCCACCACCTTGAGCATGAGTCATCGCATTGACTAACGGATGGCTTGCCAGCATACCCGTATCGACAGCTCTTATGCGTCCATTTCGGAGAATGTACAATCCATGAAGCGTCCCTACGAGAAGCCCATGAGGAGTGTCCAGCAATGAGTAGACTTGAGGTAGCCGACGTGCGAGAATTTGTGTCTTGCCAGTCTGTATATTGTAAATGTCCACACCATTGGCACCACCGACAATCATCTTAGAACCTTTCCGCAGTAATGCACGGACACAACGGACACCACCCGTGTGAGGGAGTAGGTGCAGATTATGCCGCTCAGCAACACGCAGTCCACCATCAGTCCCCATCAGAATCTTATCGTATGTCAGCATCACTGTGTGGATGAGTGTCTGTAGATCGGTATTTCTAAAAAGAGTGTAGTCGCGATAGCCGTCATAAACGACAAGTCCTTTATCAGTACCCATCCATGTCTGTCCTTCGTCATCCGGTGCCATGCACTGTACTACCGATGAAGCGTTAGGCTTGAAATTAACGAATGAAGGTAAGGCGGTGGTCTCGCTGATTTGAGCTGATGCAACCTCAGTTTCTATTATTACGGATAATAGGGTAAAGAGGATATATAAAAAATGTAATTTCGATTGTGTCATATGATCATGTACTTGATTCGTCAGTGCAAAAATAGCAATTTTATCTAATCAAGCGGCATAATCTCTGAAAAAATAAAAACGGGCAGGACTAGATTATTTATAGCCTGCCCGTTTTATATCATTATTGAGCCTGATAAACTCTCACATAATCTACCTCATAGCGCAGCGGAAAATGCGCAACTTCCGGTTCGCCACCATTGCCTCCTATAGCGAGGTTGAGTAGAATGAAATGTCCAAAACCATCACGCGTATTAGAGAAGGGGTTGCCATAATCGTCGTCAATACCCCCATTGCAAGTCTTGGAGAGATCTACCTCGTTGAGCAACTCGTCGTCAAGATAGAGTCGGATGAAGTGTTCGTCCCAATCCATTCGCCAAACATGGAACTTCGAGGCCCACTCACTATCCTTTGCTATGAAATGAGAGAAAGGTGTAACGCTCTCGTCCCAAACGGCAGTGTAACGTTTGTCAGAGCCCCAACAGGCATTGGCCAGAATAGAGGGTGCACCATTCTTGATATAGAACTCCATGAGGTCTATCTCACCATTCTGAGGCCACTCTCCTTGGTTACCCAATGTCCAGATGGCTGGCCACGCACCGCGGGTGACAGGGATACGTGCGCGGACTTCCATACGGCCGTAACGGAAATGGAAATTTTTCTGCGTTGTCAGACAAGAAGATGTGAACTCTGCCTCAGGCCGTGAGAAACGCCAGTCGGTGGATTGCGAATCATAGTTGGGATTGCTGACCTTCTGCTGTCGTCCTTCGATCACTAACAATCCGTTCTTCACCGCGGCATTGCCGGGCTGATACCATTGCAGCTCCTCGTTTCTCACAAAGCCATGTTCGTAAGTCCACGCTTCCGAAGGTCGGCCATCCGTATTAAACTCATCGTTCCAGACCAGCCGATAACCGGCATATTCCACAGGCACAGCGTCTTTAGGCAGAGCCTTTTTAGACGCATCATCACCTGTAATAGAGCCAGGCTTCTCCGTTTGTGTCTGAGACTCTATAGGTGACGCTTCTGCCGAAGACTCGTGACATTGGCAGAAAAGCGCCAAACCTAAGAAGGAGAGAATAAAAGAGACTTTCATGTTCGCTTGCATAAACATTATTTCCACAATTCGTTTTGCTCCAGTTTTGGATTGGAGTCGATATCGTGCTGGGGGATAGGCCAGACATACTCCTGCTCACCGCGATAGTTACGGTGCTCATACGGGAAGTTATAAGTTTTAGCCTCATTGTTCACCCTGTCAACAGCATCCTTAAGGGTATGCCAGCGATAGAGGTCAAACAGACGCAACCCCTCAAAGGCCGTCTCCACGCGACGCTCATGGTGCACGATATTCCTCAGTTGCTCCTGTGACAATCCGGTGCCTTCCACATTTTCCACGCTGGGCATATGGGCACGTGCACGCACTTGGTCTATCAGACGTACGGCCTCATCGAGATTGGTACCTTTCTCTATCTCAGCCTCGGCCAATGACAACAGCACCTCGGCATAACGGACTATATAGAAATCCTGTCCAGAGTCCCAAGAGTCAGCACTAGAGAGTGCAGGATTGAAATACTTCATCACATAGATAGTGGAATAGGAATTGGCTGAACCACCATAGAGTGTAGAATTTCCATTCCAAGACATTCCAGGCACAAAGAGCGTAGCTTTCAGACGGGGGTCACGGTTCTCATAGCGCTTGGTGTTCACATTGTCCCAATAGTTGGGTGAACCATCAGGATAAAAGTCAATAACCCTCTTGTCCTGACAGGGTTTGCCGTCGGTCATGTAGAATGCATCTGCCAAATCTATAGTGCCGTTCATGGCCTCCAATGGCGCACCCCAATGCCCGCCTAATCCGCATCCTTCATTTTTACCAGGTCCTTTGTAACTGACGGACATGATGATTTCAGGACAATTCTCGTTGGCCTCGGTAAAGAGCTGAGTGTAATCATTGAAGAGACTATACTTGCCAAGGGCTATCACTTGGTGATAGGCATCGATGGCCTCGCCCCACATATTGTTATAGAGCGCTGTACGGCCAAGGATGCTCAGGGCCGCACCTTTCGTGATACGGTTGGTCTCAGGCGCATCTACAGGCAAAATAGCAGCGGCCGACTTCAAGTCCTCCATAATGGCTTTGACGATAGTTGCCCGGTCTGTCTTCGGGGTATTGGCTTCTTTCATGCTTTGCGGGGCTGTAATAAAAGGAACATCGTGATAGGTCATGGTGAGGTTGAGATACATCAGTGCTCTTATCACTTTGGCCTCAGCGGAATATTGCTCTTTTGAAGCTTCGTCGAGATCAGTGCGTCCCACATTGGCTATGAGTGTATTACAACGCTTGATAGCTTCATAGTTAGCTGTCCACCACTGTTCTACCAAGCGTGACGAACTGGAGTGAATGCCATTGGCAATATCCCAGCCGTTCATCCAACCCGACCAGTTGAAGCGGCCGCCATTATCGGTCATACAATCCATGTTGAGCGGTCCACAACCGTCCCATTTGCTTTGGTTGGTGGCATCGTTGTAGAGAAATGGATTCTGTAAAGCATCATAGACGGAGGTGAGGCCCTCATGGGCATCATCTGCTGTTTGCCAGAAGTTACCCGACGAAGAAGCAGAAAGGGATGATTTCTGCAGGAAGTCGTCGGAGCATCCTGTGTTGAGCATGGCTCCTGTGAGGAGCGTTGCAATGATGAAAATCTTATAGCGTTTCATGATTGTCTGTAAAGTTTAGAAGTTAACATTCACACCAAAGGACACTGACTTGGTGTTCGGGTGCATATCGCCACGCATGTCGCCGCTGGCCTTCTCCGGGTCTTTATTTTTAAGAGAAGTGAGGGTGAGCAAGTTGGTGGTCTGGAAATAGACACGTGCTTGACGGATACCGGCCCGATGGAGCAACGGCAGGTCGAAAGTGTAACCTAACTCAAGGTTTTTAAGGCGCAGGTAACTGGCATTATCAAGCCAGAACGTAGAATAGCGCTCATTGAAGTTGTTACCCAGACGTGGCATACTGCCATTGGGGGTATCAGCACTCCACCGGTCAAGCCAGCGTGTCGTCATGTTACCGCCATTGGTGATAGTGGCCTGCTCCCAGTTGAAGCGCTCCACGCCACTCACGCCCTGCCAGAGCATGGAGAAGTCGAGATGTCGCCAAGAGAGTGCGGCATTGATGGAATAGGTGAGCTTTGGGAAAGGATTGCCGATAATCACACGGTCGTTGTCGTCAATCTTTCCGTCATCATTGACATCCTCATACATGATGTCACCCAGCTGTGGGTCCAGTCCATTTGGCTTGATAATCTCGCCTTTAGAGTTGGTGCGTTTCAAGTCTTCCTCGGTGCGATAGATACCTATAGCACGCAGTCCATAATATGAGCCAATAGGATTGCCCTCACGGTTGATAGTGTTGCCGGAGATATTGTCGATACCATGATTGTCGATGATTCTGTTCTGCACGGTTGACAGGCTTCCACCCACTTGCCAGGTGAAGTCTCCTGCATGATCCTGGTAGTTGGCAGAGAGCTCTATACCTCTGTTTCTCACCTTTCCGGCATTCTGTGTGGGAGCAGCGAGCGTGCCAAGGAAAGTACTGGGCATGGTGAGCTGCATAAGAATATCGGAGGTCATCTTGTTATAGTAGTCAAATGTCAGAGAGATACGACTGCCCCAGAAAGAGGCATCCAAGCCAAGATCCGTCATCGTGGTGGTCTCCCACTTTATATCGCTGTTGGCTACCATATTTTCTGCCATACCGATAGAAGCGGTATTGCCGAAATAGTAGTTGTAGTTGGCTGCCATTGTGGCCTCGTAAGCGTAGTCACCAATCTCCTGATTACCCAATTTACCCCACGAGGCACGCAGTTTGAGATAGTTGAGTACCTTATTTTGTGGGAAGAACTTCTCATTGGTAACAATCCAGCCTCCCGATACAGAGGGGAAAGTGGCATAACGGTGCGACTTGGGCATACGGGATGAACCATCATGACGGATATTGAACTCAGCCAAGTAACGGTCATCATAGTTGTAACCCACACGCCCGAAGAAAGACTGCAAAGAATATTCTGTAGCATCACCCCATGCTTGAGGATTGCGTGTGCCGGCATCAAGCTGGTACAGGTTGTCAGTGGCAAAGCCTTGCTTACTACCGTTGATGGAGCCATCGTGGTTTTCCTGGATGGAGTGACCGAGCAAGGCATTGACATGATGGAGGCCAAAGCGCTGATCGTAACTCAGTATATTTTCATTGAGATAGCCATAGTCTATTTTATGATTGGCAGTGAGCGAGTTGTCGTCACTCTTATAGATGAGGTCACCCTCGGCATTGTACTTACGTGACCGCTTGTTATACCATGAGGCATCGTAGACATACAGTTTATAAGCCAGGCTGCTTCGGAACTTCAATCCCTTCAAGAGATTTACTTCTCCATAGACCTGTCCATCGAAGCGCCAGCCAGTCTGCTTGTTGTGCACTTGTGACATCATCTCAATCGGGTTCTTAAACTTGGAGAAGCTGATGTCAGAGCCGTCCTGATTGCCATAGTGTCCATTTGAATACATCACGGGTACAGTAGGACGTGTGAACCAAGTGAGTGAGCGCATCAGTCCGTTGTCGCCACCCATACCACCATTAGCCGTGATATTTTCTTTAGAACCGGAGAGATTCATTCCTATCTTGAACCGTCCAAGTTGAGCATCGGTATTGGACCGAAAATTGAAACGCTCATAGCCTGTATGCTCCATGATACCTTCCTGCTTCAGATAGCCAACTGACATCATATAATGTGCCTTTTTGCTGCCACCGCTTACCGACAAGTTGTGCTGTGTCATAGGTGCCGTACGGAACAGGGCATCCCACCAGTCGGTGTTGGCAAAATGATCAGGGTCGGAGCCGTCGCGCAGCTTGTCAAGCATCTCCTGAGTGTAGGTTTGTGTGTTGTTCGACTCATTGTACATCTTTGCCCATTCGTAAGAATTGACGTATTTTGGCTTCACGGTCGCTGACTGTATAGAGAAACTGCCATTATAGCTAATGCTCGGAGCGGTGTCACCTCCCCGTTTGGTAGTGACGAGGATAACACCGTTGGCAGCACGAACACCATAGATAGCAGCGGAAGCAGCATCCTTAAGCACGGAGATATTATCAATGTCACTAGGGGCCAGCTCTGCCAACTGCCCGATAGGAGCCTCCACACCGTCAATAAGCAGCATAGGATTGTTGTTGCCAAAAGTTCCCACACCACGGATTCTGATCTCCGGAGAGTCGGCACCGGCCTGACCACCATTACTTGTGAGCGTCACACCCGGCAAGCGGCCCTGAAGCAAGGCTGCCGTATTGGCTACAGGGATAGAACTGATTTCCTTACTCGACACGGAAGCAACAGAACCTGTAAGATTAGCTTTCTTCTGTGTGCCATAGCCCACCACTACGACTTCACTAATACTCTTGTTATCAGGAGTAAGATGCACAGAGAGATCGCCAGAGCCAATCTTGGCCGCATATTCTTTATAGCCAAGATAAGATACTTTGACTTGCCCAGCATTAGAGGGTACACTGACAGAGAAATGTCCGTCAAGATCGGTGACGGTGCCATTATGGGTACCGGGCACCTTTACGGTTGCGCCTACAAGAGGCTCTCCATTTTCATCAAGCACGGTTCCCTTCACTGTCTTTTGGTTTTGAGCAAGAATTGAGGATGGCATGAGTAGAGCTGCCACCGTCATCCCCGTCATCAATGATTTAGGGTTGATAAGATTTGATAATTTGTTAGTCATGAAAGTTGAATATGTAGATTTGTAATATTATTATTGCTGCCCAAACGTTTTAGCTATTTTCATCCAATTGTTTGATGTGTTTATATTGAAATATCGGTCTTGTGTATTACCGTCTATAATTTCTCGAGCAGTCCAAGTGGAGTCAGAGAGAAAATAGAATTTACCGGTCTGGTTACGACAAAGATAAGTATTAAGATAATATTTTGTGGATTCTTTTGCAGCCTGATGCATAGGAATGATCTGCCAATGACCGAATCCGTCATCGGTAAAATCACCAGTAATATAGCCTTTGGCCGATGAACCTGCTTTGTACATATCAACTTCAAATGTTACCTTCACATTGTAATCTCCATAAGCTTCAATAGCAGAGTGAGGTAGAAGATTGTTATTGAAATCAAAAAAAGTTGCGTTTTCCCAATTAGAGCCAACTCCCCAAAGTGTTTTATTTGTGGCGGACACCCAAAATGGTTCCCATACAGAGAATCCTGCACCACCATTATTTTTTAGAGCTTCCTTAATCTCTATAACATAATCTTTCTGAAATTGTGGAGATGGTACATCTGGATACCCTGTACACATTTTACTCATGAGGTTATGATTGTTATCATTCCAGGCACGAGTCCATATTTGGCTTGTCTCTGCTACGAAAAGGCGCGTTCCATACTTAGTATGTAACGATGAAGCAAAGTTGCCAAGATCATCAGGAGTATATCCTTGCCATTGAGGATAATAAGATACCCCAAACAAATCAAAATAATTGAGCCCATATCTTTTATGTCTGGCTAACCAAGTTGTAGCACTTCCTGGATCTAATGCCACATGGAGCATTGTCTTAATTTGTTTGCCATACTTTGCATTGAAATCAGACACAGCTTTAAGACCAGCATTAAACAACTTTACATTTCGAGCATAATTGACTGGTTTTAAATCGTTATTGTTTGTCACCATTATATTAAAATTGGTCTCATTTCCTATCTGAACAATAATAGGTAAAAGGCCAACAGAGTTAAGGTGTTCAAGAGTGCGATAGGTGTAATTATAAACAGAATCAGAAAGCAATGACGAGTATTTAACAACACTTTTCCATGCCATAGGGACAATATTCTGTTGCGGATCTGTCCATGTATCAGAATAGTGAAAATCAAGTAGTACTTCAAGGCCAGCTGCTTTTGCACGTCTCATACTGCGCATCACATCGTTTAATGTAGAGTAGGATGTCCATGACGGATTATGCCATAGGCGAAGACGAACTATATTAGCGCCATAGCTATGAAGTAAGGTAAAAGGATCTATATCAACACCATCCTTATGGTATTTCACGCCTACATCTTCGAGCTCATTAACGTAGGATAAATCGGCACCTTCATAAAAAGTATATGTTGAAGTTCGTGTTTCTGCTGTAGATTCCGTTGTAGAATAGGTGGTAGACGTGTTAGACAAATAGTCTGCTTGATCTTGGCAGCCTGTTGCGATCATTAATAACAGCGCAAGGCTTAAGAGTATTAGCACATTGTAATTTTTCATTTTTTGATTTAGTTTTTATTTATGGAAGTACCATTGGTTTAAATGTGCTTGCAAAGTTAGGAAGAATACATGATGAGGGGCATAACAAATCGGACAAATGCTATAACGTTTTGGACAAACTTGACAAAACAAGCATGTAACAAGGAAAAAAGCTCCGTATAACTCTTATTTAAAAGGAGCAAGACCTATAATAGTGGTAAACAGTTGCAGACATTGGTAAGAAAGATTTTCTTTGCATTCTTTGCGGAAAATAAGCAATGATATGGAAAGGATCTGCTCATAATTGCGTGAATCTCCTCGTATATTCTTATGTCATCTATAAAGATTCATAGGTTCTATAATCTTCCAGTCGTTGATGGTTCGCTCCTCCGACGAGAAGTTAATGCCCACCTTTACGATCTTGCGGCCGTCGGCCTCGTAAGGGATTGCATAGCCTCGGTCGTCGATTTGCTTCAATGCGTCGTCGACGTTGCCGTCCATCTTCAGTCCCATGACATAGACGTTGCTGTCGGTCTTAAGCAGAATGTCCATACGACCCTTGGCGGTGCGTACTTGGGCATAGACATAGAGGTTGAGGAACGAGAACATCACGTAGAGCATGGCGGTGAAATAGCCTTCCCGTGCGGGTGCGTCCTTGAGCGTGCCCTCCTCGTAAGGGATACCGGCAAGGAACGAGCGCGCGATGCGCAGCGCCTCGTCGATGTTGTCCTTTCGTAAGGCCATATACATCTTACCCACGGTGATTGTCGTGAGGTTGGTGTCGCGGCATAGATAATAAGGTACGAGCGTGCGCATCATGCCCACCTTCACCTCCTCGTTGGGGTAGCCGAGCGTGTAGAGGTTGATGATCGGGTCGTAGGCCTTGATGGTGAGATAGCCACTCTGATAGAACAGCGGCAGCACGGAGTGCATGTCCTCCGTGGGAGCGTCAAACTCTTCCGCTATAGCCTCGCTGCCCTCCAACTGCGTGATGTCGGTGTGGAACTTCTTCAGCATGTTTATCAGGAAGGTCGGTGTGCCGGTGCCAAACCAGTAGTTGTCGATTTTGTCCATCGTGATGGCATATAGCAAACTGAATGGATTGTAGACACCTTCACTGTTTTCTGTGAAGTGGTAACCGTCGTAGCGTCGTTTCATCTCGGCAAATATCTTCTCGTCTGTTGTCTTGTAGGTAAGACTGAGCTGATGGATACCTTCCGCGAAATTGTCTCTGAGCTCCTGTTCGGTAATGCCGCAGATGGTGGCATAGTGGGGAGCCATGGAGATATTCACCAGATTGTTGAGTTGAGAGAAGATACTCAGCTGCGAGAACTTGCTGATGCCCGTGATGAAGACAAAGCGCAGATAAGGGTCGAGATCCTTCAGTGGCGAATAGAACGACTGCAGTTCGGTGCGCATGGTTTCGAGCCGCTCTTTGTCGTGGAGAACCGTGAGCAGGGGCGCATCATACTCGTCAATGAGGATGACAACCTTGTTGCCCGTCTTGGCGTAGATGTTTTTCACCAAGGCAGTCAGCCTCGTCGGGATATCATCGCCTCCTACGGGAATCCCATTTTCCTTTTCAGCCCATTCCAGTTGAAAGTTGATATTGTTGTCCAAGTCTTCTATAGTTCCTTTCTTTGCCGAGGCCAGGCTGAAGTGGAGCACGGGATATTGTTTCCATTCTGTTTCCAGTTGCTCCACCTCCAATCCCTTGAAGAGTTCTTTCTGTCCACTGAAATAAGCCTTGAAGGTACTGGTGAGAAGTGACTTGCCAAAGCGGCGGGGACGCGAGAGAAACACAAAGTTGTTCTGCGTGGCATCGTACATCAGCCGCGTCTTGTCGACATAGAGAAACCCGCCGGTGCGCAGCTTCTCAAAACTCTGTATGCCTACTGGATACTTTACCATCGTTGATTCGTTTTTTATTCTATTTGCAAACTTACATAAAAAAAGGAGACCCGCAAGTCGGATCTCCCGTTTTTTATGTAAGAAACACTAAAAAGAATGCAGAGTCTTCGCTTTAGCCTGAACGTATAGGACAGGAAAATAGCCACACCTATTTATTATAGCGACGACGGAATAGAAGCTGAAGCTTCCTTCCGTGCTATTTTTTTGCACGGAAGAGATATACTTGCAAAAATATTTGTTTTACTGCAAAACATGACGTAACTTTCAAGCGCCTTAAGGATTAATGCTGGCACGTGACAGCTATGTAAAACGTAATAATATTCACAAAAATGAATACATTGGTAAAAGAGCTTTCATATCATGAGGCTCAGTCAGCGAATGGAGGTGAAAGAACCTATGATGGCGGCACATTACCTGAAGTTGTATGTGTTGGTCATAAAAAAAGTTGGTGGGACAAATTTATAGAGTATATTCAATCAATACCCGGATTTGATTGGCGTGCTGAATATCTGTCAGGCGGATATGGACCTTACTAAACATTTCCTTAATGGTTGTTTTCGTATGTCTATATGAGTTACGGCACTAAGCTTGATGATACTAACTGTGTATTTGTGTGCTGTATAGGACTATATATAGATCCAAATGCACAGTGGTATTTTTGCATACCATACGCTTTACTATAATATAACAATCCGTTAGGTTTATGAAAGATGCAATAAGTATAAGAAGATTGTTTAGCACGTATGACAAGGCTAACCACTCTACCACCTACATTATTGTAAAAGCTATATTGCTGTTTATCGTCCTTTCTATATGTGTTCGCATTTTTATGGGCATTTGCTATTCCCTTTTGCCGTCGGACATGACATGTGATGTGAGCACCCCAGCTGAAGAGTGGACGATAAATGGGATCAAATCTTTTTCCATAAGAGCATGGGGGGCGGTCGTTGTCATTGGCCCAATGATGGAAGAACTCGCATATAGGCTTTGGCTCTCAATGAAGAAGATACATGTTGCTATAAGCTCTGCTTTCTTCTTATACTACATTCTTGGCTTCGTATTAGCCGGTTATGTTCAGAATCGTATGACGACCGCAGTGATTAGTGCGATATTATCTTTGTCTGTTGCTCTGTCGGTTTATCATCTTGTTAGTGAGGACTCATTGCTGAACATAAAAAACAACAATACAGTCTACCCCTTCGTTGTGTTATCCGGCTGCATCATCTTTGCATTAGCCCATCTGACCAACTACCTCATTTGTCCTTCTGTGTTGTTATGGGCGCTGGTCTCATGTCTTCCACAATTAGTGGGAGGTATTTCAATGTCTTATCTAAGGATTAATGTTGGCTTTTTGTTTGGTTTGCTATTCCATTGTGTCATCAACTTGTTGTCCTGTTGTATGACCATATTATAAGCTAATATAATGTCATTTTGAGCAGTTTCTCTTTGATGCCTTTCGTGGTAATCACTTTAATGAAGCCACCGCCAAAAGTGGTTCTCATTTCTTTTTGTGTTAATTCTACCATGTTGTACTAATTTGCGCTAAGGCGTAAAAGCTAAAGCCGTCCGCCAATAGCTG
>ERZ1023830.243-NODE-243-length-15976-cov-13.472709_pt1 | contig 15976 bp, 16 predicted proteins | sample MGYA00380381_ERZ1023830 | MGnify/ENA primary metagenome ERZ1023830 (study PRJEB33179, sample SAMN07449067) | human gut metagenome | biome: Human-gut; feature: Human associated habitat; material: Faeces | host: Homo sapiens | place: India:Kasaragod | collected... | reverse complement strand
CCCCTCGGGAGAGCCCACAACTACGAAAGCGAAGCGTGTAGTTATAGTGGGCTATACCGGGACAAGCCCGGTCACTCACGCCACGCCAACGAAGTCCCTCTTGAAATCCTGCGTTCTGAGCCGTTCAAATTCTCTTCCCTGTATTCGGGTATGTCTCGCCGCCAATCGTGCCGTCTTGCGCCTCTTTTGGGCTTTCTGCGCCGTCATCGCCGGGTGTTCTGTTTGTATCAGACAAACAAACTTCCTGCCCGTTCTCTGACGGGGTGGAAATTACAGGCGAACAGAGGGAAGAAAAAAGGGCTGTTGTGCTGTCCGTATTCCGCACCCCGCTTTGGCTGCCACCCGGTACGATAGTCTGTTCACCCACTAACGGCAAATCATCGGAAAGAGGTGTCCGCACACTGCCCGTCTCTCCTTTGGTGGTAGCCGAAGGTCTGACATAATGGGGGTTGGTCACGAGGACACCCCCGACATACCAGCCTGTAAGAAAATGCAGGGTATGAATGGAAGTGCGGTTGTTGGTTCGGGTGGTCAGCATACCAAGCCTGTTAAGGCTGTCAACGAGCTTGCCGATTGTCTTGCGGTTGCATCCCAAGTATTCCGCCAGTTCCACGTCGGAAGCCGCCACCTGTCCCACCTCCAAGACAATTTCAACACCCTTGATTTTATAAACGGTTCTTGCCCGTACCGCACCGGTCATCAGCCGGTGCAGGCACTTCTGCCTGAAAGCGGAAAATTTGCCTTCCAAAAGAAAATCCCACTGCCCGGCTGAAAGAATGGTGCAGTAGTGTATGCTCTGTTTGTCCTTGCACATAGTCTATGATTTTATGGTGTTACAACGAACATCTACCTGCCCAAGCCGTATTCCCGTTCAGGCATGTAATATTCCCTGTCTTCCGCTATGCGGTTCAGCACGTCCTGCAAGCGGTTGAGTTGTTCACGGTCAAGCACACGGATTGCGTTAATGGTTATCTTCTGCGCCGCAATCCTGCGGTGTTCGATGTTCGTCTCGTTCATCGTTCCGTCACCGTCCGCATGGACGGAACGGAGATAGGAATTGACCGCTTCCGTCTGTTCTTTGGTCGGGTATGGTGCTGCCCACCTGTCTTGGATGTAATCAACCATTTGGCTGACCGCTTCGGCTAAAACAGGGTTCTGTCTTTGCAGCATGGTTACAAGTGCCTCTTTCTCCATAGTATCCTTATTTCCTGTTCAACTCCCGGAGACGGTTTGCCGCTTCAGTTCTGATTTCCTCCTCCGACATCACTTTGATACCACGCACCCAATCAAGCAAGGCTTTCTTTTCAAAAAAGATTAGCTTTCCGGCTGGCTTAAAATACGGCAGTTGGTTCAAATGTGTCATCTTGTAAAGTGTGCTTTTAGCCATGCCGAGGAAATCAGCCGCTTCCTCAAGGTTCAGAATTTCCTTTGCCGCATAGCAAAGGTTTTCCAGTTTGTCCACTCGTTCCTGCAAGTTCGCAATCTTGCGCTCATGCTCAAGGTTCATCTTGGTTTGTTTGTTTTCTGTCATCATCTTCTATTTTATGGTTTCACTTGTTGTTTTGACACGCAAATGTATATCGTTTGATTTGAAAAAATCAACTTTTTATATTATGTAATGATTTGGTTTATAATTGTTTAATGGTTGTATAAACACCGTTTTTACGCCTTTTATACAGAAGTATATCCGGCAAAATGTCAGACATCGCTTTCAGTATGTTTTACCCTCAAAATACTGTTAGTTTACAAGGGGCAGCTTTGGCTTTTGTACAGTCACGTGACAAAGCAAACGCATGACTGCCATATCTTCACCGGACATTCTGCCGAAAGAATTAAAACATATTTTAACACACTCTTCCCATGTTTTCCTGCACATTTGGCTGAAAATCTCATTTGTGTTATCCGCTTTGATGCAAGGAAATAAAAAACACACTGAACCAGTGATATTTAGGTGTTTCGATTTGTTTTTCACGGGACAAATTTGTACCTTTGTGCCTGTAAAACAGATATTCAGAGACGGATATTCGGAGCAAAGCGTTCTTAATTTTATTTTCCTGTGGTTCTGTCCCGTTTTTGTCCCGTTTGAGGTTTGTCTCACGGGATAAATTTTTGTAAGATATTGGTTTACAGAATTTTGGTAGTGGAAAAATAGACAAAAATACACTAACCACCAGAAGGGACCTTGCGAGCCGGTAAAGGTCGCATCGGTCAGAAACTCGTTGGTCTGAAAAATCACGTCGTCGATTTCCTCTTCCAAGAGGTCGATACCGAAATCCGAAAGAATATTTCCGTCTGCCATACGTTGTGTGTTTTTAGTTCTTTCTGTTTACCGTCTCGTCTCCGTCTCCCGTATCAGTTTCGCCGCCCGATTGCGCCCCTCGCACGGCGGAACGCGATTCGTTCCACCGGCCCATCGCCTCGCGGACGATACCGCCCTTGTCCAGTCTCCGGTCGGCGGTTGCATTCAGCAGCCCGTTCGCAACCGTGGCGTTCTGTCTTCGGGCAAGGTAGCCGACCAGAATCTCGTTCTGCCGTACCACGTCCTCGTAGATTCGCAGGTACTCTTTCTTCCGTTGTGCGTTGGGCATGTAGGCGTCCTTCGTAGCGTCAATGGCGCACTGGTAGACGTGGTAGTATTCCGTCCACCGCTCCCTGTCGTCCGTTGTGCCCCCGGCAAGGGGGATGCGGTCGATGTTGCGCTGAAGCCGTTCCATTTGAGCGTTTATCTTATCGCCCTCGGCCAGCCACGCGAGGTCAATCTGCCGGTCGGCTACATTCAGTGCCTCGATTTCGGCCCGCTTGACCAGTGCCGAGTCGATGGCTTCCGCCTCGTCTGTCTGGTTGTACAGGTTCACACCCGCCAGCGTGCGGAACGACAGTTTGTTCTTGCTTGCCGCCGACTTCTTGTACTTGTTGTGCAGCAGCGTGTAATAAAGTTCGGGCGACAGAGCGCCCGTACCGGTTTCCATAACCGTAATCTGGTTCTGTTTCGGCGAGTCATGGTTGTAAGTAACCGACTGCGCCTTGACACCGCTCGTTGCAACTGCTGCAACCGCCATGAGTAAGAGAGTTCTGTTCATATTAATTTCCGGTTATTCATTATTTTACAGTTATTTATATCGTATAGTCATACTTTTTTTGAGCTTCCTTTACTGTCATAAATATTGGTATTCATTCCTGACTCGTTTCTCTCCTTGCGAGAAATATGTCTCGTCTTTTTCAATGCAAATACATTTTCTATTCGTATAGATACAGGCAATTGCGGTGCTCATGCTCCCCGAAGCAAAATCAAGGACAGTATCTCCTTCCTTTGTGTATGTTTTTATCAGATACTCCAATAATGCAATCGGCTTTTGGTTGACATGAATCGTTTTGCCTTCCGATTCCGCTGTTTTGAAGTATATCACACTTCGTGGATATCTTGTCCCTTTGTTTTCATGCCTGAATGTAGGATTGGGTACATTGTTTATCCCTGTCCAATTGCTTCCTCTCTTCGTGCGGTTCCCGTAAGGCTCGCCTTCCTCCATGATTGGATAATAAGGGGTTCTGCCTTTGCCAAAGACACTTATTAGCTCATGTGCTTTTAGAGGTTGTTTTTTAGCGAGAAGAAAATTGCTTGCTTTTGACTTTTCCCAAACCCAGTCATATTTAAATTCATCTAAATTGCCGCAGCGTAGAAAGCTGCTGAACGGTTCGCTGCCAAATAAGACCGTAGGTGCATTTTCTTTCCTGACTCTCCTGATCTCTTTCCACATTTCCGGGAATGGTATTATTTTATCCCACTGTGAAGCTGTAATTCCAAAAGGGGGATCGCATAAAACCAAATCAATGCTTGATTCCGGAAGAAAAGGCATCACTTCAAGACAATCGGCCTTATATAACGTAATGTCTTTTGCAAAAACAATCTTTTCCATTGCATCAATCTGAATGTCTTTTTATCCCTTGGTATAATCCCAATAGGCTTGTTTGTACTAAAAATTCTTTCTCTGTTTTTATTTCCCGATGTCGATGGCATGGAAGTCAAACTCTAACCTGTAGATAGTTTGCCTTCTTTCCCTTTTATCGTTCGTTAATAATCCAGCCGTCCCGCTTTGCGCCATCGTCCGAAAGCCCCGTCGATAATCTCCTTGACCTTGGGACGGTAAATCTTCGCTTTCCAGTAACCGATGCGCACCTGTATGTACCGCCACGTCTCGATATACGCCCGGTTCAGGTGCCGCTCGATGTCGTCCAGCGACGTGTTCACCGCTTCCAGCACCATCAGCAGGTCGGAGGTCGAACATTCTGCCGCCCCTGTGGCATACAGCACGAGGTCACTGACCGATTTGTAAAGCTGTTTCCCGTCATCGGCGATGTCCCGTATTGCCTTTTCGTTGATGGCCAGTATCACGGCATCGCCGGGGTCGATGCGCCCCCGTTTCACGATTCTATCGTTGAAGTCCTCCAGCAGTCTCTTGTAATCGCCGATACGGTCGCTGACCGCCGTATAGGTGCTTTTCACGTTCAGCACCGTCCGCAAGGACTGGTACATCACGTCGATGACGTCGAAGGCACGGGTGTAGCGGTCCAAGTCCACATTCAGTTCCTTGTACTCGCCGACCTCTTTGCGGCTGTACTCGTGCAGCAGCTTGTTGCTGTATTCCAGCGTACTGCGGGCCAGCAGCAGGCTGCGTTGCTTCTTGTGGTCGTTGATGTAGGCTTCTACCGACACGATGTCGAACGTCCATTGCGCCTTGGCAATGCCGGGCAGGAGAGCCAGCAGCACGACTGCCATCAGCAGGGCACGTTTCATGGCCGCACCTCCTTTCCGCTGCCTTTGCCGTTCCTGCCGTTTCCGCTCCGCAGGTTCCGCGCATTCTCCACCCAGCGTTCGTGGCATTCCTCCACGAGCGTCAGCCTGCGTCCCTCGTCCATATCCAATTCGGGCAGCACGTCCTTCAGCACGTCGATGATGCTCCGTTTGTAGTGCATCATCTTCTCCAGTGACACGAGGTCGGCATATATCATCGTAATCCGGGAATCCACTTCCCGTGCGATTTCGAGCCGGTCGCTTGACCACAGCAGATGGTACACCTCCCCGGTCGGAGTCTCTTCCAATGGTGGGGTACGGGCATATTCCGTCGTGATCTTGCACGAAGGATGCTCTCGTGCAATCTCCGCAATACGGTCGTTCACCAGTTTCGTTTTCTCCGCGTCCGACAGGTTAGGGTCGAGCGTCAGCACGTCGGCCACATACGTGTCGGTGTATTCCGTGGTCAGTTCCCAACTGATCTGCACGATGGCACGGTGTATCTTGATACCGAGGAAATATTTCGGTTTGCGGGCTATCGAGACCGTCGCCTTGAACGTGATGACCCCGTTGATGTTCGGCATGGTCGCCTTACGGACATAGGTGTAGCCGTTCCACGCCCCGCCGTCCTGCCACGACAGGCTGTAAGCCGTCTTGCAGTCCTGCATGATGGCCGGTATGCGGTAATAGTCGTCTGTTGCCACATCGTTATCGCCCGCCGCCTCGGTTTTCGCGTCGGTGTATTCCCGTTGTTTCTTCTGCCATTCGGACAGCTCGCTTTTCAGGCGGTCTATCTGTGTCTTGTTCGCGTTGTACTGCTGCCGGTACACCGCCGCATCTTCCACGCTTGCCTCGGCGATTTTTTTCAGCAGGTCGGCATTCTCGCTCTCCAACGCGTTGATTTGCGACTGGATGGCGGCTACCTGATTCTCTGCCTCCTGCAGCATGGCGTCCAGCTCGGACAAGTCCAGTTCGTTCTCCGTAACCGTGGTCTGCATGGCACACTCCTTTGAATGGGCGTTCAGGGATTTGCCGCACGTTCGGCACTTGTACTGCGTCGTGCCCTGACCGAGCGTAGCCCCGTCCGAACAGGTTACACTGATGGTCACGCTCTCGCAGCCTTGCAATTTCGCGGCGTCCGTCGCCTGATAATAGTTCCGCGCGTCAGAAGCTATATAATAGGTATAACCTTCCTCGTTGTCGTTGAACTCCGAGAGTCGGGCGTTAAGCCCGGCTTTGAACGTGTTCAGGTCCATCGAGTAGGAATCGAACACCTCTTCATAGACGACCTCTTCCCGGTTCCAGCTTTTCTTCACATGGATTTCGTAGGCGTATGCCTTCTTCGTCTGTTTGCCGCCCCGGCTGATGATATAGCCGTTCTGCCAGTAGTTGATACTATAGGTATAGCCGTCATTCTGGTTGTTGAGCTGCTGTACCCGGCTTCTCGACCAACCGGCGTACCGTTCCGAATTGGCGAGCGCCTGCTCCCGTTGCGAGGCATTGGGATAAAAGTCGGGATCGGTTGTCTCGAAACGCGTCCATTCGCCGCCGTTCAGTATGCTGTTATCGTCCGTCGGCGGGTAGTAGTCGCACAAGGCGATACTCCCTTGCTCACGCCGGGCGATATACCACCGTTGCGTGTAGTAGTTTCCCGCCGTCTCGTCCAGATAGTCCGTCATCCAGGAGGTAAGGTCGTAGTTGCTGAAATCGAACAGTCCCGCCACGTTGTCCTCACCGCCCACCATGTCAATCAGCAGGCCGCCGAGGTCATGCTCCGCCTGCTCGAAGAGCGCACCGTAATGGTCATACAGGTCGATGACCTTGCTGACCCTGCCGCCCATCAGCTCATGGAACGAACTGGTTTGCAACAGGGCGTCACCAATGTTCCCGATACCTGCCGAGGCGAGACCGACACCCATGTTGTAGAGGTTGTCGATGTCGTGTTGCAGGTTCTCCTTGGTGAAATTGCCCGGCACGCTGGCGATGTCGTCCAGCATGTGCTGCCAGTCGATGTCGCCTATCTCCGAGAGTTTCAACAGAGGGGCGATGTTCCGGTTGATTTCCAGAAACACGATGTCCGAAAAGCCCAACGTGCTGTTCGTCACTACACTCTCGAACTGCATACACAGGCTTTTCGTTTCGTCGCAGATTTTCATCAGGTAGCTGCCCCAGTAGATAGCCGTTTGCGGTGAGCGGAGCATCAGTTTCGCCACCACCCATATCTTGGGTATGATCTTCTCCGAGACCATGCGGTAAATGCGGCGGTAGTAGTAGTTCTCCGTACTGCTGTTCCAGATACCGAGGTCGGAAAAGGCTTTATGCTCCAAGAACTTGGAGGCAAAAATCCCCGCCGTGGCCACTTCCGCCGCATTGTAGTGCTTGAGTATGTCATCGACCTGCTCCCGGTAATAGCTTTCCGCCACGGCTTCCGTACCGAAAGCGGTAGCCATTGCCGCCACGGTACGCGCATCGTAGTTCACGCTGTAATACTGCGCGTGGATGTGCTGTACGACAACGAGCGACAGGAGCATAAGGATAAGTGACAGCCGTTTCATCATGGATTCCTCCCCGGTTAAAAACAGCCCCCGTCAACGGCGCGTCATGCCTCTTAGTGCACGTATCAGTTCGTCGGCCTCATATACGGCGGAATTTGCCACCAGACGGTGGTGTATGAATACCTCCTTGGCTATCTCGTACCTGCGTTGTTCCCACTTCGCCTCTTCTTCCTCGTCCTGCACGGAATTTCCGATACCGGCGTATTCGTCCAGTTCCTTACCGGGCATTCCCAACCGGAGATTGTACCTTTCCAGAACATCCTCTATTTCCTCGATGCTTTTTCTTCCCATGTCGCGTACCCTTACCAAGTCCTTTCCGGGCCATTGGCACAAATCCCGGATGGTTTTGATGTCGAACTCACGGAATATCCGTTGGATACGGGCTTCATATTTGCTCCCGAACTCAAGTGTCTTCACACTTTGGCTGATGTCTATCTTTTCCATTTTCTGTAATTGATGATTTGATTGTTATTGTTTTACATGAAGGTTCAATATCCGCCCGGCCTCGTTGACCTTTTGGGCGAACGGCAGGGATTTTCCGATACCGCTGGCGTTCCAATCCCGACAGTACGCCTCGATAGCTTCCTGATGGCTGCACCGCAATTCCCGCTTGTAGAGTTTCAGGGCTTCTTTCTCCGCCCGCTCGGTGGTGTAGGTCATGTAACACTCTCTTGGTTCTTCCACGCCGTACACGCCGCTGGTCGTCCCCCGGCGGATGAACACCTCTCGGAAGAAGCTGCGCCCTTCCTTGTTTTCCAGCCGGTTGATGGTGAATATCTTTTTGCAGTCCACGTCGGTAAGTCCGAGAATAGCCTTGATTTCATCGAACCGCTCGCGGAACTTGCTCTGGTCAAGCAGCATCACCACGTCGGAGTTGTTGATGATGGCTTCCTTGACGATAGGGCTGCCGATGATGTCCTGTATCTCCTGCGTCACCACGCCGACCGAGGCCCAGAACTTACGGGCCGTCTTGTACATAAACTTGATGTATTCGGCCATGAGCGGGCTGGCAATGGCCTTCCACGCTTCCTCTATGACCAGGACTTTGCGGTTCTTCTTGATACGCATCTTCTGTAAGAATACATCCATGATAATCAGTGTGACAAGAGGGAACAGGAGAGGATCATCCTTTATACTGTCAATTTCGAAGACGATGAACGTCTCATCGAACAATGAACTGTCCATGTTCTCGTTCAGCGTCTTTTCATGATTGCCGCCCCGATAGAAGTCCTTCATCATGTAACGGTACGTCGATATGTCGATGCCCGAAATATGGTTTTCGGCACAGATGTCGGGGATGCGCTGCACGGAAAATTCATAGAACGAGTTGAACGACAGCTCTTCCACTTTCAACTCCTTACGGCGGCGTTCCATCTCGTCGATCATGCGCTCGATACGCCCGGTCCGCTCTCCTTCGTCCTCGTCCTGCTTCTCGGCATGGTTACGGTCGTCGATGAGCAGCCCCTTACGCAAATCCTCCCGTTGCAGGGGTGTGAAGCCGTCGAACCCATTGAAATAAGTGTCGTAATACTCCGTGATGACCTGTTCTATCAGGCGGTCCTCTGTCTTTGTGACCGTACCCTGCGAGCCTTTCCAGATGAGCAGCACGAGGTTTTTCAGGAAGCCCGTCTTCTCCACATTCATTTCCGCCCGATTGATGCGGAATGGGTTCATCGTAATCGGTCTTTCCTCGGTATAGGAAATGTACTTGCCGCCGAGGTATTCGCAAAGTCCCTCGTAGCTGTTACCCGTATCGACCATCACCACGTCCGTTCCTTGCTCGTACAACTGGCGCACGACAGAGTTCATGTGGAAGCCTTATTATATATCCTAACACGCTGAGCCACAGTACTCTCTTGAAAACAACAAATTCAAAACGGTACAAATTTTGAACAGGGGAAAATCTATAGTTCAAGGCACTCGGCAAAGAGAAAAAACTATGACAGGGGCAAAAAGCAATTTTAAGATTATTTATGAAAATATTTTGGGCAATTTTGGCTGGTTGCTATCCAAAGAGCGCATTTTTGATGAAAAGTCCCACTTTCATCAGCCATAAAGAGTGAGACAATCGAAAAAGAAAAGGAGGGGTGAGAGAGCCTTGTTTGTGGCTTCTACATAGGGCGAAAATGGATGTCTTGTACCTCGGTTGTATCTCAGTCGGCATATAATGCTGAAAGACAATGCAGGTTAATAATTCGGCGGCAATAGAATAGCGTTTGAAAGACGTATTCATTGTTTAGTAGTTTTCCTGATAAAATGTTAAATTTAGGGTAGTTAGATTAGTTTTTCTTCCAATTGTTTGGTTTTTTGGAATTGAATGCCTACCTTTGCATTGACAAATCCCGCTCGCTTCCCATAAGAACAGCGTACCCAGCGGGACATTTTTTAAATTGTAGGTATATGAAAGTTATAAAGAACAAGACAATAGATTTTGCAACCGCAGTTCAGGCTCCCGTCATTAACGGAAATAGAGCTGCACGGACAGGTTATGTCCGTTTGGTTCGCCTTATCACTGACGAGCCTGTTCCTCAACAAACTTCATATACGGGAAAAATTGAGTTGAGGTAGGAATGGCTGTATATACAAAAGAATACGAATCCCAGCCAGAGGCTATTCTTACAAACGTCATTATCTGTCCAGCCGTAGATTTGTCGGCAAACGTGGCTGTTCCTGTTCATTGCCAAGTTGAAAATGTATTGTGGGACACAGGAGCGACCAATACATTGATTTCACAGGAAGTTGTAAATGCTTTAGGGTTACAACCGAAGAACAAGGCTCTTATTTCGAGTGCAGGAGGTGATGTCGAATCCTGGACTTACCTTGTTCATGTTATCCTTCCAACAGGAACAGCAGAGTTGAATGTTCAGGCTCTGCTTAACGACAATTCAGACTATGATGTGGTGATTGGCATGGATATTATAAATTCATGCGACTTCTGCTATACAAACAAAGACGGCAAAAGTACATTCTCCTTATGTCATCCAGCAAAGGAGAAAATCATTCTGAAATAAACCAGCCATAGGCTTTCTTTCAAGAAAGACATGTGCGACAACAATAATGACAGATGTGACATTCGCATCTGTCTTTTGCTTTTTACGCCAATAAGAGGCCATTTCCTTACACAAAATATACGAGATTTGAGCAAGACTTAGTTAATTATGGTTAAATTTAAGGTTTATACATACTTTTCCATAACAAAATGAGGTTGTATTGAGATTTTCTTTGTACTTTTGCAGCGGACTATTATCGCCATGTTTATAGCCATTGAGGTTAGACGTGTTCTTTCGTGATGGCATACAAGGCAGCCTACGCCGTGCTGAGTATGGCGGAGTCATAATGACAAAGCGGTACAAAGCGGGCATTGGGTGGGAAAGATAGTCCAGACATAATGAAGGCGTTTACTAACGCTCTGTTTAAGACAGTCTGTAATCTAGCAAATTAACAGTTATCATAGTCTTGAGCAAAGCCAACGGTAGATGTCCCGGGTGTGATAATATCGCTCCTGCGGAGACCTGTAAGCACGGATTGTACCTTTTCGGGCACAACAATTGTTTATTATGGTCTCCTAATGGAAATGATTATTCATATCGGCGTGGGCTCTGACGTTGTCTGTTCAACTATGATAGGCAATTGCTAGAGCCTCAGACTGTGGAATAGACAACAGACGTTTCCACGCTCTTTTTATGTCTATATTGCTATTAACGAGCAACGACATATAAGCCGATATGAACGCATTGCTTAATGCGCATACCAAACGAGGTTGCGATTCACCTCCTCACATTGGATTTGCCTCCAATGTCTCCCCCGAAGCCCAAAGCTCACAAACAGGGGTGTCCTCGGAATATGTCCAGCAGGAAGGTTACAACTGGTTTGTTCTTCGTGCTACTTATAACAGGGTAAATGCAGCCGTAGAGAAAGCAAAGAAGAATGATATTAAGACATACGTGCCGATGCACTATGTACTAAAAGTGATTGCTGGGAAGAAGAAGCGAATACAACAGCCTCTTCTTCCCAACTTTCTTTTTATATACGCCACAAGGGAACAATCAGACAGTTTTGTGAAAAAGACAGTTGATGCCCCAATCTCTTTTATAAAATATTATTTGGATAAGACGCTTCCTCCAGAGGCAAACGGTAAAAATCCTCCGCTTATTATACCATACAATGCAATGATAAATTTTATCAAAGCAACAAGTACTGATAGTGAGCATGTACGCATTGTTACAGCGGAACAGTGTCACTATAAAAGTGGAGATAAAGTACGAGTAATAGCTGGTGACTTCAAGGGAGTGGTTGGAAAAGTTGCCAGAATAGCAGGACAACAAAGAATTGTTGTTGAGATCTCGGGATTGTGCCTTGTCGCTACTGCGTATATTCCTACTGATTTTATTGAGATTGTCAAATAATGCCGAAAGGCATATTGTTTAATTTAAATTTTTTATTTTATGAAGAAAAATGGTAAGAATGAAGAACTTCAGTCTCGTCGTGAGTTCTTTAAGAGAGCCGCTAAAGGTGCTCTGCCTATTTTGGCTGGTGCAGCTCTCCTGTCAAGTCCTATCTTGTCAGAAACTGCAAATGCAATGTCATGCGCAGGATGTAACAACCGTTGTATGAACAGTTGCTTCAACACATGTCATGGTACTTGTAGCAGAACTTGCTCCGGTACAAACAACAGAAACTAATCCTTCCCTCCACGGAGGTTATAGAATTCGACAATCTCTTTCTCGGAAGACTCGTAGTCATTTGTAAGGATGCAGCGGTAGGTGTATTCTCCTTCCCACAGGTCGAGTTCGCCGTCTATCCGCTTCTGTCTTTGAATCACAAGACGGTATGCCTTCCCTTTCCATTTCTCGATGAGAATGGAGGCCAGCTCAAACTCAATACCGCCCAATTTCACTTTCTTCCAACCTCTGAGGGCAAAGATGTCATTGTAGAGCGAACTGCATCGGTTGGCACGGATATAGAAGGTCTTGCAGTGTTTAGCAATCTCTTCCACTATCTCTTCAGAACACGAGCCGCAATCAGCTCTGAAACGGTTGATAATAAGCTTGTTCTGTTCAAACCTTTCAAAGAACCTCTTCAGCGTGTCCTTCTGGTGGAAACGGACATTTGTGTTGCCGTCGCTGTTCTCAATGCCGACAATCAAGTCGCCAATAACTGCCACGCCAGGGCGATAACCAAGGAACTTCTTGTATGTAGGCTTCGCATCATACTTCTCAGCCTCTATGAACTGGTGGTCGAAGTCAACGTCATACCCCTCGCCCTCTTTCAGCTGCCCTGTGGACAATAGGCAATTGAGGAGCAGTGTATTCAGCTTGTCTGCCGTGTTGAAGTCGTAGGTCTTGCCAGTGTCGGATGTGTAGGAAATGTTATCCTGGGTCAGTTCCTTTATGGCTCTGAGAATCGTGTCGGCACTGCATGTGCGAAGTGTCGGATGAAGCGAGAGGTGATACATCAGATGAGTGGTGACATCCTCGATGCATGAGCCGCCACAGAAATAAACGCTCATAAGCGAACGGATGATTTCGCTGTATTGATAACCATACAGCCTGCATCTCATACCGAGGGTTGAGTCGATTACAGATGAGAGCTTGGAATCAAATTGCTCCATTATTGGAAAAATACCTCCAAAAGGAGAGAGTTTCTCAGATTTTATTGCTGCCTTTGCCATGTCTGTCGGGTTTGATACATATTTTGATTTGCAACACTAAGATAGGTGAAAAATCTGACATGGCAAAATCCTGAGCAACTTTTTGTTGCTCAGGTACTTATAAATAAAGTTAAATCAAAGTGTTGCGGAATTAAGGTAATGACAAAAAAGAAATTGCCCGTTCGTTTTACGGGTCAGCACTTTACTATTGATAAAGTGCTAATAAAAGATGCAATAAGACAAGCAAATATAAGTAATCAGGATACGGTTTTAGATATTGGGGCAGGCAAGGGGTTTCTTACTGTTCATTTATTAAAAATCGCCAACAATGTTGTTGCTATTGAAAACGACACAGCTTTGGTTGAACATTTACGAAAATTATTTTCTGATGCCCGAAATGTTCAAGTTGTCGGTTGTGATTTTAGGAATTTTGCAGTTCCGAAATTTCCTTTCAAAGTGGTGTCAAATATTCCTTATGGCATTACTTCCGATATTTTCAAAATCCTGATGTTTGAGAGTCTTGGAAATTTTCTGGGAGGTTCCATTGTCCTTCAATTAGAACCTACACAAAAGTTATTTTCGAGGAAGCTTTACAATCCATATACCGTTTTCTATCATACTTTTTTTGATTTGAAACTTGTCTATGAGGTAGGTCCTGAAAGTTTCTTGCCACCGCCAACTGTCAAATCAGCCCTGTTAAACATTAAAAGAAAACACTTATTTTTTGATTTTAAGTTTAAAGCCAAATACTTAGCATTTATTTCCTGTCTGTTAGAGAAACCTGATTTATCTGTAAAAACAGCTTTAAAGTCGATTTTCAGGAAAAGTCAGGTCAGGTCAATTTCGGAAAAATTCGGTTTAAACCTTAATGCTCAAATTGTTTGTTTGTCTCCAAGTCAATGGTTAAACTGTTTTTTGGAAATGCTGGAAGTTGTCCCTGAAAAATTTCATCCTTCGTAGTTCAAAGTCGGGTGGTTGTCAAGATGATTTTTTTGGTTTGGTGTCGTCTTTTTTTAAGCTGCCGCATAACGGCTGGCAAATTGGCGATGGAGCCGACTTTTAGCACAAATGTTGAATAGAATTACTAATCTTCAACATTGCACAAAAGTTCAATAGAAGTACTTCACCGGCTCTATTGCCAATTTGTTTGTTATGTGCCGTTTTATTCCATTTTATACATTTAACAATTGCTGAAACGTAAAGTCGGGTTTAAACATTTCAATTTCGTTTTGAGTTGATTCTTCTTGTGCTTCTTTGCCATAGATAAACATTTGCTGTTCATAATTTTTAACAGCCTCTTCAATGCTATTAAATTTTCCATCGGCTAGATTATCAGACAATATCAAGGCATCCACCAACCCACTATTTACTCCCTGCCCTGCAAAAGGCGGCATCAAATGTGCGGCATCCCCAATCATTGTTATGGGTAATGGGCGCTTGCTTTTCCAAGGCTTTTCTAAAGGAAATATCCGTGTAGCCAATCCTACAAATGACAACGTCGTATGAATCAATTCTTTGTAGCGTTCGTCCCAATCGGAAAATTCTTTCAGAAGAAAATCAACGACACTATTTCTGTTTTGAAAATCTACCTGCGTTTGGTTTTTCCATTCATCAGGTGTTTTAAAACTTATTCCAAAATGCAATGCACCATTATTATTGGGGTTAGCAAATAATAAATTACCTTGGTGAGATGCCATTAGCCGGTTTCCATTGCATAGCTGAAAAAATCCAGGACAGTTTATCTCTGGTTGATGAATATCGGCTTGTATATTGAAAGTACCTGTTTCTTCAACTTCCGTGTCGGTAACAAATTTTCTTACCTTGGACATCCCGCCATTGGCAAGAATAACCAAATCTGCTGTTTCACTCGGTTTATTCTCAAAAGTTAGTGTCCACTTCTTCTTACCAGGTTCAAGCATAACAAGTTTTCTATCCCAAATAACCGTGTCGTTTTCTAAACTATTCAACAAGATAGCCCTTAAGTCATTTCTGTTTATTTCAGGATTGTCAAATCGATTTTCGGGCTTTACATTTTTTGTGGATAAAATATTGCCTTTTTTATCAGCAATATTTACACCCATTGGTAAGGCTAAGTCATAATAAGTTTGTAACAATCCCGCTTTTTTCATTGCTTCCTGACCTGAACCTTTGTGTAGGTCAAGGGTTCCACCAAAAATTCTTGCCTCTCGGTCGTTGTCTCTTTCGTAAACTGAAACGTCTATGCCGTTTTGCTGTAATAATTTTGCCATAGTCAGTCCAACGGGTCCACCACCAATTATTGCAACGTTCTTATCACTAAGTAAATTCATTTGTTTGTCTGTATCTATTCGCATTGTCATTCAAAAATGGCCCATAACAATGGCTCGGCGAATTGGCGAAGTAGCGAAGCTGTATCGAAGATACAAAAGCGGAGCTATTTAGCCAAGTCGCTTGTTGTAAGCAGTCCGCGAAGCGGCGGCTTACGGCAAACGACGTAAGTCGCCGAGCCATTGTTAGCAAGGAGCGCAGCGGATTGCTAACAACGGTTTGCAGCTATACGCAGGCAGGGATTTTTACCACTAAGCTACCTACGATGAACTGAACTTTAAATTTACCACTTTCCTGTCTTACGAAGCACGAACCCCCTGCTTGCGTATAGGTGATGTTATGCGGTCGGCTTTCATTTTCTCTTCTTTCTCGTTAATTTGTCAAGCAAAGTTACTAAATTTGCAGTCAAGCAATTTCAATTTTTGAATTATGTATTTCAGCAGACCTTGGACTTCTATCTAAGTGATAGGCAGTCCTGAATAAATTCCAATCAATCTTTTAGGGCAAGACAATCAGTCTATGCTTTGTGTGTGCTGTCATTTTTTTTGATGGCATTGCTTTGTCGTAGTTGCTCTGTCGGGTAATACTGTCTATTCACTTCTCTGTGATTTGAATTCAAGTTGTCAAGTTCTAATGCTTCTATCTCCTGCCATTCATAGAAGCTATTATATGCTA
>ERZ1023830.237-NODE-237-length-16224-cov-9.955594_pt1 | contig 16224 bp, 6 predicted proteins | sample MGYA00380381_ERZ1023830 | MGnify/ENA primary metagenome ERZ1023830 (study PRJEB33179, sample SAMN07449067) | human gut metagenome | biome: Human-gut; feature: Human associated habitat; material: Faeces | host: Homo sapiens | place: India:Kasaragod | collected... | reverse complement strand
GCGTCCCTGGCCCGGTCTGCGACCGGCCGAGAAGATCACGTCCCTTGAAAGCGTTTGGTATCGCGGACATCTGGATGGGCGTCGGGGTCTTGATCCCCTGGGTTTTCAAAAGTTTCGTCAGCGTCTCATTCACGCCAAGCGAGGCAAATACGTTCATAGGTCCTCCTGTAAATGGGTTGGTTGTATGGAAATACGTAATTTAAGGTTTATGGTTCAGGGTTCAGGTGGCGGCTTCGCCGCAATGATGTATGAGGCGATGCCCGAAAGTAGTATTCGAGTCACTAATCCCTCGAGCTTCCTAATTCCTAGTCACCAGTCACTGGCAGCCCCTTTTCTTATTGATTCTTCCCCAGCACCACGCCAAGGTTTTTATATCCCGCTGCCCCATTGAGCTCTTCCTTCGCGGCCGCATTCACCAGATCATCGATGGCATATAGGAGCGGCGCTTTGCCTTCGTCGGGGGTGAAAAGCATCAGGACATCGAGTCCTTCACTTCCGGGGAAGAAATAGGAGCGGCAGTACATGGGGAGCTTCATCCCCTCCGCATTGTATGTGATCAGCCCGCCAGCGGTATAGACATAGGCTTCATCGACATCCAGGCGGCGGAAAGGCTCCAGCCGAGAAAGCTCTACCTTGATCGAAGAATCCGCAGCGGGGCCGATGGCATTGCGAGCCAGACTCAGTACCGTCTCTTCGATCCCCTTCCGAAGAGGGGATGCCGGATTTAAGAGCGCGCGGTTCATCTGTGTCAGCCGGCGCCAGACATGTTCATCACGATTCATCTTGAAATACGGCTTCAGCGCTTCCGCCATCTCGACAGGGAGCAGCGCGCGGATGATATAGCCGGATGAGAAGCTCTGCTGTTTTTCCAATGTATACTGCAGCTGTCCCATCTGATAAGGAATGTCTTTCTCCATAAAATGGAGTGTCTCCGTCCCCGCTGCCTCCCGGTAGGTGAAGCCTTTGGGAAGCGAAGCGGCCGCGACGGCATTCATATCATACGCTTCTCCCCCCGCAGAGATCCCGCAGGCCAGCGCGAGCGTAAGAAGCAAACATTTCCATTTCATGGAAAATCCCCTTTCAAAAGTAAATGCAGCAGTAAAAAAGCTTACGCTGTCCTGCCTAGATGGAGCGCACATCCTAAAGCGGAAGCACCGCGCATTTTGAAATCATCGCATCCTTTCGCTGCTATCTCATCTCTTCATCCGATAGAATCCATACAGCAGGAGATCCGACAGCTGTTCGGCCGCCGCGTGGCTGCCATTCACCTCGATCAGATAGTACTTATCCCCCGCCTTCAAAAGATTGGCAGAGATCCAGAGGGGAAACGACAAGCCCTTTTCATTCGTCAGGATGACCTTCGCCTCCTGTCCCCAGCGGTAGGTACCGTCTTCATTTTTGAAAGCACGCCATGGGACGAATTTCAAGATCTTCACGTGTATAGATGGACCTTTTTTCTCAGAAAGCACCTGATCCACCAATGCCTGGAACTCCGATGTCTGGATCTTCGGCATTCCAAAGAGCGAGGTCGGGCGCTTGGCATCCTCAAGGAAAGCCGTAGACCAGAAGCGTGCCGCCTTCGGATGTCCCTCATGGAAGAAATCCTTCTCCGTCCCCGAGATGACATAGATGCCCGCGCTGTATGTCCCACGAACATCCGTCTTGCGGATCTGGTACATGTGCATCGAATCATAGGGATACGGCGCTTTTTCCGGATACAGCTGCATACCTGGCGGTACCGTCAGGATCGACCACATCGCAGCACGCGCCGATCTCCCATAATTTTTCCGGTGTGTCCCTTCGATCATGAACCGAGAAAGCTCTGACCCGCCGCCATCCGTGACCGTCACGTCCTTGGGAAATGGCAGGCGGCCGAGCCCATCGATCACAAGATCCTCCGCGGAAGACAGCAGGAAGCCGCCAAAGACAAGCGCCGCGGAAAGCGCAAGTGGAAACAGTTTTTTTATCATGGCGTCTCCTTGAAAAAAGTACAGGGTGAGCCCCGGGGCATGCCGCCCCTTGACTACGATTGAAAGCTCTGCTCGAATGAGAAATGAAGTTGGCAGCTTCGCCGCAGTATAAAGGCGGGCGATGCTCGAAGGTGAGTGGGTAGCAGGTTTTCCGTTTGGTAGTTCCAAACAACGATCGCCTGACCACGAATGACAAATATTTCTCGCTGCTCTGAAAATGACGATAAGAGTCTGACGTCTCCTAGTCGCCAGTCACCAGTCACCATTCACCATTCACCAGTCACCATTCACTATCATATCTATTCTATTGTAGAGAATCTCGAAGAAATACGCAAGAGGAAAGCACGGTGACCTGCGGCAAGTAGCTGCTGCCCAGTAAATACGCCGGATCGTGCAGAATACCCTCCATGCAAAAAGCAGTCCCCACGATGTGAGGACTGCTTCGGCTATGCCTGATGCATCAATTATTCCGCATCGGATCCGGTTTCGAAGGATTCACCCTTATGGATGACATTCAGCTTGCGGTAGCGGGACATGCCGGTACCAGCCGGAATAAGTTTGCCGATGATGACATTTTCCTTGAGGCCGAGGAGCGGATCTTCCTTGCCTTTGATCGCTGCTTCGGTGAGGACACGGGTGGTTTCCTGGAAGGAAGCGGCAGAGAGGAAGGAGTCCGTCGCAAGAGCTGCCTTGGTGGTGCCAAGGAGCAGGTTTTCGCCGACGGCTCTTTCTTTGCCTTCGTCGTCAAGACGCTGGTTCATCGCACGGAATGCGACGATATCGACAGTCTCGCCCGGGAGCCAGCCGGAGCCGCCCGGTTCGGTGATCTTGATCTTACGCAGCATCTGATGGACGATGATCTCGATGTGTTTATCGTTGATCTCTACGCCCTGGCTGCGGTAAACCTTCTGGACTTCCTTAACGATATAGTTCTGGGTTGCCTGTACACCCAGGACATCAAGGATATCGTGCGGGTTAATGTTACCTTCAAAGAGGCGGGTGCCGGCTTTGATAAATTCGCCGTTTGTGACGGAGATCTTCTTCGCTACCGGGATCTTTTCGCTTTCCGGGGCGATGTCCGGATCATTGCTGGTGATGGTAATGATCTTGACATTCGGGTTATCCTCTGCACTGGTGATGGAAACCGTGCCGTCGATACGGGAAATGATCGCATTGCCCTTTGGCTTGCGGGCTTCGAACAATTCTTCGACTCGTGGAAGACCCTGTGTGATATCTTCTGCAGAAGCAACGCCGCCGGTATGGAAGGTACGCATGGTCAGCTGGGTACCCGGTTCGCCGATGGACTGTGCAGCAATGATGCCGACTGCTTCGCCGATCTCTACGTGACGGCCGGTTGCGAGGTTTCTGCCATAGCACTTCGCGCAGACGCCGTGAGCGGAGTGGCAGGTGAGGATGGAACGAACCTTCAGCTTGTCGTAGTATTTCTGGATCTCTTCTGCCTGTGCATCGGAAATTTCTTCGTTCTTCTTCGCGATGACTTCGCCGGTGGTCGGGTTCACGACATCTTCCAACGGGCAGCGGCCTGCGATACGGTCAGCCAGAGACTCGATCGGCTGGCCTTTTTCTTCGATGAGGGAGACTTCGACGCCTTCCGCTTCATCCATACGGACTTTGAGCACCGGGATATCGGAAACAAGGATCTTCTCTGCGACATCGCTGTCGATGACGGTGCCTGCCGGGAAGAGGACATTGCCTTGGCGGTCATAGGCATCTTCTTCGAGTTTCTTGCCTGCGAAGTGGACAGTCAGATGATGGCGCATAGCACGATTGTATTCAGCGACAGCATCCTGGGTGCCGAGGTCAAAGGTCTTCGGCTCTGCGGCTTCGATGCCGTCAGCGGTCGGGATGATGACGGAAATATGTTCTACGAGGTGACGGTTCAGCAGGGTCACATCGTCCGCATCGAGGGTCTTGCCCTTGACGAGGAGGATATCTCCATTTCTGCGGTCGAGGACATCTTCATCCAGGACTGCGCCGAGGAGCGTCTGCTTGAGACCCATGATGGTCTTCTTGACTTCCGGCTGAGAGGCGATGAGGCTCTGTTCTCTGTCGAAATTCAGGACCTGTACGTCGCAGTCTTCTTCGCGAACGATGACGTCCTGTGAAACGTCGACCAGACGACGGGTAAGGTAACCGGAGTCTGCGGTACGGAGTGCGGTATCGGCAAGGCCCTTACGAGCGCCGTGGGAAGAGGTAAAGTAATCGAGGACGGTCAGACCTTCACGGAAGTTTGCCTTTACAGGGAGTTCGACCGTCTTACCGGAGGTATCGGCGATGAGGCCGCGCATGCCGGCCAGCTGACGGATCTGGTTATCGTTACCACGGGCGCCGGACTGGGCCATCATGGTCAGCGGGTTGAACTTCACCATGGAGCTCTTCATCGCAGCACCGACTTCGTCGGTCTTCTTGCTCCATACTTCGACGACTCTTCTGTATCTTTCGTCATCGGTCATGAGGCCGCGGCGGAAGAAGCGTTTGATCTGTTCGACTTTTTCATCGCCGTCTTCCAGGATCTTATCCTTTTCCGGTGGTACAGCGACATCGTAAATGCCGATGGAAATACCAGAGATCAAAGCGTAGTGGAAGCCGAGGGCTTTCACGGAATCGAGCAGGTCGCCGGTCGCCTTGAATCCGAGTTTCTTGAAGCAATCATTGACGAGCTTGCCCATCTGCTTCTTACCGATGGTGACGCCGAGACCATTGTTTTCGACGGTATAGGTATTGCCGTTTTCATCAAGGCGCTTTTCATGACGCTTGTAGAAGAAACGCAGTTCTCTCGGGATCGCATAGTTGAAGATCAGGCGGCCCGGGGTGGTGATAACAAGATCATCATCAGATTCATTGAATCCATCCGGACGATCTTCCTTCGGGATGAAGACCTTGATGAAATCATGGATCTTGATCTGATGCAGGTTGTAAGCCAGCATGACTTCGTCATAGCCGGTGTAAGCGCGAAGCTCGGAGGTATCCATCTCATCTTCGGCTTTTTTCCACTGCTTCATGACATCGAATTTCGCCTTCGGATTTTCTTTCTTTTCTTCGTCGGTGAAATCGACCTTCGTATCGTTGGCAGTCTGTACGATGGTGAGGTAGTAAGAGCCGAGGATCATATCCTGCGAAGGAATAGCGACTGGCTTGCCGTCCTTTGTGGACAGGATGTTATTGATGGAGAGCATCAGGGTGCGTGCTTCAGCCTGTGCTTCGACGGACAGCGGCAGATGGCAGGCCATCTGGTCACCGTCGAAGTCAGCGTTGTAGCCTGGGCATACAAGTGGATGCAGCTTGATCGCGCGGCCTTCCCAGAGGATCGGTTCGAAAGCCTGGATACCGAGTCTGTGCAGTGTCGGTGCGCGGTTCAGAAGGACCGGGTGTTCTTTGATGACATCGCCAAGGACTTCCCAGACTTCCGGGGCGAGCTTGTCGACCTTCTTGCGTGCTGCCTTGAGGTTGCTTGCGACGCCTCTCTTGATGAGTTCATGCATGATGAACGGCTTGAAGAGTTCGATCGCCATTTCCTTCGGCAGGCCGCACTGGTACATTTTGAGTTCCGGGCCGACGACGATAACGGAACGGCCAGAGTAGTCGACACGTTTACCGAGGAGGTTCTGACGGAAACGTCCCTGCTTGCCCTTCAGCATGTCGGAGAGGGATTTCAGCGGACGGTTGCCCGGGCCGGAGACGGCACGTCCACGACGACCGTTATCGATCAGGGCATCGACAGCTTCCTGCAGCATACGTTTTTCGTTTCTGATGATGATCTCCGGAGCACCGAGTTCCAGAAGTCTCTTCAGACGGTTGTTTCTATTGATGACGCGGCGATAGAGGTCATTCAGGTCGGAGGTGGCGAAACGGCCGCCATCGAGCTGGACCATCGGACGCAGATCCGGGGGAATGACCGGCAGGACAGAGAGGATCATCCATTCCGGCTTGTTGCCGGAGTGCAGGAAGGCTTCGACTTCTTCGAGACGACGGATGCATCTGACCTTGCGCTGACCGCTGCCCTCTTCGATCTCTTTCTGCAGTGCTTTTTCCAGCTTCGGCAGATCAAGCTCTTTCAGCAGGTACTGGATCGCTTCTGCGCCCATCTGTGCTTTGAATGCTTTCTTGCCATAGGCAGCTACGGCATCCTGATATTCCTGTTCATTCAGGACCTGGCACTTAGACAGGTTCGTATCGCCCGGATCGAGGACGATATAAGCAGCGAAGTAGAGAACTCTTTCGAGCTGGCGAGGAGAGATCTCAAGGATGAGGCCGATACGGGACGGTGTGCCCTTGAAGTACCAGATATGGGAGACCGGGCAGGCCAGAGAAATATGGCCCATGCGTTCACGGCGGACTTTAGAGGAGGTGACTTCGACGCCGCACTTGTCGCAGACGGTGCCTCTGTAACGCATCTTCTTGTACTTGCCGCATTTGCATTCCCAGTCTTTGGTCGGTCCGAAAATCTTTTCACAGAAGAGGCCGTCGGTTTCTGCCTTCAGGGTTCTGTAATTGATGGTTTCCGGCTTCGTCACTTCCCCGTGAGACCATTCAAGGATCTTTTCCGGAGAAGCGATACCGATTTTCATGGAATCAAATTCATTTACATCTAACAATTGATTAGCGCTCCTTTCCGGAATCAGTCATCCTGGCTGTCATTCGTAAAGCCAAGTTCTGTATCAAGATCAGTTTCACCAAAGCCGGCTTCTACGGGAGCCTGTGCATTGGCTTCTGCTTCGAGTGTATCATTGAAGGATGCGACATCATCGCCGGCGTTTTCGATAGCGCCATTCATGTGGCTTTCCATGTCGTTTCTGGAATCGGAAACGGCATCATCACCTTCCATGGCTTCTTTCAGTTCATCCTTATGCCATGGCTGTCCGCCGCCGTAGCCCTGTTCCAGATCGCTTTCATCGAGCTCTTTCAAGACGACTTCGTCGCCATTTTCATTCAGGATACGGACATCGAGGCCGATGGACTGGAGTTCCTTCATGAGGACCTTGAAGGATTCCGGTACGCCCGGACTCGGGATGTTTTCACCCTTGACGATCTTTTCATAGGCTTTGACACGGCCGATGACATCATCGGACTTCACGGTCAGGATTTCCTGCAGCGTGTAAGCCGCGCCGTAGGCTTCCAGAGCCCAGACTTCCATTTCACCGAAACGCTGGCCGCCGAACTGTGCCTTGCCGCCCAGCGGCTGCTGGGTAACGAGGGAGTATGGGCCGGTGGAGCGGGCATGGATCTTATCATCGACGAGATGATGGAGCTTTAACATGTATTTCCAGCCGATGGTGACCTGATTGTCCAATTTTTCACCGGTACGGCCATCATAGAGGTCCGTCTTCGCACCGGCCGGAAGGCCTGCTGCCTTCAGTGTAGCTGCAAGGTCTTCATCTCGGCAGCCGTCGAAGACCGGGGTCGCGATATGGATACCGGACTCGGTCGGTTCAGGCATACCGTATTTTTCGAAATCATAGCCGCAGTCAATGAGGCGCTGCTTCATTTCTTCATACTCCGGAGATCCGACACCGGCTGCCATTGCCGCATGGATCTCTTCGCCGAGCATGTGGCAGGCCCAGGAAAGGTGGATCTCCAGGATCTGTCCGATGTTCATTCGGGACGGTACGCCCAGTGGGTTCAGTACCAGATCGACCGGACGGCCATCCGGGGTGAACGGCATATCTTCGACAGGCATGATGCGGGAGCATACGCACTTGTTGCCGTGACGGCCTGCCATTTTATCGCCTTCACGGATCTTACGTTTCTGCGCGATGTAGACACGGACGAGCTTGTTCACGCCCGGTGCCAGCTCATCACCATTTTCACGGGTGAAGACCTTGACATCGACGACCTTGCCGAATTCGCCGTGCGGTACACGGAGCGAGGTATCACGGACTTCTCTTTCTTTGTCACCGAAAATGGCACGCAGCAGGCGTTCTTCCGGCGTCAGCTCGGTCTCGCCCTTCGGGGTGACCTTGCCGACCAGGATATCGCCTGGACGGACGTCAGCGCCGACCATGATGATGCCGTTTTCGTCGAGGTATTTCACAGCATCTTCCGAAACAGAAGACAGCTGGCGGGTGATTTCTTCTTCACCCAGCTTCGTGTCGCGGGCATCGCATTCGTATTCTTCAATGTGGATGGAGGTGTACAGGTCATCCTTGCAGAGACGTTCGGAAATCAGAACGGCGTCTTCGTGGTTGTACCCTTCCCAAGATACGAAAGCTACGAGTACATTGTGGCCGAGAGCCAGCTCGCCGCCATCGGTCGCCATGCCGTCTGCCAGCGTGTCTCCTGCTTCCACGCGGTCGCCCTTGGATACGATCGGGTGCTGGTTGATGCAGGTGGACTGGTTGGAACGCATGAATTTGATGATGTCGTAGGTGTCAAGCTCGCCATTCTCTGCGCGAACGATGATCTGGCGGCCAGTGACTCTTTCGACAGTGCCGGCACGTTTAGCGAGGATGCAGACACCGGAGTCCTGACCAGCGACCCATTCCATGCCGGTGCCGACGAGCGGTGCTTCCGGACGCAGGAGCGGTACAGCCTGACGCTGCATATTCGCACCCATCAGAGCTCGGTTCGTATCATCGTGTTCGAGGAATGGAATGAGGGAGGTACCGATGGAGACGACCTGCTTTGGAGATACGTCCATCAGCACGACTTCATCCGGTTCCGCTTCGAGTACGTCCGGGCCGCGGCGGCTCGCTACATTCTTATGAACGAAATGACCTTCTGCATCGAGCGGTTCGCTCGCCTGTGCGATGATCTTATCTTCTTCGATATCAGCAGTGACATATTCGCACTTGTCAGTAACAGTGTGGGTCTTTTCATCGATCAGACGGTATGGTGTCTCGATGAGACCGTACTTGTTGATGACGCCGTAGTTGGACAGAGAGGAGATCAAGCCGATGTTCGGACCTTCAGGGGTTTCTACCGGGCACATACGTCCATAGTGGGAGTAATGTACGTCGCGGACTTCGAACCCTGCACGTTCACGGGAAAGACCGCCAGGTCCCAGAGCGGAAAGACGACGCTTATGCGTGAGTTCTGCCAACGGGTTCGTCTGGTCCATGAACTGAGACAGCTGGGAACTGCCGAAGAATTCCTTGATAGCAGCTACGACCGGGCGGATATTGACGAGCGCCTGTACGCTCATCTTATCCTGGTCCTGGGTGGTCATTCTCTCGCGAACCACTCTTTCCATACGGGTGAGACCGATACGGAACTGGTTCTGCAGGAGCTCACCGACGCAGCGGACGCGACGATTGCCCAGATGGTCGATGTCATCACTCTTGCCATAGCCCTGCATCATGTTCAGGAGATAATCAATGCAGGCGATGATATCACAGATCTCCAGCGTGCGGTAATTGTCTTCGCGGTTGCCGGAAGAGCAGATCACCTTGACCGGAGTGCCATCATCCTTCTGGGTCATCACTTCGACCTGATCGAAGGAGGAGAATACACCGCTTTCTTCGATCCTTGCGATGGCTTCTTCATCGATGGTGCTGTTGCCTTCGATGACCACTTCACCCGTTTCCATATTGACGATCGGGCCTTCGGTCTTGTGACCGAGGAGACGGTTCTTCCAAGCCAGCTTCTTATTCAGTTTGTAACGGCCGACCTTCGCGAGATCATAACGGCGCGGATCAAAGAAGAAATTATGGAGCAGCGTCGTACCACTATCTTCGGTAGCCGGTTCGCCCGGGCGGAGCTTGTGATAGATCTCGATCAGAGCGGATTTTTTGTCCGTGGTGCTGTCTTTCTCCAGCGTCTTTTCGATATGGATATCATGATCGAAAAGCTCCAGGATCTCTTCATTGGAAGAGTAGCCCAGCGCACGGATGAGGACAGTGACCGGCATCTTACGGTTGCGGTCGATACGGACAGAGACGGAGCCTGCCGGATCCGATTCCAGCTCGATCCACGCGCCGCGGTTCGGGATCAGCTGCGCGGTATAGATCTCCTTGTCGAAAGCATCTCTTTCGCGCTTGTAGTATACGCCAGGGGAACGAACCAGCTGGGATACGATGACACGCTCTGCACCATTGATGATGAATGTGCCCGTGTCCGTCATGACCGGGAAATCCCCCATGAACAGATCGTGCTCTTTCAGCTCGCCGGTTTCCTTGTTTTCCAGCCGCGTCTTCACGTACAGCGGAGCGGAGTAGTTCACATCCTTCGCCTTGCACTGTTCGATATTGTACTTGCCCTTGCCGAAATAGAAATCTCCAAAGTGCAGCGCCCATTTCTTAGCGCTGTCCTCGATAGGAGAAATATCTGCGAAAACATCCTTCAGCCCTTCCTTGCAGAACCATTCATACGACTTCGTCTGCAGATCGAGCAAATGGGGCATCTTCAGTACTTCCTGCGATCTGGCATAGGTGTATCTCTTTTTCTTCCCTACCACGACAGGTCTGAACATCTTGCTGTTCGGCATTCCTTGCCTCACCCTTTCATAAAAACAACATGGCTTTCTTCCTCCCGGAAAAAAGAAGCAGGAAATCGAACCAATCATCGAGTCCCTGCCTGCCTCCGGAAGCATTGCACAACCTTATTATATATACTCTACTAAAAGAACCGTTGCGAATAAAAATTATATCATACAAAGTCAATATCCGCAACATTTCCCGCGAAAACCCACATAAAGATTTCTTCTATAATGCATATCGTTTATTTTCTTTTATAGAAATTATCATACGCTATATAAAAGTTTTTATGCGTCAATTTTTCTATTGACTTTTTCAGGATCTTCGTTCCGGCTTATTCTAGCATTGTGCTTTGAAAAATGCAAGGGGACCAGCGGCCAGTGAGCGATGACGATTCGCCAAGAAGAGGTACTGATCTTCACGGAGGATTGTTTTCGGAAAAAGCCCCTCTCATCTAATTTGCTCACCGATACCCCGAGTAAATATTCGCATTTCATATTGGTAAATCAAAAACGGAAAGCGCATAATGAATGAAACGATTCCCCCCGTCACTTCACAATAAGGAGGTCCCATGGAAAAAGAAAAGAGAACACTCAAGAAAAGAAAAGGCTTCATGCTTTTAGAGCTCATCATCGTCGTCGCGATCATCGGCATCCTCGCCGCTGTCGCCATTCCGAACCTCGTCGGCATGACTGACGAAGCGAAGGTCGCCAAGATCCATTCTGATCTTTCCACCATCGGCACCGCCATGGAAGTCTACCACGTCAAGAAAGGCGGCGCCTACCCCGCCAACCTCTCTGTGCTCGAAGGCGATAACGGCTATCTGAAAACAGTCCCCAAACCGCCCACGGGTGCCGGTGATTATACCATAGTAGGAGACAAAGGCAAAGTCACCTGCACCTTTAATGGCGTCACCTACTCCTCCTTCGGCACATCGACGGGAAGTGCAGACAGCAATACAAGGAAATAAACTACAGGAAACGCCGATGAAATCATAATCAGATCATCAACAATCCCGCAGCACACAAAAAGCGCACCTCTTCCAAGAAGCGCGCTTTTTGTGTGCTTGCCGAAAGATTCCCCTACACGCCACGAGCTGCTCTCCCGTATCGTCATCCTGAGCGGAGAGAAACGCCCTATGTGAGAAAAACCCCAGCCAGAACAAGTGAGGACTGAGCCGAAGGATCTCATACCACGCATGTAAGCTGATCCCTTCCTTCGTATTATGGAGTTATGGAGTGACTTGTGACTAGTGACTGGGAAACCTGATCCCAACTGTCTTTCATGCCATAGTCACCCTATCCGCCCCTGCGGGGCACCTTCCCCTAGAGGGGAAGGCTGCGATACGAGAATACCATCTTCTAAACAGGCGGCGAAGCTGCCCTTGTGAATCTATCCGCTCCCCAAGCACCGTCATCCCGAGCGCAGCCGAGGGATCTTTATTGCACTGCCGCCATATGCACACATGCGCCCTCACTCAAACGACACCTTGGTGCTTCCTTTTTCGCCTTTCCCTCACCCACGGTTTACCAGTCTGCAGGAAAGATCCCTCTACTTCGGCCCTCATGACACACAAGAAAGACGGATCGTCTTATATCGTTTTTCATACCGCTGCGTAGAGTTGTGCCTCTTCGAGGCACTCTATCCTGCGCCTTTGGTGCGGAGCTTCTATATTCTTATGCACCGCCACCGCCCTACCCACTGACCCCATAAAACCCATAGAACCCTCTTCCCCTCTTTCATCCAATCAAGGTGGCGGCACGCCCCCCGGGGTTAACCTTGAACCAATTCACGCAAAACAAAAAACACCAGCCATAAAGACTGGTGCTTTTGCTTGCCATAGTAGGATTTCAAAAACAATTAGAAACGATAGCCGGCCTGGATGTACCACTGGTTCGACTGGGTATCACTGCCCTTCTGATAGCGATAGCCGCCGCCCAAAGTCCATGTGCTGTTTTCTGCTTCTACGCCGAGGCGAGCGAGGAAGGCACTTTCACCGATGTCGAAGGAGAAGGTATCCGCTGCACCACCGAGGCTGACGGTTTCCTTCGTGTCCTTATCTCCCATCGCGAAATTGTACCCGATTTCTGCGACCGGGGTAAGGCTCCAGTTGCCATTCTTGACCTCATGACGGAATTCCACGCCGACCGGCAGATTCCAAAGGTTGGCATTTTCCGTTTCATGCTTCATGCCAAGGCTGTCTGTGAAGTCTCCGGTATGGATGCGGTAGTAGCGAAGTCCTGCATACGGAGTCAGGGAAGACGCGCCAAGCGCAATTTCCTTCTCAGCACGAATGCCGGCGAAGAAGGCATTGCCATCCACAGAACCCTTGATGGTCGTTCCCAACTGGGTCTGCTCCAGATCATTATCGCTCTTGATGAAACCGATATCCGCTTTATACTGGATACCGCCAGCGGTGAAGTGATGGTACACATCACCGCCATAGTACTTGGTATCATTCTTCCCGATAACGCCATCCTTCTCTGTATGGCTGCCATCCGCATACGCAAAAGCGATGCCCGTGCGGGAGTTTTCATCGGAAATCAGATCACTGCCGATGAGGAAGCCATTATACTTCACATCATACTTCGCCTTTCGTCCAGCGACCTGGAACCCGTCCACCTTCTTATCCTGACGGAGGTAGTTTGCCCAGATGCCGCTTCCTTCTCCCTTGAGGTCAGCGATCATGCCGGAGAAATCCTGTGCAAATCCATATGTGCCGTGGGTCACGCCAGCCATTTCGGCGATCGCCGCTGCATGTTCAAGCGCATTATTCGCCTGTGCATCCGTCGTGCCTTCGCCAAATGCCTTGTCCACGAAGTCCGTCAGTTTTCCTTCATTCTCATCCGCTTCTTTCAAGATGTTAGAAATCGGGGAATCCTTCGAAATCTCATCGATATTTGACTTGAAGGTGTAGTTTCCGTTTGCATCCTTTTCGACGGCTTTCGTACGGCGGCTGTCACCATAAATCTTATCGAAATCATTTCCTTTGTTTTCCGTCCCGCTCTTGATAGCGGTAGAAACATCATAGACCGTGCCATCCTTCTTCGCATTCGCGATATACAGGCTGCCCTTCATCACATCGACCGTGCTGTTCTCATCCGCCGTGATGATGGTCTTCACCTTGTTGTCAGTGCCTGCTTCCGCCTTGATGCCAGCACCCTCTGCCAGCGTGACGCTGCCGCCATTGATGACGTCAATCTTCGCGTCGCCGCTTACGGTATTATCGGTGCCTTTAATCGTGTAAGAAGAATTTGTCCCGTCGACTGTGACCATGCTGCCATTGGCGAGCTTCATCTGGTTCGTGGTGAGCGTCGAGCCACCATTGACCTGAAGCGTGCCGCCATTCATTTCGAGCGTATCATGGACCTCGACATGCACTCCATTCTGCCTGACATCCAGCGGCTGGATATCCTCATCCGCATCGAGTGCCAGCGTAGTCACCTCATTCTGAATGCCGCTCAAGGACAGCTTGGTATTATTCAGCGTCATCTTGTTCGCGATCAGCGTGCCGACGCCCGCGATGTCGATGGTCGACTTGTCCATGGTGATCTGGTCGGAATTCAGTTTACCATTCTTGATGGTAATGTTGCTGTTCCCCTTCAAGTCCAACTGATGAACAGTGACGTCAGCAGCTTCTTTGACTACCATATCATCGTCATCATAAGAACCTACATCCAGACGACTGCCGTTGTCCATTGTCATCTTCTGAATTTCAGCTTTTGTGCCGTTATTGGCAAAAAGCTGTGCTTTTTTATCTAAGTTTACTGTATCAGAATGAAGCGATCCTTTTTCAAGCTTGATTTCGCTCTCATTAGACAACGCTATTTGCTGGATGGTAACATCAGCACCTTGCCCTTTGCTGATATCATAATCAGAAGTGTTAATATCTAAAATGACAACACCATCACTAGAAAACTCTTTAACTTCAGCTTTGGCACCATCGCAGAATCGAATAATTTGAAAGTCTGCTTTTGCTTGTAAAGCATCCGCCGAAAAAGCTCCACCATAAAATTCCATTCCTCCGCTGACATTCAAATCTCCCTTTACGGACATCTGGCTATTTTCTGCGTGCAAATCACCGATGGAAATCTGACTGTTTTCTGCGTAAAACTTCGCACTGTTTAATGTTGCTGAACCTAATTCGACCGTGCTATTCTTCGCCGTAAAGGCAGCGCTCTCAGAATAATTTAAATCTTTAGCTTCTTTCCCCTCTACCGTAAGCTTATTTGCCTTGACCGTCGCACCATTCACTGCCAAAGTCGATACTTGATCCAGCTTATTGATCGAATCGCTGTTTTCCTTTTCTGCCCACGCGGTATTCGGTCCCCAAGCTCTGACAACGATCTCTCCGCCCTTCTTAATACCGGTAGCAGGCTGCACCCATTCCGTATCCGTTGCCGACGTATCCTTCGTCACATCCAGCACGGCACCATTCGTAACCGTGAACTGCCCTTTGTTCTGCACCAATACATTTTTCACGCTGGCCGTACCGCCATCAATGGTGATAGATCCGACAGGCAGTCCTTCTTTTACAGGACCTTTATCATTCTCATCTTCAGGGTCAGGAAATGCATTTCCCGCATACAGCCAATTTCCCGATGTCGTACTGTTCTTCAGCGTGATGGCAGCATTATTTGCCCAAGCGCCAGTAGTTACTTTCGCATCATTGACTTCCGCTTTACTTCCATCATTTACATTAAATGCATCTTGATCGCTATCGATACTGCCACCATTTACAGTAAGAGTACTCCTATTATCTACAGAAATATCACTATTTCCTTTGCTGCCATAAATGAAATGGACATTATTAGCGGTCAGCTTGGAGCCGTTTTGTAGCCAAACACCTTTTACTTTTTGATTACTTACTGTAAATGAACCATCTTCATTTTTTACGAGACTTATTGCATCATTTGGAAACTTCACAGTCGTTCCATCGAGAACGATTTCATCTGCCCAAGACGAAACCACACCCGTCATTCCAAAGACCAGCGAAAAAGCCGCGATCTGTGCTAACATCTTTTTGCTTTTCATTTGCATTCCTCTTTTCTGCGAGACACGCTCGCCACACCACGAAGAATCTAAAACAACTATTATTTAGCAACCTAAAAACCTGCTTAAAGTTTACCCCCCCCCTTAGTCATATTGTCAAATTTCTATATATCTATACTAAATATGCATAGGTGCTATGGGAAATAATATAGAGAAGAATCATATTGCAAGAGTGACTTATGAAAAAACACTTCGGGCATCGCCTAATAAAAAAAGCGGCAAAGCCGCTACCATACAAGCCTTCCCCTCTAGGGGAAGGCTGCGATGCGAGATTACCATCCTCTAAAAAGGCGGCGAAGCCGCCCTTGTGAATCTATCCGCTCCCCAAGTACCGTCATCCCGAGCGTAGCCGAGGGATCTTTATTGCACTGCCGCCATATGCACATATGCGCCCTCACTCAAACGAAACCTTGGTGCTTCCTTTTTCGCCTTTCCCTCGCTCACGGTTTACCGCTCTGCAAGAAGGATCCCTCTACTTCGGCCCTCATGACACGCAAGAAAGATGGATCGTCTCATATCGTTTTTCATACCGCTGCGTAGAGTTGTGCCTCTTCGAGGCACTCCATCCTGCGCCTTCGGCGCGGCCCTTCTTCAAGGGCCTACTCGTATCGTTGTTATGACCGGTAACCCATGACTTGAATACCACTTTCGGACATCGCCCAACTTCCCCTAGAGGGGAAGGCTGCGATGCGAGAATACCATCCTCTAAAAAGGCGGCACACCACCCTTGTGAACCTATCCGCTCCCCAAGTACCGTCATCCCGAGCGCA
>ERZ1023830.233-NODE-233-length-16618-cov-10.861559_pt1 | contig 16618 bp, 7 predicted proteins | sample MGYA00380381_ERZ1023830 | MGnify/ENA primary metagenome ERZ1023830 (study PRJEB33179, sample SAMN07449067) | human gut metagenome | biome: Human-gut; feature: Human associated habitat; material: Faeces | host: Homo sapiens | place: India:Kasaragod | collected... | reverse complement strand
TAGCAATCAAAAAGTTTCTACGTTGTATATTTACTCTATACATTTTGCCTAAATCCTGTTTATGGTATACATAATTTAACTCAGCCTCTTTTTTTATTACTTGTAAAATCCCAATACTCGATGCACCAATAGCTAGGCAAAGATAGGAAAACAATCGCTCTTCTTCTATTTGAAAAATTCTAGCAATCATCTCAATTTTCAATAAAACCAGAAAACTTATTATCAAGCTTAAATAGCTTATCATATACTCCAACAAGTAAAATTTTTCTGAAATGTATTCTTTAGGAAACCTTTTGAAACATTTATATGTCATACGACAAATCTCGAAAAAGAATATTATTTTAATTAAATCCATTTCAGTCATAATCAATTACCTGCTTTATGAAATCGATTTAATTTTTCCATGTATTCTTTTTCTTTATCAGTTTTGGTATTTTTTAACTTATATTTCAATACAAGAGCATCAATAGAACGATTCGCTATAGCTGATACTCCTACGGATGCAATACCACTACTGAGAGATAACGTTCCAAAAAAAGTGCTAATACCGATAGAATCCTTTGCCACAAATTTGGAATTTATCTCCTGAATATTTTTTCTTAAACCTGTCATTTATTCTATTGCACTCCTAAAAGAGAATACTTTAAAGCAATGACAATAGCTATCATTATAGCTTCTACAACTATTAAAAAATTTCTACGAATTATATTATTCTTATATTCATTTCCCAACTTTATTCCATAATTCTTATAATCTAAGATTGCCTTTTTTTTGATTGCTTCCAAAATACCAATTCCCGATACTCCTAATATCAGACAAATTCCTAGAAACATATTAAATTCAACAATATGTAAAATTACAGAAATCTTCGTTATAAAGAGTAAGACTAAAAAACTAATTATAAAACATGAATATGAAAAAGTGTACAGTAAAAAGTAGCTTGTTTCGTGAAAATATTCCTGTGGAAACTTATGAAAGCATTTCCAAATCATACGAAAAACACCAAAGAGTAGAATAACTCGAATTAAATCAATTTCAGTCATAGTTTGTCACCTTCTTTCTGAAATCGATTCAGTTTTTCCAAATTATTCTTTTCTTTATCAGTTTTCGTATACTGTAATTTGTACTTTAGGACATTAGAATCAATATACCGATTAGCTGCAATTGACAGTCCTATAGTAGTAATACCACCGCCAAGTGGTATAGTTCCCACAACAACTCCACCTAATAGTCCCACGGAATCTATGCCAAGAGCCAAATACCTATCTTTTCCACTATAATCTCTAAAATCCTGGGTAATATTCATAGTTCCGTTTGCAACAGAACCTACAACGCTATATTTCCCAAGTGCTTTTGCCCATGCAGGTGCATATTGCTGATCTTTAACCAATTCCCATGGTAATCCAGCACTTTCCGAAATTCCCCAATTTCGTACAGAGGCCCATCCATCAAAAGCCCCTATTCCTTTATAGTCATAATAATCTTTTCCCATTACTTCATTTACTTTATCCCGTGCTTGATCTTCTAATGTTTTTTTGACATCCAATGGGATATTCGGACTAAAAGTAAGTATGCCAGAAGCATCAACACCTAGTAACGTAAATGGATTATTATCAACTTTTCCTACATCAGGATGGATTTTTTCATAATCTGATAAAAGTTCATTTGTATAATCATCTTGCAATTGTCTTTTCTTGCTATAATATTCAGCCTCGTCTGCATTTCCAGCATTTTCTGCCTGCTTTATTTTATCGGCATAATCTTGTGCGTCTTTATGATTAATCCAGTTGAACTTCGTTCCACTCCAAGCGGCAGCAGCCCCTACATCTCCATCACCGCCAAAGAGTTTTCCTGCACAATATCCGAAAATGCTAGACACTTCTTCTCGCATATCCGGATGGTCTTTCAGAAAATTGTCCAGCAATGGCTGCAAACTTTCCATACCACCTTCTGCCATTACACCAGACAGTACATTGTTCCCGCCTAGTTTGGCTGTGATACCACCTAAAAGCCCATGAAGTAATGTTCTTCTGGTATCATTCTTGTCCCAGCCTTTTTCTTTGGCAATATCACCAATCTTTTCGGCTCCCAGTTTGGCAAATTCGTTAGCCAGTGCTTGTCGTTCTTGTACCTTCTCTTTGTCAAAAATCTTTTCCAACTTGTTCAAGGTATTCTTTATATCTCGATTAAGGTCAGAAATATCCTGTTTCTGGTGTTCTTTATCAGTGATGGTAATCACCCCTTCTGAAACAGCAGATTTTGTTGTGCTGTCTGCTTTGTCCTTGACCGGTTGTGATTTAACTGGACTAGTACCACCAGTCAAACCGCCGACTTTCTTATCACCGACAGTTTCTTTCGGAGACCAGCTGGCACCATAGTTTCTGCCGCTCGCGGTTGCTTTATAGTCTGCCTTGTTCTCTATATCTTCCCATACTAATGTACCTGTGGTAAGGGTGTTTTTATCTTGGTTTGCATGGCTATCTATCAAACCACCCTTGAGATGGGTAGTATCTTTGACAGAGACATCATAGCCTTGGCTACCGGCAGTGATGCCAGCTTGGTTTGTCACGCTTTCATAGCTGGAATCTATGTTGCTCTTGGACGTACCAACAGCCAAGCCACCTTTTAGACTGGATTTCATTTTGTTATTATCGGTTGTCTTCTTCATACTGCCAATGCTCAATCCCATGCCTTTGCTTTCATTATGAGATGTATAGCTGTCCTTATCCTGTACACTTTCAATGGACAGATTTCCGCCCGCCTTGATGGTCACTTTATCTCCATAGGCATTGCTGCCACGTAAGGTTGTATCTTTTCCGCTTTCAGTGGTCAGATCCTTTCTGGCAATGACTTGGCTGCTGGTATGGGTGAAGATCCCTTCTGTTTCATTGCGCTGTCCTTTGCTTGCATTTGCATAGAAGCTATTTCCTGTAGGTGCAAAACGCATACCTGCCTGGCTGCTTTTGCTGCTTTCTTTCGTTTCACTAGAGCTTCTATTTTCTGCTGCACTGAGGGTGATATTTTCTCCCGCATTCATAGAAACATTATCACCAATAATTTGTGATCCTTTCATCTCGATGTCTTTCTTGGCGGTGATATGAATGTCTTTATTCGCCAATAGATTGCTTCCTATTGCTTCTGTAGTTTCTGTGTGTATTTCCGCTTTAAAAGAGCTTGAACCGACACCTACACTAATACTAGGCATGCCTTTTTCTTTAATATCTTTGAGCATTTCTTTATTCTTCGCAATGGTTTCATAGATTTCGCCACCATACAGGGATTTTAGCTGTTTATCTCTAGCTGAAGAAGCCTTCTTTATATTGTTCATAGTATCTGTCAGTACGTCTGCTACACCACCACTGACAGAAACAGTGAGACCACTCTTCTTGTATTCATGCTTTTCATCACTATGATATACATTATCTTTACTGGAAATATCTACATTTTCACCAGTCATGGAAATATCTTTCCCAGCAATAATGTCAGATGCATTCACGTGTACGTCTTTATTCGCTTCGATGGTTACGTTTCCTGCGATGCTTCCAACAGTAGAACCCTTTTGCGTCACATCAGTGTCGGCATACTGATCGTTCCGTTTCTCACTGCCGATAGTAAATCCTAATCCGCCACTAAGAAGTCCGCTCTTCTTGACGCGTTTCTCATAGTCGTGCTGTTCTACTTCTTCTGCACTGGTGATAGTCGTATTTTTACCAGAAGTGATAGACACGTCGTTCGTACCTACCACATTGGATGCGGTGATAGTGGTGTTTCCAGCAGAAGTAATGCTTACCTTGTCTCCAGAAAGCATACTGCCAATTGCCGTCTTGCTTTCGTCATGGCTTTTTATGGTTGTTGTCTTATGAGAGAGGAAGCCACTTTCTTTGTACTTTAAGCCGTAGTCATCCATAGCTTCATTATATCCGTTTTCGATGGTTACATCAGTAGCAGCTTTCATGGAAATCTGCCCATTTTCACTAGCTACAATGGTACTTCTCGCTTTCATATCATTGCCTGAAATGAGCGAGATATCTTTCCCGGCGGTCAAAGTATTCGCTGTTTCTGTCTTGCGATAGGTGCGGATATAGTTGTCACTATTCTCAGTCATATCTTTCTTGGCTTCCAGACTATCCGTATCCATAGTGAGATTGTGCCCAGCAGAGAAGATCATAGAGCCATTTTTACCTAAAGCGGCTAGCGTAGCACCAGTCATGGTGATGTCTTGTCCTGATTGCATGAGAAGTACGCCTTCTTTCCCTTTCACAGCAATGCCAGCGGTAGTATCTAGGATATCCTGGTTTTTGCCATGTTGGACGGTGTCTTTCATAAGAATGTTTCTGCCTGCATCGAGTAAGATTTTGTTTTCTCCCTCGATGATACCACTATGTACAATATCTTGGCTAGCTTTGAGGGAAATGTCATTGCCGAAGATGGTGCCTTTGTTCACGATGTTCTTGGACTTAGTGATGATGGTATTTCCTTTGAGTGTGCCTTGGTTTGTCAAAGTGTCCTTGGTATCTGTAATTAAGGTATTGGCACTGATGAGGCTGCCGTCTTCGGTGAGGGCTTTTGCCGTGCTGGCTTTGAGATACACATGAGGATAAAGAACTGTGTATGTCTTGCCATTCACGGTAACCGTGGTGGTTTCTAGCCAGACCATGTCACTGGTGAGGCTTGCCATTTGTTCTTTGGTGAGAGAAATGCCTAGTTTCAGATTGTATTCTTTCGCATAGGCGGTCCCTGCATCCATGAGGGCTTTGTATTCTTCTTCGTCATTGCTATAGCCATTGAGATAACGCATACCAGTGAGCTGGGTCACTTGGTTTCGGATGAGTTCTTGTTCATAGAATCCGTCACCGAGCCGTTTATTTACTTTGTCGTTATCCCAGAGAAGCTGGTTGTACATGTAATCAGACGAGAGAAATGTCTTTTTGTTTGTGAAGGCCGGATCGGTCTCGATGAGATACTTGGCCTTCTCTTCTGGATGGAGCTTGTAGAGAGAGCTATCTGGGATAAAAGACAGCGTGCCACCTGTTTCTTTTCCGGCTGTACTGCCTGGATTGGTTTCTTTCCCAGAGGCAAATGGATTCAAATTCTGCTGGACGTTGTCACGCATGGTCTGGGTGATGTCTTCTTTATTTGGGTTCTTTCCCGTATTTCCTTCATAGGATCCAACATCAAGAGAGGTGGGGTTATCCAGCTCTTTCTGTGGTGTCATGAAGATTGGGGCGCGATAATGCCGTCTCCATGCTTTATGAGGCCAGTGCTTTTTCTTGGTATAGCTTTCTTGAGTGGTGCCGAAGGTGATTTTCTGTACTTGGTTCTTTTCAGCTACGTTATTCAGTGTGCCACCAGTGGCTGTGAGGGTATTCCCAGCAGTGATGCGGCTGTCTTCATTGGTCACGTTACCTGTCAGTGTCATATCTTTACCACTGGAAATGGTGCCGGCTTTGGTTTCCTGCACTTGCTTTTCTGATGTGTGGGTGGTGGTACGAATGATGGTGTAATACTTGATGGCTTTGCTTTCGATGGCACCGATGGAATCATTGTAAGCCTTGGCTTCTTCGTTGTAGGCTTTTATCTTTTCATTGAGTTGATTCAATATTTCTTTATACTGCTTGTCCCAATCGACTTGCTTCGGATCATCATAGCCGGGGCGTGGAGTATCCATGGATTTGACACCCAGTTCTTTAAAAATGGGATCATTGTAGTCATAGTTTGGTGCTTCTTGGCCTACTAAATCGTCGGGGACTGGGTTTTCACCGTCTTTCCGTTCTTCCTCGGTGATTTGTTCTATCTTGTCATAACCGGCTTCTTCGTAGAGTGTTTTCGGGGTGATACCTTTGTTATGGTACGCCCCATAGCCGCTATCCAGAGCAGAAAATTCATCTCTGGTGAAAGATTGCCCTCTTTCTGGATGTCCATTTTCATCGATACGGATAAGGTCAGGATTAGTGACTTCGCTTGTCCATACACGTTTTGCCGAGAAGGCCTCATTGGCATTGGTGATGGTAGGAGCTGTGAGGGACATATTTCCCTGTGCTTTGATGTCAGCTCCTTGGTTAGTGATGTCTTTGGCTTCGGAAATAGCCATGTCGCCACCGGCATAGAGCAGAGAAGAGGCACTATTCAGCAAGGTATCCCCTGTAATGATCATGTCATTCCGTGCAGCGATAGTGGCAGACTTCACCTGTGCCATATCTTCTAAAATAGCATCGACAGCCGCTTTGGAAGCAGCATAGGCCGCTTGCTTATTTTCTATTTCTTTGAAATAGTTTTCTTTTTCACTATCGCTCTTGAAAGCGGTCACGTCGATGGCGAAGGCGTCATCCAGATCTTTTTCTTTCTGCTTTAAATCTTTCATAGCAGCAGCCAGTTTTTCTTCCAGTACTTTATCTTTTCTATTTTCCAGCGTCTTAGCATGAAGGGTAATGTCTTCACCATAGATGCGACCAGTAGCTATATTCTGTAATATATCTGTGGTGATTGTATTTGCTTGGTCAGCACTCACTAAACCATGGTTTGTCAGAGTCGTGGACGTGATAGAAACACTGCCACCGTTGATCTCACCACTTTCTTTATTGGAAATATCTTTGGCACTGAGTGTAAGTGTTCCTTTGGATTCCAGTTTCTTGCTGTTAGTCAGGTTACCTTTGGCGGAAATGGTCAGATTTCCATCTGCCTGGGGGATACCGTAGTTTTCTTTCGCACTGTCATTGGTGATGTCATGATCTGTGGTGATAGTCAGATTATTACCTGCTGCCAATTTCCCATCCAGCTGAATATCTTTCGTTGTGATAGTTTCATTCTGCCCAGCCGTGATGGTTCCTTGGACATTATGAATCAGATCAGATGAAATAGAAATATTCTCATTGGCAGCGATTAGACCTTGTTCATTTTCCAGTTTGTCTGATACAGAAATGGTATTGCTCCCATAAGCAGTTAGTTTCCCTTGAGAGTTATTTAGTGTTTTTCCTTGGATAGACAAGGTACTGCCAGAAGCGATATTACCATTAAGGTTGTCCGTATGACTGGCTTGGATAGTCACATTTCCATTGGCAAGGATTTCACTATTGGAATTGTCCAGCGCATTTTCTTCTTCTCTGGTTGTGGTAATGGACAAGTCTTTTTCAGAAGCAATGGTCTTGTGATTGGTGACTTGGTTGGCAGTGATTGCCATATTTCCAACGCTTCCGATGGTTTTATCATTGACAACCTGCCCGTCAGCGCGTAACGTCATATTTCCGGAAGCTGCCATAGTGCCAGTATTCTGTATATCTTTCGCATGGATGGTCATATCTTCCGTGCTGTGGGTGGTGCCGGCATGGTATAAGTTTCCTTGGTTATCCAGCACCATATGCTGGCTTTCGATGGCACCTTTAATGTCTATAGGAAGGCCTTTTTCATTGCCAATAAGGAAGATACGTCCAGCATACATGCCGCCTAGGTCTTTCACATCAATGGCAATCTCCGGTTTCTTTCCTTTTCCTTCGATAGCAGTGACTTTCCCTGTATTGGCATCAATCACATTGGCACCGGTGGTGACATGTACGGTATTCCCAAAGATAGCCGCTTTGATTTCTGCGGCTCTGGTATAAAGTTCCAATGTGTCTGCTTTTTTGCCATTGAGCCCATTTCCGGTGATAAGAATGGTAGCGTCATTATCTATGCGGAAATCTTTCAGTCGTTCCTTGTTGTCATACTCCGGTTTGCCCGTGGTCAAAATGGCACGAGCTGTATTGATGAATCCGCCACCATTGACGGTAATACCATTCGGATTGGCAATGATCACATCAGCTTTATGGCCTGCTACTTCCAGAAACCCATTCATCGTCGTAGGATTTCCGCTGGTCACTTGGTTCACAATGATTTTCGCCGGACCTTGTGCCATATTGGCATTGCCTTGCACGTAACCGGCCAGTTCCGTTTTGGATAGGGTATAGGAGTTGTTCAGAATGGCCCCTTTAGTAGGTATATTGAATCGTTCATAGTCATTCCGAGAGACGCCACCGGCAGTGGGAGCAGAAATATTGACCAAGGGGATCCCATTGGCTGTTTCCTGCACTAATGGATACCGATTTCCCGGTGCTTTTGTATCAGGAAGAATGGGGGCTTCTGCCCATGCGATGGTATCACCGAAAAAGACACCGCTCAGTAAGACACAGAGTATCTTCCGTCCTAAGGATTTCATGGCTTTTGTTTTGAGAGACATGGATGGTATGGATTTCATGGCATGATGCTTCCTTTATATCTGTAGGCAGTTAGCCGTCATTGATATACTGCTGAGTACCAATTGCCTACCACTAACTAATTCTTGCTAACTAATACTAAAATTTCCAGCTTACAGTAAATCCGGGAACCCATTTCTTGGTGTGATAGCCTTCGGGTTTGTACAGGCTACGACTTATAAAGGCATCATAGGAAAGCCCTGAGGAAAAGTTTCCACGAAGGCCCAATGCCATACCTGCTATGGTGCGGCCCACCAGAACATCAGTAGATACACCGTATACGCTGCCTACATCCAGTCCCAGGTAGATATCGCTATGAAGGGTGGGAATGTTGGAAGATAGTTCATTTCTCAGGTACCATCCACTTTCTCCCATTAGGGTATATTCTCCATCAAAGCCTCTGACGGTATATCTATTTCCTATGCTTATGTTCCTATGCTTATGGCATCTACGCCGTATAGCCTATTTCCTTTTGTATTCCATTGTCCATGAAGGGAGCTGGAAAAGGATGCTTGACGATGCCCCATTGTAAACGGCTGCTGCCAGTCGATGTCAAAGAGCCACATCTGGTACCTTGTCTTTGGAGAATCGGGATAGGTATTTTCTTTTTGGGCACCCATCCAGCCGGTTCCTTGTTTATGCCCCAGTCGTACATAGAGGGTATTTCTTCCTATATATATGCGATCAGATAAACCAACCTCTAAAGCAGTGGTATCCATGGCTTGTACGGGGATTTCCATGTCGTTAATAAAGTAATGGGAGTCTCTCTTGATCATAGAAATATCCAGTGCTTTTCTTTCTGATTGGGAACGAGAAATCATATGGTCATAGGTGAAGCGGGTGGTCTGCGTCTTCCCGCTGCTGATAAAGTCATAAGGGATACCGGCAACGGTTTGATGATAGCGGCTGCGATTGTGGCTGATAGTCAGACGGTCTTTCCCTTTCGGGATCGTATAGGAAAAGCTCTGATACCGACTCCCCTTTTCAGAGCCTCTCCGACTTCCATCCAATACAGCAGATAGTTGTAAGGTATCATTGGCATGAAATACATCATCAAAAACAATGCCTGCATTCCATTGGTATTTCCCTGTTTCTTTCATGCCGGAGTCATCTGACGATAGCATCCCATGGACTTGCTTTCCCTGTTGCACGGTGAGTTCTAGGTCCGAATAGCCGGCCTTAGCCGTAGGAAGTATTTTCATGGACACCTCTTGGGACGATACTCGTTTCATATTTTCCAGGCCTTCCTCCAGCATGCGAAGGTTCAAGAGGTCTCCGTCCCGGATGGGAAATGCGTTCTGCCAGGGAAGTTTCTTACTGTCCTGGCTGTAGATGACCTGATGCAGTCTACCGGGCAAACATAATAAATGAAGAGTACCTGCAGAAATATTCTGTTCAGGAATCACGACCTGGGTGGTCACATAGCCTTTATCTTGCAGCTTTTGATTGAGTATTCTCACCAGTCTCTCTATGTCGTTCATGCTCAATTTCTGCTTTTCGTAGGCATGCACCTTGTCCTTCAAGAAATCCAGTTCTTCCGGTAGATCTTCTAGATGAATTTCGTCCACATAAAAAGCAGCCATCGAGGGAGAGATCTCCTGTGTCTCTTTCTCATGGACTGCTTTTTCTACTTTTATGCGGGGCAGAGCGGCTCTGTCTTTTTTCCATTGTTCCAATTGCCGAGCTTGGTTCAGCTGTTCCTGCTGTATAAAAGGCTCAGATGCCTTTATGGCAGAAACCGGCAGCGTATAAAGTATAGATAGTGATAAAGTGGCTATAAGAATCGGTGTATTTCTTTTCATGTTCCCATATCCTCCTCAAAATGATAGATCTTCATTACTTTCTTTAGAGAATATGTTACAGCTTTTGCTAAAGCTTAGCAAGTAGGGAAAATGATCAGTTGTCCTGACGCTCGTAGAACGATTTAGACTGTAGAATCGGTTCATCATAATAACTCTTTGAATTCTCAATTTTTTCTAAAATTAACCGTTCCCCTCTTTTCAAAGACATATCCCTATTATATAATTAGATAATTTTGTGCGTCTTTCGCACTATATGATTTTCAGGGTCATTGTCTGCACAAGATCAGACACGCAGGGGAGGTATTATGTCGGAAAAATCTTTGGAAGAATTGGAATTTGAGGAAACTGGCGTCACCCGGAAGGAACGATGGAAGGTCATGTGGGCTTCGATCGTCGGGTATGCGATGGATGGACTGGACGTTTTGATCCTGTCCTTTGCCATGGCAGCGATCGTTGCGGAGTTTGGTCTGACGCTCGGGGAGGGCGGGCTGATCGCGACGTACACGCTGATCGGTACGGTCCTTGGCGGATATCTTTTCGGTGTCTTTGCTGATTACTTCGGTCGTGTGCATACCTTTGCACTGACCATCATCATTTTCTCGATCTTTACCGGTGCCTGCGCTTTTGCAGACAATGTCATGCATCTCAATATCCTTCGTTTCCTCGCAGGGCTCGGCCTTGGCGGGGAATACGGGATCGGCATGACGCTTGTCACGGAGACCTGGCCGGCAGCGAAGCGTGCGCGTGCTACGGCGGGCGTGGCGATGGGCTGGCAGGCGGGTGCTGTACTCGCTGCGATCCTGGCGGCTGTCGTTCTTCCTGATTACGGCTGGAGAGGCCTTTTCCTTGTGGGTGTTATCCCGGCGCTGCTGGCGGCATGGGCGCGCCATGGCTTGAAGGAACCACCGATGTGGCTGAAGCGTAAAGAGCTGAAGAAGCAGCTGAAGGCAAGAAAGGCGGCTGGAGAGACGCTGACGGCGGAAGAAGAGGAAGAGCTCGAGGAAGCAAGCAAGTTCCCTCTCGCGCATCTGTTCTCCAGCCCGTCGAAGACGGTGACCACGATTTCTCTCACCATCATGACGAGTGTGCAGAATTTCGGCTATTACGGCATTATGGTGTGGCTGCCGATGATCCTTCTGAAGGAGCACGGCCTTTCCACAAAGTCGATGTCCGGCTGGATGGTTGTCACGGTCATCGGTATGATCGCAGGCATTTATGTTTTCGGTTATCTCTCGGACCGTTTCGGCCGTAAGAAACCGTACCTGCTCTTCTACGTGTGCGCAGCAGCTATGGTGTATGTGTATGTCAATCTGGGAACGCCGCTCCTCTTGCTCTTCGGCGGTGCGATGCTCGGCTTCTTCTGCAACGGCATGATGGCCGGCTATGGTACGCTGCTTTCTGAAAACTATACGACGGATGCGCGCTCGACGGCGCAGAATTTCATTTTTAATACAGGCCGTGCTGTCGGCGGCTTCGCTCCGGCGATCATTGGTGCGCTGGCACAGGCGAATGGCTTCTCTGCGGCTTTCGCTCTGCTGTCCTGCGTGTACCTCGCGGCAGCGCTCAATGTCCTTTTCTTCATCAAGGATACCAAGGGTGTGGCGATCAAATAGTCGCTGGCGACTGGGCAATAAAAAAGACTCGTGAAATCTCACGAGTCTTTTTTTATTGTCTTATATGTCTTATAACCCTAGGGAAACGCTGATTCAATCGCAGAGTCGGATTTCATATGGATTTTTATATATAGCTTCGTCATCATCTTCCTTACATAGCTCGCTATTCTCGTCAGATGATTCCTTGCTCTGTATAAAAATCCAAGAATGAAATCTGACAACGATTTAATCAGTGTTTCCCAGTGCTTCTTCGCAGGTGGCTGGCATTTCCGGTACGGGCGTCTTGAACCATTTTTCGTGGAGCTCATTCAGCGTACCCTTCTGCTTCAGGTCGGCGATGGCTTTATTGACCTGCTGCTGCAGTTCTTTATTGTCTTTATTGAAGCCAAAGGCGAAGTACTGGACTTTGGAGTCCGGCACATCGACCACGCGGAAATTGTCCTTGCCGTCTGTCGCGACGAAGTAGTCTGCGGCCGGTTTGTCGAGGATGCCCGACTTCGCACCGCCTGCTTTGAGTTCCATCACGATATCCGATGCATGGTCGAAGCCGCGGATCTTCATGCCCTTATCCTGGGCATAGTACGCCGCTGTCGTACCCATCTGTACGGCGACTTCGGCGCCGTCCTGCATGTCTTCGACAGAGTGGATCGGGCTGTCCTTCGGGGTCACGACCGCAAGCTTCGTCGCATAGAAGGGGGCGGCGAAGAGGATCTTGCCGGCTCTTTCTTTCGTGGCTGTCATGCCGGAAGCCGTCATATCGACTTCATGGGACTGCAGAGACGGGATGAGTCCGTCAAATGCAATGTTCTTGAATTCTACATCGCGGCCCAGTTCTTTCGCTACCGCGCGCACTACGTCGATCTCATAGCCGGTATAGTCTTTTCCATCTTTGGATTTAAATTCAAAAGGCACATACGTCGCATTCGTAGCCACTTTCAGCGGGGCTTTGCCCGATGCCGCGTCTGCCTTCTTCTCGCTGCCGCAGCCGGATGCAAGTCCGAGTGCGAGCACGGCCGCTGCGGCCAGTGCCAATCCCTTTTTCCAAGTTTTCATTCTTATCGCCTCTTTTAAAATGTATAATCATAAAATGATGTACATATTATATAAAGAGGTATGCGATTTGTCCACGAGAAATCAAAAGGATATGCTTGGAGAAGCGACTGCGCCGCAGTATAAAGGCGGGCGATGCTCGAAGGTGAGCGGGTAGCAGGTTTCCCGTTTGAGTTTGTCTGATAGGAGCCGTTTGAACGAGAATGACAAAGATTTCTCGCTTCGCTCGAAATGACGATACGAGAGAGACTGATGTCTTCTAGTCTCTTAGTCTTCCCTGCACTTGAGATTCCTAATCCCTAGCTACCAGTCACCAGTCATTAGTCACGAGTCACTCGTTTCCAGGCTCCCATCGCGCTACTTCGATCTCTTTCCCGAAGGTGAAGGACCAGAGGTAGAGGTGTTTGACGGGCTTTCCCAGCAATTTCTCGGCGGATTCGCCGTAGACCTGGAGCTGGATCTTGTAATGGGCTTTCAGCTCTTCTTCGGTCATGGTGCGGTCGGTCTTGTAGTCGATGATGGTGAGGCCGTCTGCTTCTTCCACGAGGCAGTCCATGATGCCCTGCAGGAAGAGGGTCTCGCCCTCTTCGCACTGCGGGTAGAAGGAACGGGCGGGAAGGAGGATGGAGAAGGGGATTTCCTTCCTTACGGCAGCGGCTCTTCGCATCAAGGCGGCGAGGGGGCTTTTGGCAAAGGTGAGGAGGGCTTCTACGGGATTGCGATCTTTTCGATGGTAGAGGAGGACCTTCGTCTCCTCTTCGGTGAAGACGTGCTTATCAGAAAGGGCGCGGATGTGTTTTCTGAGGGCGTCTTCGGTGGGGAAAAGGGCGGTGAAGTCGATCATTTCCATCGCCTTGTGCATGAGGGTACCGAAGGAGGTGCCGCTATACAGGGGGGCGTCTTCGCTTAGGAAGGCGGGCGGCGTGCTGTAGTCAGCAGGAAGATCCTCTGTCTTTGCTGCGCTCTCGAGGTCGCCCGCAAGGATAGAGGAGGCGTAGGGCGCGTCGCCCCCGGCATATTCTGCCTCTTCGCGGAGCTTGACGGCGGCGGTGGCGGTGAGTTTGGCTGGGGTCGCTGTCGCACCGGGGAAGGCGTAGTGCCAGGTGAGCTGTCGGGAGAGCCAGTCAGGGACGGTTTCCGGAAGATGGGCGAGGAAGGCCTCTCTATCGAAGGCGGGGGATGCGTCCTTTTCTTCCTTCGCCGTTTCCGGCTTCTCACTCTCTTCGAGGAGGGCTTTCTCGCTTTCTGTGAGCAGGTCTTTCTGGGAGATGATGCGGAAATCAAAGTGGGAGTGGTCGCCCGCAGCATCGCCTTGGAAGGAGGGGATCTTCTCGAGGCGGCTCCAGACAGGGGAGAGGTCTCTGTGGTGGAGCGCGGCGGGGAGGATCCAGTCCAGGTAGGAGCGGGCATGGGAGATGAGGTGCGAGGGGAGCGGGAGCGGCGTGTCACTTCCGCTGCCGGCGAGCGGGGTCATGCAGGCGGCGAGCACTTTCTCCGCGTCCTTGACGGAAGCGGTGAGGTAGAGGGTATCGCGGGCACGGGTCATGGCGACGTAGAGGAGGCGTGCTTCTTCGGCACGGCTTTCACGCTCGGAGGCGGCGCGGACGGCGTACCAGTAGAGGGAGGGCCAGCGCAAGCGTCTTTCGATGTCGAAGTATTGGATACCGAGGCCGAGCCCTTTGTGGCAGAGGGCGATGCCGGTCATGTCCGAGGCATTGAAGTTTTTCGCGAGGTCGGCGAGAAAGACGACGGGAAATTCCAGTCCTTTGCTGCTGTGGATGGTCATGATACGGACGGCATCGTTAGAGGCGGCGTCGGTCTTTGTCTGGAAACGGCCATCGCCCTTGAGCAGGCTCGACAGCTCTGTGAGGAAGGGGTAGAGACCGTTGTGCGTGCCTGTGTCGCGCGCGCGGGCGAGCTCATAGAAGGAAAGCAGGTGGGCGCGGCGGGCATGTCCGCCGGGAAGGCCGGAGACGTAGGTGAGGTAGTCGGTGTCCTCCCAGATCTCCTGAAGGAGTGGTGCGATGCCGCCTTGCACGGCATGCTCGCGCCATGTGCTAAAGTGAGTGAGGAAGGCGGACAGGGCGTCGGCCTTTTCTCTGGAGAGCAGGGGCGCGGCTTTTTCGAGGAGTGGGAAGAGATGGTCTGCCTCGTTTTCTTTCATGAGGAGACGGAGACGGGCGAGGTCTGTCTCCGTGAGCCCTACGAAGAAGGAGCGGAGCACGGCGGTGAGCGGCAGGTCCTGCAGCGGGTTATCCAGGATCTGAAGGAGAGCGATGAGTGTCTGTACTTCCAGATTCTTCACATAGTCATCGTCTCGAGAGGAGACGGCAGGGATGTGATGCTCCTTCAGGATCTTGAGCAGGGCGGGACCTTTCGAGGCGATGGAGCGGAGGAGGATCACGATGTCTCCATATCGGATAGGACGGAAGGTGCCGTCCTTATTCATCACCTGCCGTCCTTCTTGGATGAGGCTTTCGATATGGCTGGCGATGAGGCGGCCTTCGGCGTCGATCGTGGAGATCTCCTTGAGCTCGGGCCGGTCCGTCTCGGCAAGTTCGCTGCCATCGATGAGCTCGATCGTGACGCGGCCGCCCACGTAGTTTTCAGGGCGCGTTTCTTCGTGGCGTCCCGGGTAGAGGGCTTCGGCGTCGCCGTAGGTGAGCTCCAGATTTTTCTCTGTCATGAGCTGCCGAAAAAGATAGTTGATGGAGGAGAGGACGGCGGCATCGCTTCGGAAGTTGCGGTTCAGGTCGATGCGCCGGCCGCCTTCCCCGTCTTTCAGGAAGCAGTGGTACTTGGAAAGGAAGATCGTGGGGTCTGCCTGTCGGAAGCGGTAGATGCTCTGCTTGATGTCGCCGACAAGGAAACGGTTATGCCCGTTCGAGAGGAGGGTGGTGATGAGCTCTTGAATGCCATTCGTATCCTGATACTCGTCGATCATGACTTCCTTGTAGTTTCTTCGGATGGAGAGTGCGGCTTCGGAGGGGAAGTCTTCGGCGTGCTCGGGGGTGAAGTCAGGATCTTTTGTGTCGAGCAGAAGGGAGAGCGTATAATGCTCGAGGTCATTGAATTCCATCACGCCCTCCTGTTTCTTCCTTGCTAGGTAGCTGCGTCCGAAGTCGAGCGCAAGCGCGGAGAGGACCTTGACTTCTGGAGCCATGGCGCGGGTCTCTTTGATCCATTGCGAGGGCGTAATGGAGAGAAAGGGGAGGAGCTTTTTCTTATAGGTATCTTTGGCCATGTCGCGAAGAGTTTTGATCGCTTCCGCTTCCGGAGATCTGTTGAAATCCGTGGACTTGATGCCGTAGGCTTTGGCTTTGGCGGCGGAGAGGCTCGGCATCTTTTGCGGGATAAAGGAGGGCATGGCATAGAGTGCCTGCCAGGTGGTGACTTGGGCGAGGGAGGAGAAGAAGGCGTACTCTTGGCTGAGCGTCTCGCCGTAGACATCGCGTGCGATGGGATTTAGATCCAGCAGGGAGAAGGTCTGCCGGTACAGGTCGCAGATCTTTCCGGCGGTGTCGATGAGCTCGGATAGGATGGGCTGCGTCCATGGGAGGGTGTCGAGCGTGGCATCCCCCGGGATCTCATAGGCGGAAGGGAGGCGCGTGAGCCAAACGTCCGGGAAGGGCATGGAGGAGGCGTAGCGGTGCATGCGCAGGATCATCTGGCGCAGGGCCTGGTCCTGATGGCCGCTTGCAAAGAGGTCGCAGGTGGTGAGGAAATCGGGATCTCCCTCCTCATACCAGCGCTCGAGGACTTCTGTCAGTACATCATCGGCGAGAATGCGCGCATCATTTTCATCGGCCATGATGCGTGTCTTCGGGTCAAGATCGAGCAGGTAGAAATATTGACGCACGAGGCACTGGAAGAAGGCGGCCAGTGTGGAGATCTGCGCGCTCGAAAGGAGCGAGATCTGTCGCTCCAG
>ERZ1023830.229-NODE-229-length-16842-cov-10.967117_pt1 | contig 16842 bp, 31 predicted proteins | sample MGYA00380381_ERZ1023830 | MGnify/ENA primary metagenome ERZ1023830 (study PRJEB33179, sample SAMN07449067) | human gut metagenome | biome: Human-gut; feature: Human associated habitat; material: Faeces | host: Homo sapiens | place: India:Kasaragod | collected... | reverse complement strand
ATCTTTGCGATGTCTGTCTCCTGCGGCTTTGGAGGGTCGTTTGGTTTCGGTGGTTCTGGTTTCGGATTCTCGATTGGTTTTCCGTCTTTCAGTCCATGCTTCTTCTCGTAGTTTGAAACAGCGGAAGTCTGCGCCTGTCCTGCACGGAAATCACCATAGTTTTGCATCACGTCCTGAAATGAGATACCCTCAACGATGGAGGTCACCTTCGTTTCGTCCGTTACACCCTCTGCCTTCTTTGTGGCGATACGGGTGAGTGTGGCAGTGTCCACCCCAGCGAATTTCTGTTGCAGTCCTGCCAAGATTTGTTCAAAGATTGTCATACCGTATGAGTTTGATTAATAATTTCATACGGTAAATTTACTTATAGAGAAAGGGAAGGGGAAATTTTAAGGCTAACGATACGAAACAATTGGGAGAATGTTCGTTTTTAGACAAAAAGAAAGCGTGACTACTAGGGTAATCACGCTGGAACATCATTCAATTATACTTTCAAAATTTCAATATAGCTGCTTCTATTTCTTTTTTGTCAGAATCTTTTACGTTCCTCAAAGCATTCAGGAAAGGTAAAATTAAAGAGTCATCAACCATGAACCAGACTGGATTTTTAAATAATTTTGGGTATCCGGGATCATCTCCATAGCCATTCCATCTCATTGCCATTCTTCTTTCCCCATTTTCCCAAATACCTATCGCTATAGAAAAATCATCATTTTCAAATACAACATTCTCAACCTTAAAATTACTTGGATTTACATCTTTTGCTTTCATTGTACTATCCTCCATTATATTTAATTAATAATCATAACAAATTTATAGCTGCCAGTTCCTCTGTCAGCGCGTTAATACCTTTCTGAATCTTCTCCAACTGCTGTTTACGGGGTTTGTGTACTCCTGCCGCATAATGCCACAACTGGCGTTCATTGATTCCGGTTATCCGGCTCAAAGCAGCTTTGGTAAAGATACTGCTGTAATAGTTGATGAAGGTGGCAGCATCTATCTTGAACTTCAATGTGAACTCTCCCTGCAAAATTTCCACTGGAGCGATGTTCATTTCATTACATGAATCCAAGTAAAGTTCAACAGCCTCCTTCATGTTCTTTTCGATTTCCTTCACGTCGTTACCGACAGTAATCACCGGAGCACCTTCAATATAGGCACTAAGATTATTTCCAGCATGTTCTACAATCACTTCTACGATTTTCATACTGACCTCCTTTTTATCGTTAAACAAAAGAGGCGGGGGCTATTTTAGCCCCGCTTGCCTCAGAATGTTGTAATAAGTGCCTTTCTCAACGCCTTTCTTGCCGTGGTCTGGGACAATCACTACATGGCTACCATCAGTGTAAACCATGTGACTGCCTTTCTGCCTCACGAACCAAAAGCCATTTTCAGTAAGCAGCGTTACAACGTCTTTAACTGATTTGTAGCTCATAGCGTTTAAGACTTAATTACGATGCAAATATAGTAAAATAACGAATAATTACAAAGAAGTATTCATGTTTTTACTATGATAAAGAAAATAGCGATACCTCGAAAGATACCGCTACTCAATTGGTAAATATTTTAGATTTATATCATTCTGTTTTGTATTATCCCCGTAAATATTCTGACTGAATTATTCTATTCTTCAGATTTGCTACCAGCACTTTTGAGAGAGGAAAGCTGTTTCTGTTTCTCAATGTCGTTCTTCTGCTTCTCAGCCTGCTCTTCCTTGATGGCTTCAATCTCATCCAGAACTGCATCCACGTTCCCCACAAAGGTAATGGCCCGCTGTTGAGACCAGATTTCACCGTCCTTGGCCTTGATAGCTGTGTCTATCTTGTCTTTGATGTCCTCCAGTTTGTATGGCTGCATCTGCACATCCACGTCAATAGTCTCGGAGGCTTCTTCAAGGGTGGAATTCACGGAACCCAACGCGGAGACAAGGAAGTTTACCCGTCGTTGCATGAACTCGCCGACAGTTTCATTCAAATTCTCTACATTAAGGTGGGTGGACATGAACACATAGTCGAAAGTCACACCGGAAACGGCGTTTCCTGTACCCTTCAGGGAGTCGAAAGAGATTCTGGGCGTATTGGTCAGTCCGTATATCTGACTTAACAGCGTCTCCACCTCGAACTTGACAGTATCTGGTACCTGTGACCAGGTAAGATACTGGGCATTTGCTCCCTGGCCGGTCAGCTCGACCACCCGGTTTTTGAACTCACCGGAGAAGTTCTCCACGTTACCAAATAGCATGAGAATAGGGAAGAAGTGGTAGTCGATACAGTCTGCATAGTTTGAAAGAAGTTTCTCCAGTCTTACACGGAGGCTCTTTATCTTTTCACAGTATGCTTCCGGACGGTACATATAAATCACCGGCATCTTCTTGAATCCATGAGCGAACGAACCTTTATCGGTCCAGTTGCTTGTCAGTTCCCACTGATAAACCATGTCCATGGTAATGGTCATGAAACAGGTAATCTCTACATCGTTCAGGTCTTTTTTCTTATATTCACGGGATAGGGCCACCAAATCCCCCTGGTCATTGAAGAAAGGGTAGAGCTTGTCGCCACGGAACGGAGACCAGATAGCACTCTTCAGACGGTATTCAGGTTTTGATTTGCCGAAGATTCCTGAAATCTTTCGTTTGAGTTTTGCCCAGAAGCCGTCATCCTTTACCACATACCAGTATTCGGCCACTTCCTGCTCGGCCAGCCATGCCCGGACTACTTTCTTGTTCTGGTATTTCAACTTATTCTTCTTGAATACCAGCTTCAAGGCCGAAAGAAGATTCTCCTCCGATTCATCCGGCTGGCAATCAAGGACCGGTTCTGTTCCCACGGTGAAGGCAGTCTGAATGTTCACGATGTCCTGCTCGATAGGAAGAGCAATCCTGTTCGGGTCAACTTCTTTCCTTACCGCCGGCTCAATATATTCTTTCCCGGTTGTCGGGTCTGTAATCCGTTTCTCAGGCTGAGTAGTGATTTTGATTTTCGGGTATTTCTCTTCATCTATCACTATCTCGTGCTTGTTCGGATTCCAGTCGTTGTAAAGAGCATGAGCGTTTGGTTGCTCGGTCTTTCGTCCTTTCTTCAGATAGTAGATTTTTCTCTCTATTTCAGGTATAGCTAAAATTTCTTCTAAGGTTCTCATATTATTACATTTATTGTTCCAACTTTAAAAGGTAATCCATATTAGTCCAGCCGCCATTAGCCTTTATGCTAATTATTTTCTTTTCTAACAAGTTTTTTGGAATTGCATCGTTCAAAACTCCATAGCGGTATTCGTATTTTTCATAATCCAACCAACTCACGTTTGGACTATAAATTTCAAACTTACCCCATTCTCCTTTTCTTTCAATGAGAACTAAGTTTATGAACTCACCAACTGTATGAGGTTTATCCAGTATTACATCGTAATAAGCTGAACAGTCTCCAAACTCTTCTGAGGTTTGTATAAAGCGTATCATATTCTAAAGTTTAATGTCCAAATATTCCTGAAACGTCTTTGGGTCTCATAATTCTACCGAGAAGTTCTCCCAGTGCATAATACCGCGCAGCATCTATGCCATGGTTATCGTGGTCTTCCGGCTCGTTGATGTAGTTTCCGTCCTTATCCTTTGCCCAGACATAATTTCTGAACTCCCGTTGAAGGTTATAAGAACGTTTGGTGATGAATATTTCCATTCCCTGCATCTTGTCAATACCGGCATTGACAGAACCTTGTCCTTTCTCTACCGCGTATATTTTAATCCCTCCGTTATGAATCTCCTGAATGAGTCGCGGGTCCGCACTGTCGGCAATCACTCTCAAATTCCACGGGCGTAGCGTCTTTATAATATCCCCAGAAAGTAATCCAGTTCTATAATCCACTTCATCCAGATAAAGCGCATTGTCTACGATGCCACATCGAATAGAAGCCGATGGGTCATTGGTATAACCAAAGTCCTGTCCAATAGCCACCTTCTTGCACCACATGGGGAACTCGTCCACTATACCCCATTTCTTGAACACGGCACCTTCGGCCACGTCTGCCCATCGACCGATAATCACATGAGCGTACTTCTCCGGATTCTTCTCTTTCATTTCCTTGACTTCTCTCAGGAACTCAGGAGAAAGGTTCTCGATATTGTCGAAATAAGTCGTATGGATATGAAGCACATTCGGATGGGTGGAAATCTGTACCTGGACGCCGTCAATCTCCACCAGCCGGTGAGTATTCTCGATGTATTTCTTGTAGATGAAGTGATTGGAGTCACAGGGATTCATGATGATGATAATCCGGTTCTGGATTCCCTTTTTACGGATGGAGAGCATAATCTTGTCAAACTCGTCCTCACTGGTCCATTCCTCTGCTTCATCACAGACAAAGGTGGTGATACCCTGAATTGATTTCAACTTGGCCGTCTGGTTCCCTGAAGAGGTTTTGATACCACGGAACATGATACGACTGCCGGTCATCCGATTTACGATGTCCGTCTTGGTGGTCTTGAAATACTTCGTTGTTCCATCCAAATCTATCTTTTCCATCATCTCTGGAATGATAGACATGCCGGCTGACACCATCGTATAACGGGTATAAAGAATCTGATGGACAATCTTCTCTGTGGGAGTCATTTCGAATGTCAATCTCTCTATGAAGGTGGAAGCATTGAAAGACTTCCCCGAACCACGACCACCGGTAATGAGAATGATAAACTTCTCGCTATCGGTATATAGCGGATGATATATCGTTTGGGGTACAATCATTTCAGTTTGTCTTTAATCCATGAGTCAATAGAAATTCCGTGGTTAATATCCTTTGGAATATCTGCGTCTTCGTCTTCTCGGTCTCCAAAACCTTCTTTTCTTCCTAATGTGGAAAGTAAATAGCGAATCATATACCCATCTGGACGTTCACGCCATCCGATAAAGTTCCCATTTTCATCTTTCTCAGGGATACCAAGCGCAAGTACACGTGCAGATACAAGGCATTCATCTACCAGAGAACCTCTTTCGTCGGTGATAGCATCTTTGAACTGGCTGTCTGCTCTGGCCCAATCATACACGGTTTTTCGGGTTACATTGAATACAGCAGCAACTTTAGAGAGATTTCCACCTGTTTTATGAAGGACCTCTCTGAATTTCGATATGTCTGGCTTCTTTCCCATGCGCGCGTATCTGTTTATTTTGATTACTCAATCAATTTCAAAACCTCTTCTCCTTTGGCAAATTTTTCATCCGTACTGATACCCAACAAATCACAAAAATCTGATTTTGTCTCAAAAGAAGAAAATGAAAGTATTATATAAGCATCTTCATCCTGCCTGTGCTGAAATGCAGATTCTTTTACTTGTTGCTTTACCGCTTTCATGTGTTCTTTCTTCTCTTCATATGGCAGTGCAGCATCTTCAGGAATAGGATTTTTTATACTATCGAAGTCTGTTGGCAATAACAAGTCATCTAATGACTCTGATAAGGAATTGGCATCAACTTCACTTATCGCAAGTATATCATTCAACTCATCAGGACTCAACCCGACTTCGGAATAGTCTATATCAGGCAAATAACTCGCGAGCAAATCTAAATCAGGCTTGGTGTTTCCTACTGCCATATAAGTAAGCTGTTCCTTTTCTTTTTTTTCGTCAAGGTTCACAACCTCCACTTTTACCTTATAGTCTGTATCAGAAGTACCATCGTATTTGTAATACATATCCATAGCCTTGATACGCCTGTGCCCATCTATTAGGTTTCCGCTTAATTCATTCCATACAATACCACCAAGAAAACCGACTTTTTGCAGGTTTTTCTTTTGCAGTCTAATACGTTCATCCGAATGCCTCTTAGGGTTTATCGGATTCAGATTTATCTGCGAACGTTTTATTATTCTTGTCTCACTTTGTTTCAGTTCCTTCATAATCATGCTCAAACAACAATCGTTCTACCATAGGGTATTCCTCTATAATCTTTTTCAAGTCTGCCGGGAAATTACTTCTGAGCCACAAAAGATAGTTCATATCGCTTATATTCGTTCCTGCCGACTGGCTGTTACCGTATTTCTCCGGCTTTATAAGACTTTTCTTTTCGATATAGTTCAGAATATCAACATTCTTGTAAGCTGATAGGGGATAACATTTCTTTTGCGCTTCATTGATAGCTTCATCTTTGTACGTCCTTAGCATCAACCGTCTGTTCATTGAGTCGGATTGTTTGAACCCGAAAAATGCCCAGTCTATATGATATTTTTCTCTGACTATCTCTGTAAGCTGCGCCATACTGTACTGCCTCTGCTTTTCGTTCTTTATACAACCCATGTAACCACTCTTACGATATGAATATACCGCAAAGTGAGGCACTTGTATGAACTTCACATTACCATATTTCTTGCAGGTGTAGTTGATGTATCTGTTAATATGCTGCAAGTCCTTGACTACATACATGTAAACACATACTATCTCTTTGAAATAGGGGTGCATAAGATCTAAAAGGGCTATACTGTCCTTACCCGATGCTGAGTGAAACAATATAACCCTATCTGTCAGCTCTGAGACTTGTTTAATTATGCTTATAGCCTTCTTCATGATTAAACAACTCTACCGCCAACTGCTCTGTTGATTCTCGCTCTCTGAGCAGCGTTTGTGCCCATTGATTGAAAACGTCCAGCTTCATAATCAGCTCTTGTTCGGTACGTTCTACCGTCTGAAGCTGTTGCATAAACTTCTGCCATAATCACTTTTTTTAAGTTACACAATCTTTTACCTATATGCAGACAAAGCCGCATAAAGCGGCTTGACCTTTTTTATTTCAATCCATCATGATTGATTATTTCACAAATATGCAAGTAGTAGAATAACGGCGTTTCTTCGGGTGGATTCTTCTTGAACTCTTCTAACTGCTCATCAAACTCATGAAAGCCAAATTCTTCTTGCATGAACTTTATACCTTCTTCAGTAACCTCGCCAATACCGATTTCATCTATCGCCACATCAAGAAACCACGGGGCACCTGTGCTATAAAAATGAATTGCTTCTATATCAGTACGCAGAATAGGCTGGCACTCATTTTCACGTCCTTCTTTTCTCAATCTCTCGTTTTCTTCAAGTTGCTTGAAATTTGTAAACATCTTTTCGTATTTAGAACTTAGCTTACGAGCTTCTATAACTTTCTTGCCATTGAGAATATCCAAAGCATTAGCCTTCGTCATTATCAGCGAGTAGGCTTCTACTTCTTGGCCATTATATTTGATTGTTTTCATTTGATTATTAATATTTTACTATTCAAAAATAGTATATACTTACCTCAAAACAGAATAAATTGCTAGTACATACGAAACAATATGCCAATTGTTTCATTTTATACACACGCCAACTTAATGACGTGTGTATGAACGGTTTTTAAGCTGCCGATTTACTGTTTACTAAATCAAGTATAAACTTTCTACCAAGTTGCGTCCAACACAAGTATTGCTTTGCAACCTGCATACCAGTGGTATCACTTGTATAGGTGTGTGTCCTGTACTTGTCATAACCTAATCCCCTGTACTTGGCATAAAGCATGTAAACCCCATTCTGGTTGTACAATACGCCTAAATCTTTTAATATCTTGTACAGCTTTTTGGCACTCATGCCAAGTTCGTTGGCTATGATATTTGTTGTTATCAATCCTTCGCTTTGAAGGACATTGTCGAAGTAGGCAGCTTTTGGCGCCATCAGTCTGTTCTGTTCTTCTACCAGATTCTTTTCGGTTTCAAGTACAGATATTCGTTCTTTCTGCCTTTCGATGGTTGAGTTTGCTAACAGGATGGCTTTTGCCATGATTTCTTCTGGCGTATCATCCGATTTTACTGCCATATAACCGCCTTTAGTTCGGATTTCTTTCAGTATGGCTTTTACGCCTTTCTTGAACTGTTTGGCTATTGGCTTGCGGCTTTGCATCAGGACTTCATATAAACCGCTCTCTGTCAGCATCCAGACTTGACGGTTCTGACCTGACCGGAATAATGTTCCGACCAGCCTTTCATCTTCGTCTACTGTATTTACGAGTTTATTAAGGCTGCTTACATCGTATTCAATCCACTCTGCTACATCTTTAGCAAGAAACAACGGATTCTCTGCATTGCCGTAAACGGTAAGTTCTTTACCTAATAAAGTTGTTCTCTGTAAAACCTGTATCTCATTCATATTTTTTGAATTTAAGTTACCAATCTGACTCTTTACACACTCTGTCAATTCTTTATTGTTTGCGAAATACATCAAAGCTATCCCGATTTCTAGATACTGGCCGAAATACATGATTTCTCTTAGTTTCAATCCGTTTTCGGCTGCATACGTTTTTATTTGCAACATGTTCTTTGATTTCCATTCGCTTATGCTTATCCCGACATCAGAATTAAGCCCCTTGCAAGAAATATATATCCTGCCATTGTAGGTACAATAAGAAATTTGCTTATCTTTGTACCGTATGAATTGGGATTCATTTATGGTTTCTTTGTTCATACGCTGTAAAACCTGAATTAAACATATCCTCATTGATGGCCGGTCAATTCATCAATGAGGATTTTATTTTGACCGTAGTAGCAAGCTGGGATTTGAACCCATGCACGCCTGAATGTCTTGCCTTGACCTGTCACGCCTGACATATAAAAAGGCAAATCTTAAAAGAGGTCTAAAGTGGCAGTTTACCCCTTGAAAGAAATGCCTTGAATATCTTTGCAGCGCAACTGCCACGAAGCGCATTTCATTCTATGGCAAAATTACCAACCGCCAAATGTTTATCCTAAAAATTGCCGTAATCAGAACAAACATTTGGCTGATTGTTTCAAAATAATCGTGTGAGGGATTTACATTGCAGTTTTCATCATGTTTGGATTAAAGCCTTGCATAAGATTACCTTCGCAGTCAAAAAAGGTGTCTTCTCGTAGCAGACTACCAATAAGTTCATTTGCAAGCCTAAATATCGGGTAAACTTCATCATTAGAGTCTATCATGCCATCTTTACAACATTTCTTTTCACTCAGAGAACGCAACAGCCAAAGTGTTTTCATGTAATACTGGTATTTTTCGGGGTTGTTGAACATTCGTTTTAATAACATAATGTTTGATTCAGTTATTACTGTTTCTTGTTTGTTAGTAAATGTTATCTTGTGCAATTCAGGATTAAAGTCTATAATTCTCATAAGTCATATTCTTTTAAATGTTAATACTAAGCTATCTTTATAAGGTTGCATTTTTTGAAACAACGCCATTCTTCTTTTTCACAATCGAAATACACCTGGCAGTTATCTGCTGTTTTCTTTGTACCCTTTGTCTCTGGTATTCTGCCACTCATTAAAGTACCGAAAGCCTGACGCAGTGTGCCGTCTGTTTTCTTGAAATAGAACTCAACCACCTTCTTATGAAGCAATGCACGAAGTTTGATATTAGTCCAAGCGCATTTCAATGCTTCACTCATTGAATAACCGTTCTTGCGTACAAATGACCAAGCAAGGTTCATAATCTCTTTTAATAGGTTTCTCTTTTCTGTTGCCATAGTTCTTATATTTATTAGTTCTTTAAATGCTGTTTAAATTTTATGCTGCAAATATAATTGATATTTAAATTATAGAACAAGCTTTCATAGTTAATAAAATCTAAATATAAAATTGATATTTAAATTATTTGCTTATTATTTAAATAGTAGATATTTTTGTGCTATAAAACTAAATTTAAATGAGAATTAAAGAATTGTTGCGAGAAAAAGGAATTACCGCAAAAGAACTGGCTTCTAAAATCGGTATGACTGAAACTGGGTTAAGTATCGCTATGGGAGATAATGGAAACCCACCATTAAAGAGATTAGAACAGATTGCCACCGCTTTAGGTGTGCCAGTAACAGAACTCTTTGATAAACCCAAAGAGGGAGTTATACACTGTCCTCACTGCGGTAAGGAGATAAAATTGAATCCGAATGTTTAATTTTAAATTTAGAATTATGAGAAAAATACTATTTATTTTATTGCCCACGTTTTTACTTGTGGGCTGTAAATCTCGCGAAGAAAAGGTAGCAGAACTTATAAAACAAGAAATGTTCAAAACCCTTTATGATTTTGAGAGTTATGAACCTGTTGAAACTAAAATAGATAGTGCATTTACATCTATATATACAGATTCAGTAATCAAATCTTATGCTTATATAGCACGCTCATTTCTCGATGACGTACAAGAAGGACTTGATAAAGTAAAAGATGCGCAAAGAACAGCAGAAATATGGAGAGATAGCTATTCATCTTATGGGAGGGGCAAGTATGAAGAAGCATACAATGAAATGAGAGAACATTTAGATGAAGTTAAATCAAAAATGAGTATTGTAAATGGTTATACAGATTCAATAAGAAATGCTTCTGTTGGCTTTAAACCTGAATTTTGCGGATGGAGGGTTAAACATAGATTTAGATGTAAAACCAAAGGTGGTAATTTTGATTTAGGCGATTATATTTATATTGTTGATAAAAGAGTAACTAAAATTATATATAAAGAAGACCCTGATGATGAATATACTAAAAAAGTAAATGGGTTAATTGAAGAAGCTGTTAGTTCAAAAAATGAACAGGAAGAAACTGATAGTGTTAGTGGTGCAACATCAAATATTTAAACACGATTATTCCAGCCCCGTTCCTTATGGTTCGGGGCTTTATCCTCTAAGAATCAAAATAGAGAAAGGAAAATAACCATGACAACAAACGAAATAGACAAATTAAGCCTTGAAAAAGCCCATGCCTTATTTGAAACAGGTGATATAGATAAAATTGGAGTAGGAACGGTGAAAGGATTGTGCGAGATTCACCGCTACTTGTTCGATGGCTTGTATGACTTTGCCGGAAAGGTACGTACATTGAACATCGCCAAAGGAAACTTCCGTTTTGCCAACTGCTTGTATCTTGATGCAATTCTCCCGGTTATAGAGAAGATGCCGGAAACGACATTTGATGAAATCATTGCCAAATATGTGGAAATGAATATCGCCCATCCATTTATGGAAGGCAACGGGCGAGCCACCCGTATTTGGCTGGATATGATATTGAAAAAACGTCTGAAAAAAGTAATAGACTGGCGCAATGTGGATAAAAACCTGTATCTACAAGCTATGGAACGCAGCCCTATAAATGATTTGGAACTCCGGGTATTGTTGCAACAGGCATTAACAGACCAAGTAGATGACCGTGAAGTAATATTCAAGGGGATTACTCAATCTTACTATTATGAGGGATATGAAGCATAAAACTAAAGCCGGAAGCATAACGCTCCGGCTTTTCTACTTTTGTAATATTTTATCCAGCATTAGCAAAGACCTTTGGATAGTTCCTTTTCTGGTATTGAATTCTCAGATACCCAATAAGGCTTTCATAGTCGGTCAAGAAACCTTCATTGACCAAATCAGCAATCTTCTTTTCAAGCTGCCACAATTCACGTTGTTTTTGTTCCTCACCATGCTTATTACGTAGCATCTTTTCATGACTGTTGAAGATAACCCAGTTCAAGGCTTCACCGACCTTCTGCATGGCTTTAGGCATAAAGTCTTTGGGAACGATTTTCATGATGGCAGAAGAGAGTTCCCTATAAGCGTCCCCAGCATCATTCCGGTAACGAATCATTTGGTCAGAAACGAATTTGATTACATCATATTTGAATGACGCATTTAGCCACATAGCCAAATCAATGAACAATACAGGATGAACCCAGGTTCCACCGCATTTACCCCGTGAACTTAAATAGGGAGAATTTTGCCCATTTAGATTTTCTTTTTCAACGATGGTAGCGATTAATTCCTTGGTTGATTCATTTTCAAAGTATTTCTTCAATTCTTTGTTTGAGGAGTTTCGTTCGTTCCATAACTTTACAAGCCTGGTAGCATTGAAATAGCCATCAACGGTGCGTTGAATAACTTCTAAATTCCCCATTTGCCTTACCATTTCTTGATTTGTTTTCATGTCTCAGTGAATCTTAGATTAAAAAATTACCCCACCAAAGGCAAGCTCCTCACTTCTTACCGATGGCAGGGTTTATACTTTTCAGCCGTGAGGATAGCTGTTATTATCTCTTTGAGACAAAGTTACCAACATGGTGATTTTTAGCCTAAGATTGCTTAAACCAAGAACAAACAATTGGCAAAATGTTTCATAAAAATACCCCGAGCCTTTCGGAACGGGGTTACTTGATTAGTCCTTTGATTTTCAGCCTTTCTAAAATCTGGTTGTAAAGGTACTCTATATCCTGCCGGAAATCCTTATACTGCTGGTAGATAAAGGAAACATCAGCGATATTGTTTGATATTACACACGGGGAAACATCCGGGAACACACCGGAAATCTCTGCCCGGATACCATTCGGCAACCGTCCGCCAGCAAGTACACTGGGAGCGAAGAGAAATAGCACAATGAAAAGAAACTTTTTCCGCTGGGTGACGCTTTCCGAATTGGGGGGACAATCTGTTCTGGAAAGTATCTCTCTGAACCATTCATAAATCTCCGGGATGAGGGAAAAATCAGTCAGGATAGGGGAGGATAACTCCTGTTCCCGTTCCGATAATCTAGATTTCTGTTCACGTATTGATTTTAACTCCACGATTGATGAAAATTCTTTTGTCATAGCACGATTTATTTAGTTGGAAATTCTTATATTTGCATCATAATCGTGTGGGGGAGTTGGCTTCTAATCGTGTGGGCTGGCTCCCTTTTTTATTTTATGCCAAGTGGTATGCGTTCAAGATGGCGAAAGTGTAGATGATGACCGTTACCAGACTGTCCAAGAATATAGCCCATTCTCCCAGCTTTTGAATCTGACTGAAACTCATGACCAGGACAACAAGGAAACATATCCATTGGCTTGAAAACAATCCTATCCCCAGCAATAAAAGCCCGATGGTATCCATGAATAATGCAATATGAAGCCACGGATGCGCCATCAGATACCATCTTTTTGATGTCTTATCCAGCTTCTGAAAGACTTTTACATGCTGATACAAGGATTTACATCTAAACAGTTTCGCAAGCTCATACAGGGCTTGCAGAATGATTAAGGCGTAGAAAATGTGTTTCATGGTCAGTAGCTTTTATCTCCGTGCTTATACGGACGAAGTTCATTATATTTCATCTTCTGCTTGATGTGCCAGAAGATGTCGATATTTCTGTCCCGACAGAAAGCGAATATCTCATTTAGGAGGATATATAGTTCATCCCGGTAGAAGTTGTCGGTGACATAGACGCAGATTCTAAACATGGACTCCGTGAAGGTCATATCAGAATAATCTTCTGTATCGCTTCCTTCGTAGTCGAAGCTATCCAAATCATATCCTCTCAACCCGGCCAAATCCAGCAGACGGATGCAGGCATCGGCAAGTTCGTCCTCCAAGCTGTCTTTGATGTCATACTTGAAAGCATAGATAAATTCATCATCCGTCCTTTCTTTAAGGTTCATATAACTTTCAAACCGCTTCCGGTTAGCGTGCATTCCTTTCCTGTCCGCTTCCACAGCTTCCATCAGTTCGGATATGACCAGACAGAGGAAATGTTCGTCACTCAGATTCTCGTCATGCCATCCGTGAACTACTGCGTTACGGTAGGCTTTATCTCTTAATTCGTTCAGTTCTATCATTGCTTCCTGTACATTTTAGTGTTCTGAATAAATAATATTTGTTTTTATATATTTCATGTAAATCAGATATTGACTTTAGGAATGCTACCATCAAGGAAAGAAGCAGTCCAAACAATATCATTATCCAAACAAACGGGTGTAACATACGGTATCGTATGTAATAATTCGCTTCTTCATAAAGTTTGAGTCTTCTTTTTTCACAGATTACCCTTATCATTCCTGTGTAGTACATGAACAAGTATAAGGTTCTGCGTCTTTTTATAAGTCCAAGTTCTTTCCTGTATCTGTACATGTCATTCATTTGAAATAAGTTCATGAAAATGTCTTTCAATCAAATCGGAAAATTCCGGTGGCATAGGTTTTGCGTTAAGAAGTATGTCTTCCACTGCACCTGTAAAAGGAGGAATCCTCATCCATGCAATAATGGAATCTGCAAAGGATTTCGAGCCTTTCCACGTCTCTTTTCCGGTAATGTTTCCGTATATGTCTTTCTGGATATACCTCTGCGATGTGGTTACCTTTCCGTTTCTTGACAGCACGATTACCGTTTCTCCTATTTCCGGAAAGGATTCTTCTACCGGTGTCCAAAGGTTTTGAATACATTCTTCCCATCCCTTGGTATATGACGCAACTATCATGTTTAGATGTTCCTTGGGGGTTTGTATTCCCCAACTCTCATCGGTACGCATAATTTCGTATGCATACTGTTTAGCGTGTTCTTCTTTCATGTTCATAACAGTCTCCTTTTCTTGTCAATAATGATTTCTGCAATCTTACAGTATCATATCTTTTCAATTCCCTTAATATATTCCTCTTCACATCTCCTGTTGCTTTTTATCCAGTATCTGCCGTCAAGTTTGAAAGCTTCTACGGTTTCGGTCTTTTTCCCATCTGAGACCGTAACCCGGAATTGATTATCCGGATTGTATCTCGCCATGAATATCCTGTCAGCACCGCAAGCTGACGAACGTATCTTAAATTCTCCATCGTACACTAATCTCAATGTCCATTCATACAGCTTATGACGTTGAGATTGAGAAAGCAGGTTGTACCAATCGTCTACGTATCGCAAAATCGTACTACTCCGAAGATGACTGCCTCTCAGGCATGATTCTAACAGGTAGAACATTTCGTGTATGTCCAGGTCTACTTTCATGTGTTAGCCCTCCAAATTATATTCCCAAAAACTAAGTTTACCTTTCACGTCTCTGATGGGCTTATCAAACAGTACCGCATCCTTCAATACCCAGTTCCAGACACCTTTCTCTGCCCAGACTGACGGATGGTTCTGTACGCAGTCAGCTATTACTACGCTGCCGATGATGGCACCTTTGGGGAACCCATCATACATACAGTTATAAATCAAAGATTGCGATGACTTTCTGATTATATCATATTGATTAAAGCTGTATCTAAACACAGGTTTGCTTGATGAAGCATGAATCAGTACCCTCTGGCCTAAGTATTTCTTAGGGCAGCGCCAAGTCCGGTTCTCGATGTCTTTAATACCGTGAGCGATTAGGCTCGCCCACGGCTGTTTGATGGATATGGCTTTCATTTCTTCTTATGTTTTAATCGTACTATAGCATCCTTACGTGAATAGGCCATCACCTTTCACCTTTGATGCAGAACTCTTTTAATTCACGATGTACGGGTTGCTTTTTGTAGTCAGGATTATATTTCGAACTACCTGAGAACAACGAATCGAAAACTTTATTCGGGTTCTCAGACGCTGCCATCATTAATATAGCTGGCAGCAATATTGATTTCATTCCTCTTCTAAACATGGTTTATCCCTCCTATTTTGAATAGCGTTTTTTCTTAAAACAAGTTCCCGTTCCAAAAGCAGAGATAGGGCACTTGTCGCAATAATATTCCTCCCTATCACAGTAAATTTTAGAATTTGATAGTTCAAGGACTTTCTTGTTCAATATCTCAATTTTATCTATCAGGTCATAGAGCTGCTCTTTATTGACAAGATTCTTATATTCTTCTTCAGTGAGTATATACTTCATAACCAGCCCTCCTTATTTTGAATTGTTCGGTTTTTCCGAACAGTTGGCTTCAACATGTTTTACTATCTCGTTCACGGCTTCATCCCACGGCAGTGAAGCCAGATGTTTCATGCAGGCATCCCAGCCAACCATGAAGGAACACTCTGCCAAATCTTTAGTCATCGGATTACCACGACTTACTCTCTTTGAATAATCGTATGCCTGTTCTTCTTTCTTACTCATAGTCAGTCCTCCATATTTCCAATAATATCATCCAGATAAGCCCATTCCTCTACAGCTTCCTTGTCGCACTCATAATCGTCACATTCTTCGTCGTCCCATACCTGACATTCTACGTTCCAATACCTGACGCCATAACCATATCCGGTTGATAGCTGTCCTTTGACTAGACAAGGTATTTGCGGATAGACCTCATTTGCATAATCCCCGATTGGTTGCGGAACTTCGTCTTTTGTCTTATGGAATAAAGACTTTCTAAACCATTCCACACCATCCTTGAAAGCTTCTCTAAGGTCTTCAAGACGAAGTTCATCCATCTGATATTCTACTCCATACTTCATGTTGTCTGGATATTTCTCTTTTACTACCTTTTCGATTTCTGTTTTCATAATCAATCCTCCAGTAAATCTAAGATACGACAAAGAGCACCTTCAAGAACAGACACCCTGTCCTCCATGTCATTTCTGTAATCTTCATATTCTTGGTCCTCATAGAGTGTCTCACACCCTTCATTTTGTGATATCGAATATTCCAATGATGTATGACATATATCTGCGACATCACTAAGAAATTCATTTACGGGCTTATCACCTAACATGGTTTCTACCGATGTCTCTATTTTTACTTTTACTCTTTTCATTTCTTGCTTATTTATGATGTTCAACAATCGTTTTATTTATTAAGCTCTGCTTTTTTTAGTAATAACCTTGCCATTTTGTCAAGTTTTGCAGGAGGCATCCATCCGTTTCTTGACCGAATATATCTTTTGGCTTTATTCAGGTCGTTAGCCTTTTCTCTCGCCAAATGGCATTTTCTTAATATATTACCCAGGCTTCTCATAGCTTCTTCAGCATCCTGTTTGTATTCCTCAGAAGAGGAACCTTCCAATGCGTCTCTAATCTGTTCCAATCCGAAGTGTATTGCATTAACTTCCTTTTCAGTGATTGATATTTGCATTCTATTTCTCCTTTCCACCTATCCCAGCAGCCACCACATGACTGCCAGGAACAGGTAATA